>Ga0182030_10003644_pt1 | contig 32940 bp, 29 predicted proteins | sample 812S3MmetaG_FD_121299 | JGI IMG/M metagenome (GOLD analysis project Ga0182030, IMG submission 121299) | Permafrost microbial communities from Stordalen Mire, Sweden - 812S3M metaG (Illumina Assembly) | ecosystem: Environmental > Terrestrial > Soil > Wetlands > Permafrost | place: Sweden... | reverse complement strand
TGGCGATGCCTGTTAACACGGCAAAGATCGCAGGCAAGATGAGAGCGAGCTCGACCATTGCCTGCCCTTGCTCGCCGTTGCGCAGGAGGGCGCCGAGCCGGCGCCGGCGTGTACCGACCTGTGCTTGCGGGGATACGGTGGCACGTGTCACCGTGAACCTCAATACCTTTGCGATTTGGCTGAAATCAGTCGTTGCCTTCATTTTTCTTCCTCCTCGCACTGTTAAGAGCCGTCTGATTACTTAACAGTGCCTCCTACAGCAATTCATTCTTCACTTGCCCTGGAACGCCTAGCACTGGCTCTTGCGAAGCTTTTGCAGGAACCGGTCCAGGGCCTTCCGATCGGCGGCGCCCATGCTGGGGTCGTCGTTCTTTTGCAAAACAAACTGCAGTCCCACGCCGTCCTTGCCCCAGCGCACGGCGCGGGAGTGAACGCAGATGGTGCGCTCCGCCACTTGCTCGCCGAACGCCGTGTTCTGCAGCGTCATCAGAACCAGCGTTCCCGGGTACCAGCGCTCCTCGGTCACTACATACAAACCTGTGGTGCTGATGTCCTTGATCTCATGCGGCGTCGACGGACCGCCGGTCCAGTAGTATGCGGCCAGGCCGGGCGCAGGGTCGCGCGGCGCCTTGCGCGGATCGGGCGACCACCACCGCTCCAGCCATCCCCGGGGCGGCTTGACGTTTTCCGTGTCCGGCTGAATCAGCCCCATCACGTGCGTCTCGCGGTCCGGCGGCGCGTTTTCTTCATCGCGATTCTCAAGCTCCAGCAATCCGGGGCCGCCGCTCCACAGCGGCTTCTCGCGCAGCAGCACTGCGCTCTGCACCACCGCTGCGGGCGCGGCATGAATGCGCTTGGGCGACTCCTCCACCACAACGGGCGCGGGCGGTACGCGCTTGATGGAGATCGGAACCGGCCCCGGCCTGGGCGCGGCGACCGCGCCGGCCGTTGCGCCTGTAAATCGTTCCAGCCGCTGCTGCATCTCATCGGCCACGCAAAGAACCAGCTGGTCGCCGGTCTGCGTCTGCGACGAGTAAATCGAGTGCGTGGGCAGCGCCAGCACCGTGGCCGGCTGCGGGGTGGAAGCGTTGGCCCGGAACACGGGGTACGACTCGACCACGTCGATGACGCGGCAATCCTGATCCAGATAGAGCAGATCGAGCGGCACACGAATGCCCCACTCGGGCAGCCCTCTGAATGGCGCCAGCCAGAGCCCCTCGCCGGACTTGAGAGCAAGCGACGCAATCCGGTCCTTGAGCTTTGCCAGCGAAAGGTCCGCGCCCTCCACTTCAAGGCCGAGGAAGCATTCGCGAGTCTGGTTGTAAGCGCACAGTTTCCGTGATTCCATGTTGCCTCCCGCCTTATGCAATCCCCCGGCGGCCGGGTGTTTGTCCAGTGTTCCAGTGGACAGTTCGAATTGTTCGGTGTCGCGCATACTTCAAGTCCTTTCCGAGCGTTCGCCGGGTCATCCACTTACCCAGCCTGGCCGGCATGAGAGAGACCCCGCGGAACCCCGCTGAAGGGCACACTCCACCGTTCCCGATCTCGACAAAAGACGAAGAGACACGTATCACCTTGACGGCGCGGTCTCCCGGCGAGCGGGACAATCATATTGGCTGGCAAACGCCGCATCGGTTCCGCGCGCGCTGCCGGCCGGTAAACAAGGGCCGAACTACTTGACCTGAGTGCGGCGGCGCTGGATCAGGATGACCAGCACAATCACAAACAAGGCGCCTGCAACGATCCGGATAATGGTAGGACTGTCCATGTTGAATCTCCTTTCTTTCACTGCAACCTGCAACGGTTCCGAGTCTTTACTCCAGGCGGGTGCTGCCTGATCGGCGCATCTCCCTGTCCTCGAGTTGTGCTGCCTGCCGGCCAAACCCGATACCGATCGAGCCGCCGGGTTGAAGGTGAACTGGAATTACTGAACCTTGGTGCGGCGGCGCTGAATCAGGATGCCGAGCACGACCACGAAAAGAGCGCCTGCAACAACGCGAATGAGGGTGGTGGAATCCATGTCAAATCTCCTTTTTGGCGAATACAGCAGTTTTGGTTGATGCTTCAGCCTGTCGGCTTGCTTCAAGCTCCCGGCGGCTGAGCGGCGTGTACTGGCTTGCTGGAAGGCTGTGGGGTTGGCCGGCGGAGCGCCTCGACCTTGCGAAGGCCCCGCCAGAAGATCCGCACAGACTTCTGGTTAGCTGACGCGCGAGCGGCGGCGCTGAACCAGGACGCCAAGCACGACGGCGAACAGAACGCCGGACGCAATCCGGATAATCGTGACACTGTCCATACAGATCCTCCTTTCCTTATTGGCCAAACAGCGTTTTGAACGAATCCATCATGATGATGATTGCCGGTCCCAGCACAACCAGGAACAGCGATGGAAAGATGAAGAACACGAGCGGGAAGATGAGCTTGATGGTCGTCTTTGCGGCCTGCTCTTCCACCTGCTGAATGCGCTGCGTTCTCAGGGTGTCTGAGTGCGTGCGCAATGTCTTGCCGATGCTGGTGCCAAACTGCTCGGCTTGAACCATCATGTTGACCAGGGCGCGAACACAGTCGACGTCGGTGCGTTCGGCCAGGTGCTTCCAGGTGTCCTGGCGGGGGCGCCCGGCGCGCTGCTCGAGCACCACGATGTGCAGCTCGTCGCACAGCTCGGGCTGCGCGTGGGCCAGCTCTTCGGAAGCGCGCACCGTGGCCTGGTCCAGGCTGAGTCCGGCCTCGATGCAGATCACCAGCAGGTCGAGAACGTCGGGAAGGCCGCGGCGAATCTTGCTCTGGCGCTTCTTGATCCGGCGTCCCAGCCAGAAGTCGGGTGCGATAAATCCGAGACCGAGGCACACGGCGTAGATGAAGAACGGGCTCAGCGCGCCCAGGCCGGTAACCAGGGCCACGATGCACAGCGTCAGCGGTACCAGAACCTTGGAGCCGTTGAAGATCTTGACCGTGGACTCCTTGCGGTAGCCGGCGCGGATGAGCCGCTGCTTGACCACCGAGACTTCCTGCTGGCTCTTGGGCAGCACGCTGTCGAAGTGCGTGACCACGTCGCCGATCGAGAAGCCCGACGCCTGCAGCGAGCTGAGCAGCGTCTTCGGCTTGGCGTTCGGATTGATCACGTCCGAGATGCGCTGCAGCATGGCTTCGCGATAGAACAACAGCAGGCCGCCGCTGGCGATCAACAGGAAGATGACGATGAATGCAAAGATCGTGATAACCATACGTCCCTCAAATATCCATGTTGACGATTTTCCGAATGATCAAACCGCCTATAACGATCATTGCGGAGGCTGCGTAGAGGAGCTTGATCCCGATTTCGCGCTTCCAGAGGAGGCTCATCATGTCGGGGTTGACGGTGTAGAGAGCGCCGGCCAGCACGATGGGCAGCAGCGTAAGCACCCAGCCGGTCATGCGTCCCTGCGCGGTGCGCGTGGACACTTCGCGGCGCAGCCGGAAGCGCTCGCGAATCACGTGTGCGGTCTTGTCGAGTACTTCGGCCAGGTTGCCGCCGCTCTCCTTCTGAATGAGAATGGCCGTGCAGACAATGCGCAGATCCTGGAGTGGCACGCGATGGAGCAGGTTTTCGATGGCCACTTTCAGGTCGAGGCCGAAGTTCTGTTCCTCGAAGCAGGTTCTGAACTCGATGCCGATGGGGTCGGTGCACTCGCGGGCGACCATGCCCATGGCGGCGATGAGGCTTTGTCCTGCGCGCAGGGCGCTGACCATCATGTCGCACGCTTCAGGCAGCACCTTTTGAAATTCGTTGAAGCGCCTGCTGCGCTTGAAGAGCACAAAGCAGATGGGCGCGAAGGCGACAACCAGGCCAACCAGGACAGCAATCAGCGTGGAGCCGGTCTTCCAGTGAATCACAAAGGCTGGAGCCGCAAAGCAGGCGCCGCACATCGACAGCAGGCTGCCGGCCGACCACTTGAGGTTCGCCTGGTGGATCAGCGCCTGCAGCTGCGGTCCGAGTTCGAGCTTGCTCAGCCTGGTGTTGAGCCAGGGAATGGCGCTGAACTGCTCGCTCTTGCGCAGGTTGACGATCTGGTCGCGCATCTCCTGGCTTTCTGTCGCCAGGGCGGAGTCGAGCGTGGCCTGCACCTGCTTGGCCTTTTCTGCCGATCCCGAGCTGCCTGCGTAAATCAGCAGCGCCGCGACCGAGAACACACCGATGAAAATCAAAAATACGATCGTACCCATGATGGTTGACCTCCTTTCCGCCTAGTAGTTAACCGGCGTTTCTTTCTCAAACAGGCTGGGCGGCAGAATGATGCCGGAGACGCGCAGCCTCTCCAAAAATTTGGGACGGATGCGGGTGGGCTGGAACGCGCCAATCACCTTGCCGTCGGGACCGATGCCCTTCTTGTTGAAGGTGAAGATCTCCTGCATGCTGATGATGTTTTCTTCCATGCCGGTGATCTCGGAAACGCTGGTCACTTTACGCGAGCCGTCGCTCATGCGCGTGGCCTGCACGACGATCGTGATGGCCGAAGAGATCTGCTGGCGAACCGACTTTTCCGGCAGGTTCATGTTGCCCATGGCCACCATCGACTCAAGTCTGGAGATGGCGTCGCGCGGGGTGTTGGCGTGGATGGTGGTCATCGAGCCTTCGTGGCCGGTGTTCATGGCCTGCAGCATGTCGAAGGCTTCCTCGCCTCTGATTTCGCCCATGATGATGCGATCGGGGCGCATACGCAGGCAGTTGATGAGCAGCTGCCGCTGGCGGATGGCTCCGTTGCCTTCAATGTTGGGCGGCCGGGTTTCCAGCCGCACGATGTTTTCCTGGGCCAGGCGGAGTTCGGCCGCGTCTTCGATGGTGACCAGGCGCTCGTTGTTGGGAATGTACTGCGACAGAATGTTCAGCAGCGTCGTTTTGCCGGAGCCGGTGCCGCCGGAGATGACGATGCTGATGCGCGCCTTGACGGCCGAAGCCAGCAGCTCCATCATCTCGGCGGAGATGCTCTTCAATTCAACCAGCGAGTTGGCCGCGAGCGGACCTGTGCCGAAGCGGCGGATGGAGAGCGAAGGCCCATCGAGCGCGAGCGGAGGAATGATGGCGTTGACGCGCGATCCGTCAGGCAGCCGGGCGTCGACCATGGGCGAGGACTCGTCCACGCGCCGGCCCACGCGGCTGACGATGCGGTCGATGATCTGCAGCAGATGGCGATCGTCGCGGAACGAGGTGTTGGTCCTTTGCAGGAGTCCGCCCTTTTCAATGAAGACGTGGTCTTTGTCGTTGACCAGGATGTCGGAGATCTTGGGGTCGCGCAGCAACGGCTCCAGGGGGCCGAGGCCGAAGACTTCGTCCAGCAGATCGGCCTGGATCTTTTCCTGTTCGTCGAAGTTCAGCGGCACACGCTGGTCGGCGATGATCTCCTTCACGATGCCGGAGACAGCCTGGCGCGCCTGGGTTGAGTTGACGCGCGACAGCTTCTCCAGGTCGAGCTTCGAGATCAGCGTGCGGTGAATCTCCGCTTTGTAGTTTTCCAGATTCAGAAGTTCCACGTTGCACCTTCCATCCAATCGGCGCGATCCTTAACAAGGAGCATCATCCGAAGAGTCTGAAGCCTTTCTTCTTGGGTTGCGTGGCGCGCTGGCCGCAAATGGAGGTCGCCATTTGACGGATGAGCCGCGCAACAGGGGAATCGCCGAGCGCCAGCGGGGTGGCCGTGTTCTGCATCTGCCGGACAGCGGCATAGTCGTTGGGAATCTTCCAGTTCGCGGGACGCGTGAGCGCCTTGGTGATGGTCTCGTCGGAGACGCCGAGGGCCCGCGGTTCGTAGCGGTTGATGACGATCTCGAGTTTGGGGCCGCCAGTGGAGAAGAACTGGCTGATCAGCCGGTTGGAGTTGCGCAGCTCGGGGATGCCGGCCTGGGTGACAAGATAGATGGTGAATGCGTCGTTGAAGAGCGCTGAATCGGTCAGGTCAAGCCGCGCTCCCACATCCACCACCACGTTGTCGAACTCAGAGCGCGCTACGGCGATCAGTTTCCCAATCGCCTCGTTGGTGGCGTGGAACTGAGGAAACTTGCCCGGCGCGGCCAGCACGGAGACTCCCGAGCTGTGCTTGATCAGGAGCTTGTTCAGGAAGGCTCCATCCAGGCGGTCGACATCCTGGAGCGCGTTCACGGTCGAGTATTCGGTCACAATACCCAGGTTGAGAGCGGCATCGCCCAGAGGAAGGTCGAGATCGATCAACAGCGTGCTCTGGCCCGACTCCTGCGCGAGCGAGACGGCAAAGTTGCAGGCCAGCGTGGTCACGCCGGCGCCACCCTTGGCGCCCAGGAACACCAGCAGCCTGCCGCCGGTCTTGCGGGGCAGCCGGGTTGCGGAGCGGCGCGAGGTGGCGCGCACCAGTGCTTCAGCCATGGTGCTGTGCACAAAAGGCGGGGTCAGGAACTCGCGAGCGCCGGCCCGCATGCAGCGTACCAGCAGCTCCGGATCGGGCTTGGACGAGTACACCATCACCGTTGCCGAGCCGTTGGCGCACAGGCTTTCCACCAGTTCCAGCGCGTACTCGGGGTCGCTGTCCAGGTCGATGATGATCACGTCGTTGCGCTGATCGACGAGCCGCGGCACATCGTCCAGGCTGGGGGGATAGGCGGAGTACTCGCGAACTTCAGTGCCGTCGCAGGCCATCAGGGCGCTGGCCGCTTCCTTGCGGCGCGCCTCGTCGGGACCGATCAGTGCAATCGACAGCACGTCTGACCCGATGGAGTCGGGCGAAGACGGTTCGATATACGTCGTGGTGGTCGGATTCATCTGCGTGCTGCTCCCTGCTCCGTGCGCGGTCCCGTTGGAAGTGGACAGAAACTGATAGGTTGAGTTCGATTCAGCCATGGATCAATTCCTGTCCTCAGTTTGCGAAAAATGAAATCAGCGTGCCGATGGCGATTGCCGGTGCGTAGGGCATCTTGCGTTTCAGGTGGTTGCCGGCGCCCTTGAACAGGTCTTTCAGGAAGCCGCCGAACAGGGCCCAGGCCAGCACCATGATGCCGCCGGCCATGGCCGTCACCACCAGGGCGATGAACAGCTGGTTGGGGCCGATCCAGGCCCCGATGGCTGCGGCCAGCTTTACGTCTCCGGCGCCCATGCCACCCATCCAGAACAAGAATCCGTAGATCAGAAGTCCCAGTCCCAACCCGGCCAGGCTGTGGCCCAGGCCATGCCAGCCTTGCTGCCATGCGGAAACCACCAGCCCGATGACCAGGAAAGGAACCACGAGCCAGTTGGGAATCCGCCGATTGCGCAGGTCCGTGAAGGTCGCCACGGCAAGAACAATCAGGGTTGGCCACCAGGCAAACGAATGCATAGATCGAGCTCCTTGGTTCCTTTGGTGCTGTGGGAACACCGGGATTAGAGCAATTGCCCAACCAAATGCGGCAAGAGCCAAATTGTTTGAATTCATAGAGTTATTGCCACCATGCAGGAGCAGGTGTACACGCCTGTTTACGTCTGGGGCGTGGGGGTGGTGCGTGGCGTATACACTTGGCCCTTTACGTGCAAAGGGGGCGTAACCGCCGATTTTGGGTACAAAAGTAGCAGATCGGCGATGGGCGCCGTCACAAACGTGTGGCCCTCGAGCTGGACGGTCGTCAAGTCCTTGCTGGGCAGCAGTTTCTCCACTTTGTCGAGATACGCGACGTATTCCGGGTTGCCGTTCGGCAGCGGGAAAAGCACGAACCGCGAGCAGCCGGTTGCCGGCAGTTCGGAGAGCAGGAACGAGTCGCGGTTGTGCATCGCGAAGATCCGCGGACCTTCCAGCAGGCGGGCCTCGGGATACTCGATGGTGAGGTAGCCGGGCAGGTAGTAGCCGGCATGGCGATAGCCCAGGAAGTGGTTGTCGAAGGAGACGATCAGCAAGTCATGGGGCGTGCCCAGCTGGGGGATGGCCGTCTCGACTTGCTGGAGTTCGGCCTCGAAGTGGCGCACCGAGCGGTAGGAGCAATACGCCGGGAAAGCCAGGAAAATCAATACGTTTACCATCGCGCCGGCAAGGACCGTGACCTGTTTCAGCAGCTTGGGCCAGGCGGCGTGGTCGTACCAGGCGGCAAGCCACGCTCCCAGCCACACGCAGGCCGGAGCCGCCACCAGCAGCAGGTAGCCGCTGTTGACCAGCTTGAGGAAGATGAAGGTGAAGAAGCAGAGCCCCGGGACGATCCAGACGGCGGTGAAGATTTTCTTGCTTTTATCTGCCGGCTCGGGGCTGGACGCAGCCCCCAGCGGCGCCAGCACGGCGGCGCCAAAGCAAAGAAAATAAATGAAGACGATGGTCATGGCGCGGGCCACGGAGGTGATCGGCGAGGAGTTGAAAACGGTGCCCTTGGAGGGCACCATCAGCCATAGCGACCGCAGCGCGCCAAAGTAAGCTCCGAGCCCTCCGCTGGCCTGGATCATGGGCACAAACCAGGCAATCAGCGTAAGTCCCAGGGCCAGAACCGCGGCGAGAATCTTGCGGATCGGCGCGCGGCGCAGCGAGAACAGAAACAGCGGGCCGAGAAAGAGGATCGACGACGGACGGATGCCCGCCGTGATGCCCAGCAGGACAGCGGTGGGGAGACTGAAGCCTGTCCTGCCGCGGTCGATGCGCCAGCAGAGCAGCCCCATCAGCGCCGAGGCGGCCGCTTCCACGCTGTAGGTCAGGGCCACGGTGCCGTGGAACCAGGCCAGCGGTGAGAACAGAAACAACAGTCCGGCAAAGGTGGCCGCGCGGGGACCAAACCACTCGAGAGCGAGCATGTAGATCAGGATTACCGTGGCCACGCTGGCCAGCAGACTGACCAGCACCAGCGCCAGGTTGGCGTCGTGGACCACGAAATTCAAGAGGCGCCCGAGGCAGATGTAAAGGAAATATCCAGGGGGATGGGGCTGGTGGACGCGCGGGTCGAAGCGGTTGATGGCCAGCGCAAAGTTGACTGAATCCAGGTCGTAGAGGTCGCGGCTGCGGAAGGCAAAGCGGCTGATGGCAACCGCGCCGGCCAGCAGGCACAACTCCAGTTTTGGCCGAGGGGTCACATTTGCACTCTAGCAACTGCCGGGCCAATGCGAGCGGCAAGCTTTTTCGAATAACCGGAGAGATAGCCCGGATAGTTACTGTCTCGAGGGTCATAACCCAAAAGTGTTATGCCCCGCTCGCCAGCTGCGTCGCGGCTTGAAACCAATTTAGCGGGCTGTCGATCTCTATTCGTGGATGAGCGGGAAAGGTATTCACAACACCTGGACTCGATGTAAATCGGAAGGCGCGGCATGCTCGTGAAAGAGAGAGCTTCCAATCTGCCGATGGCCATTTTTCACAATGGACATGCACACTTCGTACTCCAACAGCTGCCACCAAGGCAGCATGGTGGAGCGCCTGAGATGGCCGATCTCTGCCGGCTTGAGGCTCCGATCCACGCGCATTTCCGAGCAGGTGAACTGGACTCCGAAAAAGGCCGCCCAAGGGTGAAATGTATCGGACCGTGACACTAATTACTGCGAGCGGCCGGAAATGCGTTACTAAGGTTGCACCAAGCTAACGCAAAACAGGCATGGCACAAGTCGTGTTCATTAATGATCATGATGACACCGCCGATACAACATTTGTAAGGCGCGGCTGCAAACAGTGGGAAAGGTCGCCCATTCATGATCAAGATTGGTTTGTACTCTGAAGATCGCACGCTGCACCCTTTGCTGTCGTCTGCCTTGGGAAAAGAGTTCCTGCTCTATTTGAAGTCGGATCAGGAAGAGATGAATGACCTGGTGCTTGCCGGGGAATGCGATGTCGTGATTCTGGATTTGAACTCCAATCACGAGTCGCTCCAGGAACGCATCGGGTTCTCCCGCCGCCTGATCTCGGCCAAGGTTCCTGCCGTGGTGATGGCCGACGATGGCCTGCGCTCCACCGCATTCGAGTTGGTCCGGACCGGCGCCTTCGGCTACTGCCGTCGCCCGCCCTCCATTCGCGATCTGAAGACGATGCTCAGCCGCGCCTATGAGACCTCGCTGCTCAAGCGCCGGCTGGAGACTGTGCAGCAGCGCATGGACGAACCGGAGACCTGCGACCGGCTCATTGGATCGAGCCCGCACATGCGCCAGGTCTACCAGATGGTGCACCGCGTCACAAATCTCAACGCCGCTGTGCTGGTTACCGGCGAGAGCGGCACCGGCAAGGAGCTGATCGCCCGCGCCGTCCATAACATGGGCGCCCGCGCCAAGAAGCCTTTTGTGGCCGTCTCCTGCGGCGCAATCCCTGAAACCCTGATTGAAGCCGAGTTGTTCGGCCACGAGAAAGGGGCCTTCACCGGCACCGTGGGCGCGCGCGAAGGCTACTTTGAGCAGGCCGGCGACGGCACGCTATTCCTGGACGAAATCGGCGACCTGAGCTTGTTTACCCAGGTCAAGCTGCTGCGCGTTCTGCAGCAGATGGAGTTCAGCCGCCTGGGCAGCACCAAGCTCGTCCCGCTCAAGGCGCGCCTGATCTTCGCCACCCATCGTGATCTGGCCCAGCTGGTTGCCGAGGGCAAGTTCCGCCAGGATCTTTTCTACCGCATCAACGTCATGCGCATCGAGTCGCCGGCGCTGCAGGAGCACCCGGAAGACATTCCTCAGATCGCCGAGCACTTCCTGCGCCACTACTCGCACGTGTTCCAGAAGCCGATGGAAAACATCAGCTCCGATGCGATCAACATGCTGCAGAGCTACGCATGGCCGGGCAATGTGCGCGAGCTGGAGAACGTGATGCAGCGCGCCATCGTGCTGGCTCCCGGCATGACGGTGCGCGTCGAAGACCTCAACCTGACGAATGTGGAGGAAGAGGGCGTCGACAACGAAGACGTGGTCGACATCGCCGACTATCATCCGGCCGGCTCCTTCGAGCGCCAGCTGCGCGACTACAAGATCAAGCTCGCCGTTACCGCTGTGCGTGAGAACAACGGCAACAAGACCCTGGCCGCGCGCAAGCTGTCTATCTCTCGCGCGTATCTGCACCGCCTGATCCGTCTGGCCGATCCTGAGCCAATGTTCGAGTTGCAGCAAACAGTTAACGCTTAAGGTTCCAAGTCGACAACAAACGGAGTTGAGACTCGTGGGGTCTGCGGTTACTGTAGAGTCAAACCACCGGCCCAACGGGTCTCACGCTTCGGATTTGCCAGCAGCGGTTTTGAGCCGGGCAGAAGCATGAGCCGCGTTGCTCAATGCCAGAAAGACCGCGTCCCTTGGGAAACTCGCTCAGCGCTACCCACCCCAGCCTTCTGCGCAGGATCTTCTCCTTTCAGGGGATGCTGGCCAGCGTGCTGCTCATCCTCGCGGTTCTCACTGTGCGCGGGCGCTTCGACGATCCGGACTTGTGGTGGAACCTGAAGACCGGCGAGGTGATCTGGACCACGCACTCCATCCCTGTCACCGATCTGTTTTCTTACTCGACCAACCACCACGCCTGGGTTCCCCACGAGTGGCTGGCGCAACTGGTCATCTACGGCGCGTACAAATTCGGCGGCTACTCCGGTCTCGAGTTCCTGCTCTGCGCGCTCACCGCCATTCTGCTCTGGGCCGGCTATCTGCTCTGTACGCTTTACTCCGGCAACTCCAAAGTCGGCTTCGTGGGCGCGCTCATCCTGTGGATGTTTTCGACCGTCGGCCTCTCCATCCGCGCGCAGCTGATCGGCTATATCCTTTTTGTCGTTGAGCTGCTCATCATCCAGCTGGGCCGTACGCGCAGCCCGCGCTGGTTCTATTGGCTTCCGGTTCTGTTCGCCGTCTGGATCAACTGCCACGCCTCGTTCATCCTCGGCCTGGTAATTGGCGGCATGCTGTGGGCCACATCGTTTGTGTACTTTGAAGCCGGCGCATTGCTGCCGTCACAGTGGGATCCAAAATGCCGGCGCGCGCTGCTCATTGCTCTGGCGCTCTCCTGTGCGGCGCTGTTCGTCAATCCTGTGGGCATCCAGCAGATTCTTTACCCCGTGGACACGCTCCTGCACATGCCGTTGCTGGTGGGCAACGTAGCCGAGTACGCGCCGCTCAACATGACTGAGGCCCGTGGCATGGGCCTGCTGGCCATCCTGCTGGTCAGTTTTCTGCTGCTGGCCGCGCGCAAATCAACCATGTACTGGGATGAGCTGCTCTTTCTCATCATCGGTACCTGGATGGCCGTCAGCCACATGCGCATGCTGTTCGTCTTCGGGATTCTGGCCGCGCAGGTGCTGTCGCGCCAACTGGCATCGCAGTGGGACGGCTACGACGCCGCAACCGACCGGCCTGGACTCAACGCCGCCTTTATGGCCATGGCGCTGGTGGTTGCGTACCTGGGATTCCCCAGCAAAGGCAATATCAAGCAGCAGGTGGAAGACGGCAGTCCGGTGAAGGCGCTCGCCTTCGTTCGCGACCATCATCTTGCGGGGCCCATGATGAACGACCACGTCTACGGCGGCTACTTGATGTGGGCCGCGCCTGAGTACCCGGTCTTCATTGATGGCCGGACGGACGTCTTCGAGTGGTCGGGGGTACTGCGCGAGTTTGGCCAGTGGGCCACGTTGCAAACCGCTCCGGGCGCGCTGCTGGACAAGTACAACGTGCAGTTCTGCATCCTCACCCGCGAGTCGCCCATGATCCAGGTGCTGCCGCTTCTGCCCAATTGGAAGCTGGTCTACCAGGACAGCAACTCCGCGGTGATCGAGCGCGTTGCAAAGTAGCTCGGGGCGGAGTTTCGCTCGCAGTTATGTGTGCGCGTTGAACTCCGGGGGCCCGACCATCACCAGCGCGCTCTTCTGCCGGCCATGGATATACCAGCAGCACCAGTTAGTCTCGTGGCTTTCCTTGCCTGCCGGCGCGATCAGGTCGTTGTAAACTACCTTGCCGCGCAGAAAAAGCTTCTCTTCCCAGGCTTCCACCTTGACAAACTGCTGGTCAGATCCGCACAACTCCTTCGCCTCTTCCCGCTTCACCGTCTTGATGGCCGCGTACTCGCCGGGCAGCAGGATGATGGGCACAAACGGAGACTTGGGCTCGGCCGGGCTGAATGCATCGGCGGCCGGCAGGTGCGCCTCATCGGCTGCAAAGAGCACCTGGTCAAGCGCGGACGTGATGGTGGCCGGAGAGCGGCCGCGATTGGTCGCAATCACGTTGAAGCTGTCCTGCACGCCCAGCGTGGGCTCAACCGCCATGGTGAGCCAGGGCCGCTCGGCATTGATGATGGACTGGGCGTGCAGCAGCGCCGCCTGCGCCGTGTCTGCTGCCGCGGAAGCCGCTGCGGCCGCGGCTGTTGCCGTTGCCGTTGCTGCATTGGCCGACGCCGCAGCTGCTGCGACCATCTCTTCCGCCGTCGCCGCATGCCGCTCCATCTTCTTCAGCGTCGCGTTGGCCAGCATGATCCCTGCATATCCCAGAATGGCGAGCACCAGGTACGCGCCCCACAGGATGCGGTCGTGCCAGGTCCACAATACCGGCGCGGGTGCCGAGGGCACGTAGATGGTGCGTGGAGTCTGGTCCTCGCAGGGAACGCCATTGCAATCGGCCCGTGCCGGATCTTGCGCGGAAGATGCGTAAGCGGGCGTAGCCGGTTTGCTGGCGCTCGAGTGACTGGGCGCGGTCTGCGCGGTGAGAACTGCCTGCGCCGCGGCCAGCGCCAGCACAGCCGCGAGTGTTGCCAAACCCTTGACCTTCATGGCGTCAATGTACCACACGGGACCTGTCGAAACGCCAGCCCGCGCTCACGCCGCCGTGCTCGTCATGTGCGCTTCGAGCACCTCAAGAAATCGCGCCAGCCACGCCGGATGCGCCGTCCACGCGGGGCCGGTCACCAGCTTGCCGTCGACCACTGCGCCGAAAAAATCCACAGTGACAAACGTGCCGCCGGCCAGCTCCACCTCCGGCGCGCAGGCCGGATACGCATTCAGCTTGCGCCCCTTGAGCACGCCGGCCGCTGCCAGCAGTTGCGGCCCATGGCACAGAGCAGCGATCGGTTTGTTGGCCTTGTCAAAGTGGCGCACCACGTCAAGCACCTTCGCGTTCAGCCGCAGATACTCCGGCGCACGCCCGCCGGGAATCACCAGTGCGTCATAGTCGGCCGCATCAATCTCGTCGAAGGTGGCATTGAGCGTGAAATTGTGGCCGCGCTTCTCCGTGTAGGTCTGGTCGCCCTCAAAGTCGTGGATGGCGGTGCGCACCTGCTCGCCCTTTTTCTTGCCCGGACACACCGCGTCCACGGTGTGGCCCACCATCTGCAAGGCCTGGAACGGAACCATGATCTCGTAGTCTTCCACGAAGTCGCCGGCAAGCAATAACAGCTTTGCGGATTTCATGTGATCTCACCTCGTCACAAGTTTGCCATAGTCGCGCTACCGCCTGGGCGGCGCAGCTGACCGCGGCTCGACTTTGCCATTTCATTGTGCGTCTGAGGCAAGCGGTACAATCGGAGCGAATCGCAATTCACGAAAGAGATGCAATATGACCCAGAAGCCGACGCTCGACCGGCGCAACTTTCTCAAGCAGGCTGCGGGTGCGGTGAGCGCGGCCACGCAGGTGGGTTCGCTCAGTGCGCTCGCCGCGCCGCAGCCTGCTGTTGATGGACAAGTGCCTGCGCAGGCCCACGCGGACGAGAGCTATCCCCGTCAGTTTCGCGGCCGGCAGCTGCGCATGATCTCGTTTCCCCTGGGCGGCGTCGGGGCGGGAAGCATCGGATTGGGCGGACGCGGCCAGCTGATCAACTGGGAGATCTTCAACCGGCCCAACAAGGGTTTCCGCCCGAACTACGCCTTCCCTGCAATCTGGGCGCAGGCAGGCGAGGCGAAGCCTTTGGCCCGCGTGCTCGAGTCGCGCCTTCTGCCTCCGTATGAAGGGCAGGACGGCCTCGGCTCCAGCAACGCGCCCGGCCTGAGCCGCCTGGAATCGGCCACGTTTACCGGCGAATATCCGCTCGCGCACATCGACTTTGAAGACCGCTCGCTGCCGGTGCATGTCGAGCTCGATGCTTTCTCGCCCTTCATTCCTCATGAGCCGGACGACTCTGGCCTGCCGGTCGCAATCCTTCGTTACACGGTGACCAATCCGGGGCGCGTTGCGGCGAGCGTGGGCATCGCTTTCTCCGTCGACAATCCGATCAGGACGAGCGAAGATACAGGCGGCGCCGCGGAGCAGCGGTCCAATGCAGGACGCCAGAATACATATCGCGCAGAGAAGGGAATCGCGGGGCTGGTGATGAGCACTCCCGCGCTGGCCGCGGACGATCCGATGGCCGGAGAGATTGTGCTGGCTGCGCGCGCCGGCGATGGCGTGGAAGTTTCGCACTGGGAAGGCTGGCCCGCCGGCCGCTGGTGGAATGCGCCGCTGCACTTCTGGGATCAGTTTTCTAAGTCGGGCGAGCTGGGCGCCCAGCCGGAGCCGCACAACACGGTGGGCGTGCTGTGCCTGAAGCGGACCATCGCCCCGGGGCAGACGGTGCACTTCGAGTTTTTCCTGGGTTGGAGATTTCCCAATCGCACGCCGGACTGGATTGGCTGGGACGCGCCTGAAGGCGAAGGCAAGACTGTGATCGGCAACTTTTATGCGGCACGGTTCCAGAGCGCGTGGGACGCCGTGCAGTACACAGCGGAACACTTGCCTGATCTCGAAGCGCAGACGCGCATGTTTGCCGCCGCGCTGCGCGAGTCCACACTGCCGGCGGCGGTCAAGGAAGCCGCTGGCGCGAATCTCTCCACGCTGGCCACCACCACCTGCTTCCGCACTGCGGATGGCGAGTTTCATGGCTTTGAAGGCAGCGACGATCAGCAGGGATGCTGCTATGGCAACTGCACGCACGTGTGGAACTACGAGACCGCGACCGCGTTTCTGTTCCCCTCGTTCGCGCGGTCGCTGCGGCGCAGCGCCTTTGGCTACTCCATGGACGACGCCGGCGCCATCCACTTCCGCCAGATGCTGCCGGAGGGTAAAGGGCGTTCGGGATTCGCCGCTGCCGACGGGCAGATGGGGCAGATCATCCATGCGTGGCTCGACTGGAAGATCTCCGGCGACGACGCGCTGCTCAAGTCGACCTGGCCGCGTGCGAAGAAGGCGCTTGAGTTTGCGTGGGTGCCCGGAGGATGGGACGCGAATCGCGATGGCGTGATGGAAGGCGTGCAGCACAACACCTACGATGTCGAGTTTTACGGACCCAACCCGATGTGCGGCATTTATTATCTCGGCGCATTGCGCGCAGGCGAAGAGATGGCGCGCGCCGCTGGAGACGCGGGTTCGGCCGACATTTATCGAAAGTTGTTTGAGCAGGGAAGCAAATGGATCGATGCGAATCTGTTCAACGGCGAGTTTTATGTGCAGCAGGTGCGTGGATTTCGCAAGGATGAAATTGCGATCAACCTGCGCAGCGACATGGGATCGGAGAATACGGAGACGCCGGAGTACCAGGTGGGCGCGGGCTGCCTGGCAGACCAACTGATTGGGCAGTACCTGGCCGGGGTTGGAGGGATGGGGCCATTGGTGGCGCCGGAGAATATCCGCCGCACGCTGCACTCGATTTACAAGTACAACTACAAGCCGACACTTGCCGATCACGACAATGTGGAGCGGACGTATGCGCTGAATGAAGAAGCAGCGGTGGTGGTCTGCGACTATGGCAACGCCGAGCGGCCGCATATTCCATTTCCGTATTATGCCGAGGCGTGGACCGGGCAGGAGTATCTGGTGGCGGCGCTGCTGATGAACTGGGGCATGGTGACGGAAGGCGTGCAGTGCGTGGAGAATATTCGCGCGCGCTATGACGGAGAGAAGCGCAACCCGTGGGATGAGCCGGAGTGCGGCCACCACTATGCGCGCGCCATGTCGTCGTGGTCCACGGTGCTAGCGATGAGTGGATTTCTCTATGATGGCGTGGCAGGAGCCGTGGTGGCGGCGCCTAAAATTCCGCGGGACAACTTCCACTGCTTCTGGTCGACGGGCACCGGGTGGGGAACGTTCTCATTGCGCACACAGGCGCGGAGCACGCAGTTTGCGATCAAGGTTCTCAAGGGAAAGCTGGCCATTCGCTCCTGCGCAATTGCGGCGCGGGGCGCAACGGCTACCGTCGAACTGATGGGAAAGCTGATCGAGAATCGCGTCGAAAGACACGCGGAGCGCACGGTCGTGACATTTATTCAACCTCAGACCCTGGGTCCGCAGGACGAGCTCCACATCACGGTACACGCATGAATACGGCTTTGCGCGGAACCAGACCGTGGATCGTCATTGTCGGCGGCTTTCTAGGGTCCGGCAAGACCAGCTTGATTCTCGCCGCGGCGCGCGTGCTTGAGCAGCGCGGCCTGCGTTGTGCCGTCATCCTCAACGACCAGGGCGACGAACTGGTGGACACGCGCCACGCCGGCATTGAGGGAATGAGCGCGCGCGAAGTGACCGGCGGGTGCTTCTGCTGCCGGTTCTCGGCGCTCGCGGAGGTGATCGAAGCACTGCTGCCTTCTGCGCCGGATGTGATCTTCGCCGAACCCGTGGGCAGCTGCACGGATATTGCGGCGACGGTATTCGGGCCTCTGCGCCAGGACTTCGAGGCCTATCGCCTCGCACCGTTCACCGTGCTTGTCGATCCCGCCCGCGCCGCGACGCTCGTGGGCGAAGACGTCGATCCCGACCTGGCCTTCCTGTTTCAAAAGCAGATCGAAGAGGCGGACGTGGTGTGCATGACGAAGGCCGATCTTGTCTCAGCCGCGAGCGCCGCTCCAGGTCTCGTCGGCCAGAATACGCGCAGCCTGAGCGCGAAGACCGGGCAGGGCGTTGAAGAGTGGCTCGATGAGATTCTCTTTCAAGACTGCGATGCAGGCCGGACCACGCTCGACATCGACTATGCGCGCTATGCGCAGGCCGAGGCATCTTTGGCCTGGCTCAACCTGAGCTTTACGCTGGAGCCTGCTGCGGCAATCGCGCCGGCGCTGGCGGTTGGGCCGTTTCTCGATGGCCTGGATCAAGCGCTGACCGCGGCCGGCCTCGCGATTGTGCATTTGAAGATTCTCGACACTTGTCCCACGGGATGGCTCAAAGTGGCCGTCTGCGCGAATGGCGAGGAGCCGCGCGTAGAAGGAGATCTCGATGCGTCGGCCGCCGGCCGGCATGAGCTGCTGTTGAATCTGCGCGCCAAGGGCGAGCCTGAGCGCGTGCGCCAGGTGGTGGAGGAGCAGCTGCAAGAAGTCACAGGCAAAGTGCTCGACATGCGTCTCGACTGCTTCAGCCCCGCTGCGCCCAGGCCGGAGCGCCGCATCGTTCGGCCATCCCAATAACCGGGAAAGCCGCACACCGCCGGGCGATGCGCACTGCGAGTTGCGCGCATGAGCCGATGGGTGTTTACTGGAACCGTCTCGCACTGGAGTCTTTCCCATGAAGCTAAGCGCCTTTTTCTGCTGCCTTGTTGCGTATCCCACGCTCTCTCTCTGCGCGCAGACGCCAGCGCCTGCTCCTACGGCGCCGCCTCCGCCGGCCGCGCCCGATGTTGTGGCCGGCATCCCCGTCAACTATGACGAGGCGAAGGTGGGCACGTACACGCTTCCCGATCCGCTCAAGCTCAACAATGGCAAGCCCGTGCGCGACGCGAAGACCTGGTATGCAAAGCGCCGCCCTGAGATTGAGCAAATCTTCCTGTCGCAGCAATACGGGCGCGATCCCGGGCGCCCTGCCGGCGAGCACTTTGAAGTCACTGACCCGGGCACACCGGCGCTCAACGGCAAGGCGATCCGCAAGCAGGTCACCATCTCCTTCTCTGACGACAAGAGCTGGCCAACCATCAACCTGCTCATCTATCTGCCCGCTGCGGCCACCAAGCCTGCGCCCATGTTTTTCAGCATCAACTTTGGCGCGGTGCAGAATGCGGTCGACGATCCGGGCATCAAGCCCGATGAGATATGGGACCCGAAGACCAACACCAAGATTGCACCGCCCAAGGGGCGCGGCTTCGGCCGCCTCAACGTGGAGCCCTTTCTCGATGCCGGCATCGGCGTGGCCACTTACTACTACGGGGACATCGATCCCGATTATCCGGCCGGTTTCCCCAACGGCATTCGCGCCCGCTATCTGAAGCCCGGTCAGAACGAGCGTGAGCCCGATGACTGGGGCTCGATCGCCGCCTGGGCCTGGGGGATGAGCCGGGTGCAGGATTACTTCGAAACCGACAAGGCGATCGACGCAAGGCGCGTGGCCATTCATGGCATCTCGCGCCTGGGCAAGACGGTGATGTGGGCCGGCGCGCACGACCAGCGCTTCGCTGCCGTGATTGCCAGCTGCTCCGGCGAGGGCGGCGCCGCGCTCAGTCGCCGCAACTACGGCGAGACCATCGCCCACTTGACCGCGCCTACGCGCTATCCCTACCAGTTCGCGGCCAACTACGGAAAGTATGCCGGCTTTCCGGACACCGCGCCTATGGACGCGAACCTGCTCATCGCGCTTATCGCGCCGCGTCCGCTGCTGCTGCAAACTGGCAGCACCGACAACTGGTCCGATCCCAAGGGCGAGTTCCTTGCCGAGGTTGCCGCCGGCCCGGTCTACAAGCTGCTCGGCAAAGATGGTCTCGATACCGATATATGGCCTGCCGCCAAGCAGCCGATCTTCCATGACCTTGCGTATTCCATGCACGAGGGCGGCCACGGCATGGTGCCCACCGACTGGGACATCTACCTCCAGTTTCTCAAGATGCATCTGCACCCGCAGCCGTAGCCTGGTGGTGCCGGTTGCCGCGCGGACCCAGGCCTGTGGCCTTCTCGTCGCCAGCCAGCTCCACGCGCAGTCGGAAGGGCCTTCGCGGGGCCTCTGATGCCGTTATCGCGGTAGACTGGGAACTGCGCAGCCGCCTTTACCCCGCGAGCCAAATCCGAACCGGCTCCGCACGCGTAACCTTTATGGACCGTCCCGCGTCTTCTGTGCAGCGTCGAATTTCTCAGCTGTGGCGTTCAGGCTTACTCGTTTACCTTCGGCTAGAGCATTTTCGATTCACATGTTGACACTACCAGGGGCGTGCGAGGTAGCTTTTTCTTGAGGAAAAAGCCACTTGGCATCCTGCTTTCTGTAAGGAGCAGAATCGAAAATGCTGTAGCCGCGTATTCCCCGGGCCGGACGGAATGCATGTCGGGCCGCACAGCTCGGCTGGCTGCGATTCAAAAGAGGAGTCATCATGGAAAACAACTTGCATCAGCGGCCCATGTTTCAACCGCCTGGCGAGGTCTCTGCACCGATTCCCAGCCGCCGCGCCCTCCTGGTTGCCGCGTTCGGTGCGACGGCCGTCTGGGCTCTGCGCCGCATGCCGCTCGCGGTCGTTGAGGCCAGCGGAAGCCCGGCCACGGTCACCATCGTGCAGTTTTCCGCTCTCGGCAAAGCCACCGGCAAGGTCACCATACCGCGCGTCGTCAAGACCGATGCCGAGTGGCAGCATCAACTCACGCCCATCTCCTACATGGTCGCGCGCAAGGCGGCCACCGAGCGCCCTTACACCGGCAGCACCTGGGACAACCACGAGCACGGCCTCTATCGCTGCATCTGCTGCGATAACGGCCTGTTCAGCTCGGAGACCAAGTTCGAGTCGGGCACCGGCTGGCCCAGCTTCTGGCAACCCATCGCCAGGGAGAATGTGCACGAGGTCAGCGACTTGAGTGACAGCATGTCGCGCACCGAGGTGAAATGCCGCGAGTGCGACGCCCACCTCGGCCACGTCTTCGACGACGGCCCGCGCCCCACCGGCATGCGCTACTGCATGAACTCGGCGGCCATGAATTTCGTGAAGATCGGCTAATACTGCAGTTGCATTTGGCCTGGCGGGCGCTGGTCCGGGCCTGAAGGCCGCGCTGTTGGGCTCATTTTTCAGGGGGTTTCAACTGTTCAGTTGCATGACATCCTTTACAGATTGTCTCCAGACATCCTTTACACTTTGGCCTTTCGGTCTGAGCGAAGGAGTTCTGGGATGGCGTGGAGGAGTTTGGAAGTTTCTGAGCAGCGGATTCGGTTTGTGGTGGCTGCGCACCGGGGCGGATCGAGCCTGACATCGCTGTGCGCGGAGTTCGGGATCTCTCGCCCGACGGGCTACCTTTGGCTTGAGCGGTATCGTTCTGGCGGCGCGGCGTCGATCGCGGAGCGGAGCCGGCGTCCGGTATCGAGTCCGACGCGCACCGCGGACCCGATCGAGCAGCGCGTCATTGCCCTGCGTGCCGAGCGGCCCGACTGGGGAGCGCGCAAGCTGGCGGTGCTGCTGGAGCGCGAAGGGATCCAGCTGCCTGCGGCGACGGTGCATCGCGTCTTGCTGCGCCACGGCCTGGTGCGGGTTGAAGACCGGCATCGGCCAGCGCTGAAGCGATTTGAGCGCGAGCTGCCCAACCAGCTCTGGCAGATGGACTTCAAGAGCCCCAAGGGATGGGACAAGCCGGTCGGTCCGCTGTCGGTGCTCGACGACGCTACCCGCTATGCGATCGCGCTCCGGGGAACCTGGACCACCCGTGCCGAGGCCGTGCAAGAGCAGCTCGCAGCGGCCTTTATCGACTGCGGCCTGCCCGATGCCATGCTTATGGATCATGGCACGCCGTGGTGGAACACCAAGTCCGCCGGCGGCTGGAGCCAATTGACGGTGTGGCTGATGAAGCAGGATATTCAGCTCCATTTTTGCGCCATCCGCCATCCCCAGACCGGGGTCCCCGCGGACAGGTCTTCGTCCGTGGGGTGGAGACCCAGGGCAAGGTGGAGCGCTTCCACGGCGCGCTGGAGGTGGCCCGGCGCCGGCGCGGGCCTGCCTCCGCCGAGCTTCATCAGCAATGGCTGGACCACTTCCGCCATGAATACAACCACCTGCGGCCTCACCAGGCGCTGGCTATGAAGACTCCGGCAAGTGTCTGGCAAAAGAGCCAGCGTCTCTACCTGCCGCACCCGCCTGCATGGGTCTACCCGGCAGACGCCGAGATGCACCAGCTGACCTCCCACGGTGTCTTGCATCTACGCGGAAGGCGCTGGCCCATCAGCCGAACCCTGGGCGGAGAACAGGTCCAGATCATCCGCATCGCGCAACGCATCGAAGTCTTCTACCGGCACACTCTGCTACGCGAAATCGACCTTGCCAGCCAGGGTTCGACCGCCGTCGAACCCTGGCTGGCAAACCCACAACTGTAAAGGATGTCCAGAGACAAAACGTAAAGCATGTCCTGGAACTTGACAGTTAAAACCCCCTGCTCCCTCCGCAAGAGCTAGCTACAACTGTAGTACCACCTGCAACTGTAGTACCACCTGCGGCGCGCCAGATCTGCCAGCCCTATGACCGCGTGGTTTCGAACCTTTGAATCTTGCTCTCCCAGGTCCCAAAATCGGGACCTGGGGCGCCCTCGATGATGCAGATTCAAAGGGTCAGAGACCTATTGCAACGTCACCACCGCTGCGCCCAGCGCGCCGAGGCGCAACGTATCGCCATTGATTGCCGCGGACGACGGCGGGTTGGAGCCGGTCGTCTTATCCACCGCTTCGATCTTGCCGCCCTTGGCCTCCGGCACGCTTGACACCAGGTCGCGGTCGCGCTTGTTCACGAGCAGCAGCTTGCGGGTGCCGTCGGGGCCCACAAAGCCCTGTGCCAATAGTGCTCCGGTCGATGCCTGCTTCTTCTGTCAAGTTCCATGCTGTTGTGGCGCCGGAGTCTATCTTCGCCAGAGGTCAAACGGGAAGGAACTGTTGCGCTCCGACTCCCGCTCGACGGCTCGCTTTCTCCCCAGCAGGAGTTCCTGTGCGCTGATGATTCCGCAGACTCTACCTGTCTCCCTATCAACTACCGGCATGCTTGTGACACCGGTTGTGACCATCTCTTCGGCAACTTCGCGGCAGGTTTCATCCGAGTAGGCCAAGATTTCGGGCAAGGCTTGCCGTTGGTCTTGCTGCTGCATTTCATTCGCCGCGTACTCCGTCATGACTTCCGCCACGATGACCGTCTCCAGCGGGTCGACGCCGTATTCACGGGACAGGTGGTATCCGCGGCGGCTCAGTTTTTCCGTGAGAATTGACCGCGGCATAACCAGCGAGGTCACCAGATACGAAGCGACGCAAGCCAGCGCCAGCGGCAGCAGTGCCGGTAGCGCGTGGGTCAGCTCGATTGAGAAAAGAATGGCCGTCAGCGGCACACCCAGCGCGCCTGCCAGCATTGCGCCCATGCCCATCAAGGCCCATAGCGCTTGCGTCTCGCCTGGCAGGTGCGCCAGCCGTGCAACAGACTCACCCAGGGCGGCGCCAATCATCAACAACGGGGCCAGAACCCCGCCGGAGGTTCCCGAACTGAGAGAGAAGGCCCACATCAGCGACTTGGCCAGCAGCAGGCCGATCAGCAGTCCGACTGGTGCATTTCCGCGAAGCAGTTCCGCAATGTTGTCGTAGCCAACTCCCAGGCCGCGCGGGAAGAAAATCCCACCCAGGCCGATGCCGATACCGCCAATCGCGGGCCACCACATCCAGTGCACGCGCAGGCGGCCGCAGATGTGCTCGAATGCGTCTTCAAATCCATACATCAGCCGGCTCAGCCCTGCCGACGCAAGGCCAACCAGAATTCCCAGCGGGCCGGCGACCAGAAGTGTTGCTCTCATGGGAACGGCCGCGTGCAGCTCGACGGGGAAGATGGGCCCGGCGCCCAGCCAGACGATCCGCAGCGCTCCCGCAATCAAGCTGGCTACAGCCACGGGGACCAGAGAGCGCGGACGCCACTCGAAAAGCAGCAACTCGACCGCCAGCAGAATCGCCGCAATCGGTGCTGCGAAGGTGGCAGACATGCCGGCCGCCGCGCCCGCGACCAGGAGCGTGGTCCGCTCCGCATCGGTGAGATTGAGCCACTGCGCAACGAGCGAGCCGAAGGCTCCGCCGGTCATGATGATCGGTCCCTCCGCGCCAAAGGGACCACCTGAGCCAATCGCAATTGCCGCGGAGATGGGCTTGAGCAGCGCAACCTTTGGGTCCACGCGCGCTCCCCGCAGCAGGATCGCTTCAATCGCTTCCGGAATTCCGTGCCCGCGAATCTTGTCGGATCCGTAGTGCGCCATGAGCCCAACCAGCAGGCCGCCGAGTATGGGAATCGCCGGCATGATCCACGGTGAAAGCGGAGACCCTGCCGGCCCAACTGGCGCAGTGCTCAGCCGATGGTAGTAGAAGGCGTTGGTCGCGAGTGCAATGGCCCGCAACAAAAGCACCGCTAATCCGGCCGCGCCGGCGCCGATCACAAGCGCCACACCGGACAACAACCAGACGCGCCGATCCACTGTAAAGTCACGTAAAGCTGAAGGCCGTGACCTCATCGAGACTCCACGACCGCCGCGATCCCCTGATGGATGCGGATGCTCTTGAGCGCCTGGATCAGCCGGTGAGCCAGCACATTCAGCTCGCGCGCGTGATCGCCCGATAGCTGGCCAAGTATTCGGTTCCCCTTCCGCGTCACCTTGAGGATTGCGCGCCGCCTGTCACCTGGATCAGGAGTCCTGGTAAGGAAACCCTCCCGCTCCGATCGATCGACGAGCTCCACCGTGCTGTTGTGCTTCAAGCCCAGCCGCTCAGCGGCGTAAGCGATGGTCACAGTGGTTGCCTCCGGAGCACCGGCCACCTGCAAAAGAAGCTGGTGCTGCTGCGGTTGCAATCCGGCCTGCAGTGCGGCGGACTCGCTGAAGTGCAGAAACCGGCGCATTTCGAAGCGGAACTCGGCCAAAGTTTGAAGCAGCGAGTCGGGCGGCGCAACGGAATCTCTGTATCTCATATTTATATCGTGACACGATATAATGATTTACGCAACCTGGCACCAAAGCCACTGGACGCAGGCAAACCGATCAATTGCTCTCAATCGCCGGCGCTGGTTCCAAAGAGAGAGGCTCAACACGAGCAGAGACGTGATGGGAAAAGCGGTACGCGGGCAACGCCAGCATGCAGACGCCTGCAACGGCCGTGAATCCGGAGAACAGCGAAAGGATGCGGGTGTACGAGCCGGTCAGGTCGTAGATGCGGCCCAGAATCAACGGCGCAATGGCTCCCGCCGCGGCATAGGCGGTATAGATGAGTCCGTACATGGTGGAAAAAGAGCGCATTCCGAAGTAGCGCTTGAGCATGTAGGGCATCAGGTCAAACTCGCACCCCATGCCGAGGCCGGCGATCAATGCGGCAACAACGGCCATTTGAAACGACTGCCCGTTGCCGAGAAGAAAGAGGCCGCCGCCGGCCAGAAGCAGCGAGCATGCGGCCACGTATGAGCCTTCCAGGTAGTCCAGTACCCACCCGAGCAGCAGGCGTCCTGCCACGCTGGAACCGCCAAGGATCGAGACGATCAGGGCCGCGTCCTCGGCCTTCAGGCCACGGTCGCTCAGCATGGGGGCCAGATGTACCAACGCGCCATTTTCAGCCAGCGACATGCAGCACACACCCAGGGCGATCAACCAGAAGCTGCGGGTCGCGAGCCCCTGCCGCCAGTCCAGCCCGGATGTTGCAGGCTGCTTCGCATCCGTGACGTTGTGAGCCGGTCGAATCCGGGGTGAGGGCGCGAAAAAATACGTAAGCGGCGTTCCGATGAACAGCGGGAGCACAGCCAGAATGAGATAGGTGTGCCGCCATCCGTAAACCGTGATGCAATGCTGCACCAGCGGCGGAAAGAAGAGCGAGCCCAGTCCGGAGCCGGCCACGACGACGGAAAGCGCCGTTCCCAGCCGCCGCTCAAACCAGCTGGCGACAATGCGTGCGTAGCCGAGCTGGTAGGTCCCCGTGCCGGCAATGCCGAGAAAGACGGTTGTGCAATAGAGACGGCCAATGTGCGGAGTCAGCCAGGCAAGCGACGCGAACCCCAGCCCGAATGCGGCCATCATGCCGGCAATAATCTTGCGCGGTTCAAAGCGGTCCAGGAGCCTGCCCATGAACGGAGAGCAAATCGCCACCGTGATGGCTGCCAGGCTGAATGACTGCGCAATCTGCTCCCGGCTCCATCCAAACTCCTGCTGCAGGGGTTTGATGAAGAGGGTGAAGAGGGTGAAGAAAAGAGTGGCAATCCCCGATAACACGCCGATCTGGCAGACCGCAACCACGCGCCAGCCCGGATAACGAAGGCTCTCTTCGGGATAGGCTTGCGCCGCTTCGGAACGATGCACGAAGGCTCCTCTTGAATCTCGTAGCTGCTTCAGTGCGATGGTTTCAGATAGCCGTGCTCGGCCAGATGCTTGCCCATCGTGGCGTACATCGTCTGGTCTTCGGGCTGCCATGTTCCCAGGCCGTCAACGTAGCGGTTGTACATGCTGAAGGCCGCGGCAATCAGAACCGTGTCGTGAATCTCAAGGTCGGTTGCTCCCAGGCTGCGGGCGTGGGCCACGTCTTCAGCCGTCACGTTCTTGCCGCCGCGCTGCACCTTGCCTGCAATCGCCAGCAGCGCTTTGAGCTTGGGCGTGACGGGCGCAGTCTGGAAATCCGTCTTCACCTGCTTCACACTTTCATCGCCGCCCAGGTGCGCAGCCGCGGCAGCGCCATGGCTGGTCTGGCAAAAGTAGCAGTCGTTTTGCGAGGAGACGTAGGTTGCAATCAGTTCCCGCTCGCCGGGAGTGAGGCTGCCCGGCTCATGCAGCAGGATATGCGCCAGCTCGCGCATGGGCTTGGCTGTCTCCGGGCGAAAGGCGAAGCCGCCGCTGATGCCGGGAAGTCCCTCTGGAAGTGCGACGTGCGCCATCTTTTTCTCCTTAGTGTGCCGCTGCTTCGGCGGGCAGATAGGTTTTGCTCACGCTGATGTAGCCCTCGCGAGCCACCTTCTTACCGCGTTCGCGATACAAGGCTTCGTCGTGCGGCTGGGTTGTGCCCAGGCCATCCACATAGCGGTTGTACATACAGAACGCAGCGGCAATCAAAACTGTGTCGTGGATTTCGAGATCGGTCGCGCCTTTACCGCGAGCGTGCGCGATGTCTTCCGCGGTCACATTCTTGCCGCCCTTTTGCACCTTGGCGGCGACGATCAACAAGGCCTTCAGCTTGTCTGAGATGGCGGCGTGCTGAAAGTCCGCCTTCACGCGCTTGACCAGGTCTTCATCGCCATTCAGGTGCGCCGCCGCAATTGCGCCGTGAATGGACCGGCAGTAGTGGCAGTCATTGAGTGAGGAGACATAGGTGGCGATGAGTTCACGTTCGCCGGGCGTGAGCGAGTGCGGACCGCACAGCAGAACTTCAACAAGCTCATTCAACGGCTTCGCCGTCTCCGGGCGGAAGGCCATGGCCCCGCGAATCCCGGGCATACCATCTGGCAGTGCAATGTGGGGCATGATGTGGGTCATCCTTTCACGTGATGCGGGGCTTGATTGCCGAAATGAATCGGCTCGCCAAAGGGCCGCCGGTCCAGCCGCATCGCGCTGCATATTCAATCTTTGGAGAGCATCCTACGCGGCCTGAAACGTTCTGCACATCCGCCATAAGGTTGAGATCGGCTGCATGGGCCACGCAGGGAAAGTGAAACTTTCGATGGATGCATTCCCCCTCCTTTCAGTTCATGACATCTCTTACCTCCGCTGGGTAGAGTGCAGCTTAGGCAGCTCTGTGCCATGCAAACACCGCACCCGCAGAGACTGAGAGGCCGGCCTTCCCCGCTTAAGCAGCAGGCCTGTGCGAGAGATGCGGACGGCTGCTTTCTTCGCGCCGTCCCGTATTGAAGAAAAACAAAAGAGCATTCGAACAGATTTTGGAGGATTCATGAAGACTCGCACCTGGATTCCTGCCGTCTGCCTTGCGCTGATGGCGGGAGCATTTCTGTTGCCCGGCAGAGCGCTGGCGCAGGCAACAACCGCGTCGGTCCGCGGCACCGTGACCGACCCTTCCAACGCGGTGGTCCGCGGAGCTTCAGTCACTGTGGTGAACGCCAGCACAGGTATTACGAACGAGCAGAAGACGGACAGCAAAGGCAACTTCCTGTTTCCCGATCTTCACATCGGCGGCCCGTACACTGTCGCCGTGGATGCGTCTGGATTTCAGCGCTTCACGGCCACGAGCATCATGCTCGATCTCCGCTCCGCCCGCGAAATCGACGCGAAGCTCCAGCTTGGCACGTCTTCGCAAACCCTTCAGGTCAGCTCGGCGGCGGTTCAGGTGGAGGTCTCGGACGTACAGCTGAAAAATGTTCTGAGCGCCACGGAGCTTGAGGAGTTGCCCATCCTTGGCCGCGATGCTGTCCAATTCCAGAAGACCGCGCCTGGCGTCGTCGAGTCCCAGGACCGCAATGGCACCTTCTCAACCAATGGCAGGCAGACGGGAGAGAACTCCTATCTTCTGGACGGCACCGACATCAACGATATTTTTCTCAACCAGCCTGGGGTCACGGTGAACCCCGACGCACTGGCGGAAGTGAACTTCATCTCCAGCACGCTCGATCCGGAGTTCAGCCGCAACTCCGGCGCCATTGTGGACGAAGCCTTGAAGAGCGGAACCAATCAGTTCCACGGAGACGGCTTTGAATTCTATCGCGACACGTTCCTCAACAACGGCAACTACTTCTCGGCGACCAGGCCTATCTTTCACCAGAATGTTTTTGGCGGCACACTGGGCGGTCCCATCCACCGGGACCACGCATTCTTGTTTCTCGCTTATCAGGGTCTGAGAAGCCGCACGGCGCAGACGCAGCTTACCCAGGTATTCAGCAACGATCAGCGGGACGGAGACTTCGCTGCCGATGTCGACGCGGGCGGCAAGGGCCAGCTGTCGGGCAATCCCATTCCATTTCCCGGCGGCCTGCAAGGCAGCAACGGCTTTTGCCCGGCCGGAACTCCATGGAACACATGCTTTCCCAACGCGCAGGTTCCGGCCTCGGACTTCAACTCGATCGCTACCAGTCTGCTCAGCAAATACGTGCCCAAGACCAATTACTCAAGCGGCGGCATCAACTACTACAACTTCAACGCGCCGAATACGGCGGGCGACGATCAAGGCATCATCCGCATCGACGATCAGCTGACTACAAAGGACGCGCTCTGGGCCTCAACGATCTTCGACTCAAGCCCCAGCTCAAATACCCTGCCGCTGCCCGCCACGCAATCGACAGGGACCGGAGCCAGCCTGCCCGGCTTTGCGGCCGACAACTCGGCGCACATCAAAATCTTCAATGGGTCCTGGACGCACGTGTTCAACAGCAGCACGCTGAACGAACTGCGCGGCGGCTACTTCCGCTATAACTTTGCCGAACTGGAGCCGGCCGCGTCCACGCTCGCCGCACCTTCGTCGTTCGGGTTCAATATCAACCCGCAGGACGCGGCCGCGGCCACGCTGCCCTTCATCAACGTCTATGGCTACTTTGCACTGGGGTTCAGCACCAACGGGCCGCAACCGCGCAAGGATGAGAACTACACCTATTTCGACAACTTCAGCAAGGTTGCCGGAAGCCACGACCTGAAGTTCGGCGCCACTGTGGAGCGTTTCGTCTTCAGCAATCCGTTCTATGCAAATAACAGCGGTGCATTTCAATTTGTCGCATCCGGATTCTATAGCTCCGGTGATCCGGCAGCGGATTTTCTGCTGGGAATCCCGGCCACGTATAGCCAGGGATCGGGCTTCTTTGTCGATGTGCGCGCGTCGCAATACTATGCGTATGCCCAGGATCACTGGAAAGTCTCAAACAATCTGACCTTGTCCTATGGCCTGGGCTACGACGCCGAAACTCCCTGGGAAAACCTGCAATACGACGGCGTGGGAGTCACATGCTGGACGTCCGGCGACACGCAATCCAAGGTGTTTACCGGTGCTCCTCCGGGACTGCTCTATCCCGGCGACCCGGGCTGCAACAGAAATGGGAGCCCCACAACGCACTGGAATCACTTCTCTCCGCGCGTAGGCTTTGCGTGGTCTCCGGACCTCCGGCTGGGCCTGCTCTCCGGCAGACCGGGCCAGCATGCGCTGGCCATTCGTGGAGGATTCGGGGTCTACTGGAACCGCGTTTCCGGAGAAGGCTCGCAGGTCAACTCCAACGATCCGCCATTTTCACTCAGCAGCGTGGGCGCAGCCGCACTGGGCGGAAACCCGAGCTTCGCAAATCCCTTTGCCGATATCGCCGGCACTCCGGGCGCATCGTACGCAACCAATCCCTTCCCGTACGCAGTTCCCAAGCCGGGCCAGAATGTGAACTTCTCGTCCCTCTATCCGCTGGAGATGGACAACCTCACCTCCAGCTTCGATGTGCCGTATGCCTACAACTTCAACCTGAATGTGCAGCGTGCATTGCCCAGCAACATGGTGCTGACCGTGGGCTATGTGGCGTCGCTTGGCAGAAAGCTGATTCGCGCCTACGATGGCGACCGCACCACGCAGGCAGGCCACGACGCATGCCTGAGCGGCACCGGCACCGGCGCGCCCATCACGCTGAATGGCCAAACCTTCACCTGCCAGCAGCTGGCCGGCGAGCAGTCACTCTACTTTCCCGGCGACAAGACGCAGCCGGGCGTGGTTCCCGGCTCGCAGATTCCGGGCGTATTCCCCAATGGCTTGCCCTATTATCTGTCGATCGGCGACATGCTCACCAATGGCTCCTCCAGCTACAACTCGCTGCAGGTCTCTCTGGACAAGGCTCCCACGCGCGGACTCTACTTCGGTGTGTCCTATACTTACAGCCATGCCCTCGACGATGCTTCAGGCCTGGACGACTCCGTGGCCAACGGCTATGGCACCAACTACGTTCCCGGCTTTCAGCACCTGAGCTACGGAAACTCCGCCTACGACGCGCGTCAGCGGCTTGCGGGCCGCTATAACTACAGAATTCCACTGCCGCACGCCATCGCTCAGAATAGCGCGGCGCGCTACGCGCTGGATGGCTGGCACTTCTCCGGGATTACCGTGCTGCAAACCGGCTTCCCCATCCTCATCTACGACGGCGGCGTGTACAACTCGCTCTACTGCGATCAGTTCAGCTTCGTCAATTGCCCTGACGTTCCCAATACCTCCACCTTCCACATCAAGACGCTGAACCCGCGCCAGCCCGGCAACTATTGGTTCAATACGTCAACCTTTACCCAGGAGCACGTTGGCACGTTCGGCAATGTTGGCCGCAACTTCTTCCATGGTCCCGGCTTCAACTACTCCAACTTCGAGATCTACAAAAATATTCCGGTTGGCGGGTTGGAAAGCGCGCGCTACGTCCAGGTGCGCCTGGAAGCATACAATGCTTTCAATCATGCGAACTTCGCCAATCCGAACGGCAACTTCGGCGCCGGATCGCCGGTCTTCGGCTCCATCAACTCCGTCGATCAGCCGGTGAACCCCAGCGGCGATCCTCAACCCGGCCGGGCCATCCAGCTCGCCGGAAAGTTTTATTTCTAGCAAGCGGAATGCGGGCAGGCTGCTGCGCAGCAACCAGCCCGCATTGCGGCTCCAAAAAGGAACCTAATGACTCGCCCGGAATATGAACTGCTGGCACAGCGCCGCACCACGCCTCCGCCTCAAGCGGAGACGCATCTGCGTGTGGTCGAAGAATCCCAGGCGGCCGGTGAAGTCGCCGCCGCTTATCAATACTTCCGCGACCAGACGGGCCGGCAGGACGTTCCGGGAATCCTGAAATGCTTCGCGACCAGCCCTCCCTACGCGCGCGGCATGGTCGATATCTCTTCCTCGCTGCTGTTCAGCGATGGACAGCTGATGCGGCGGCAAAAGGAGTTGATTGCAACCTATATCTCGCATCTGAATGCCTGCCCCTATTGCCTCGACAGCCACGGATTCTTTCTCACGGTGCACGGCGAGAGCGAAGAGGCCGCGCGACGTATCGCCGGCGGAGACCTCGCCCAGCTTGAGAACCGCGAGCGGCTGCTGCTGCTCTATCTGGGCAAAGTCAACTCCGAGTCCTTTCGTGCAACCCGGCAGGATGTAGAGACGTTGTGCGGTCTCGGCTGGCGCGAAGAGCAGATTGCCGAGGCCATCCATGTCGCCACGGTGATGGGCCTTTGCAACCGCGTGGCCAATGCCTTTGGCCTCGTCAGCCAGGGCTTGCTCGCGCTCGGGAGCAAGTAACTTCCTTCGCATGGGCCGCACAATCATCGGGTGCATGCCGCGGCAAGGCCGAAGGCGCCGTCCGCGGCTCACCTTCGGCTTCGCTCCTCAGCATGAACTCGATTGCCAGCTGACAAAGTTGCTTCGGAAGATCGGGTGCCGATCGCGCACGGACAGAATCCTGGCGCAGCGCAGGCGATCAGAACAAATTGCCGGAAACCTGCTCGGCCGCGATGGCGATTCGAGCTTTGAGCGCGCTGCGGTCCAACAGAGGATCGTGTTTCTGCGTGCTGGCGATGGTCAGGTTGAAGACCTGATCGCGGACCCGGCCGAGCACGCGCTCGCCAAGCGCGCCCTTGCTGTCGTCTTCGCAAACCAGCGCTTCGTTGCCGATGGCCGGCATGATCGCCGCGCCGCTTCCACAGAGATGGGCAAGCTCGCCGAGGCGCGCATGAGGGTCCGGTGAGAGCTCCACAACGATACGCAGTGTATGCGTGGCGCCCTCATGCTGGCTCACAAATATGCAGACACCTGGCTGTCCTGTTCCCGCGCCGGTCGCCGTGCCTGTTGCATCGCCACCCAGCAGTCCGGATGCCGTGGCTTCATTGATCCACGGACAATTGTTCGCAGCGTGTGCGCTTGCGGGCAACGCCAGCAAGGCCGCCCCCAGAGCCGCGGATTGTAGAAGCCGCTTGAGATCGAGTCCATACTTTGCCATGCTGCTATTTACCATTCTGCGGACCTCCCGCATTGCTCTCCAGGTCAGAATGAAGGTGCCATGGGATGCTCTCCGTGGATATTTCCGGATGCGCGCGGAGGAAATCGAGCCCGTAGGTGGGCGCGCCCGGATCGACCTTCTTGTCCACAAACATGGCCTGTTGCTCCGCAGCCTCCTGCGGTTTTCCCATGCGGCGGTAGAGGATGGAGAGGTTGTAGTGCGCGGCTAGGTCATCCGGATCGATCTTCTGCAGCGCTTCGAACTGCTCCAGAGCCGCAGGATTATTGTTCTGCTGGTAGTAGGTAATGCCGAGTTC
>Ga0182030_10003643_pt1 | contig 32946 bp, 27 predicted proteins | sample 812S3MmetaG_FD_121299 | JGI IMG/M metagenome (GOLD analysis project Ga0182030, IMG submission 121299) | Permafrost microbial communities from Stordalen Mire, Sweden - 812S3M metaG (Illumina Assembly) | ecosystem: Environmental > Terrestrial > Soil > Wetlands > Permafrost | place: Sweden... | reverse complement strand
CTTCCGCGGCCTTCGCCGCGGCTTCGGCGGCCTTCGTGGCGGCTTCGGCGGCCTTGCGTGCTTCGGTTTCTGCTTCGCCCTGTTTGATCGATTCGGCCAGGCGCGCGTTGATCCCCGTCACATGGGCGCCGGGTGCGACCTTGACCTCTTCGGCGTGTTCGTCGCTGTAGATGCCGTTGTAGTACTGGGTCACGTAGGGAATGGCGCTGCATTCCGGATCGCAGGCGTCGCCTCCCTCGAACTCGACCCGGTAGCCGCCGTCCACGCCTTTCAGCGTGTATTCGCCGGCGCTGTTGGTGCGGTCGCAGTCCTCGAATTCGGCTTCTGAGTAGCCGCACACGTCGACGCCGGCGATCGGCGCGCCGCTGGGGGCCACGGTGACGACGCCAGAGATCTCGCCGCCCGCGGGAAGCGCCGCATCGATCCCTGTGATCACCGCGGGCGGAACCGCTTTGACGAGCTTCTGGGAGGCCGTGGTCGTCGCGTTTTCGTAGAGCACGGGCCCAAGCGTGGCGTTGCCTTCGAAGGCGACCGCGTATTCGCCTTCCAGCCCTTCCAGGGTGTACGCGCCCGTTTTGCCGGTGTGCGTGCAGTCGCCTTCGGCGGCTTCGCCCTGCGGGCGAGCGCACACGTCGATGTTTTCGGCCGGCGCGCCGCCGCTGGCCGCCGTCACGACGCCTTCGATCTTCGCACCAACCGCGAGTTCGGCGCCGATACCGTTGGTTTCACTGCCCGTGACGACCGGCACCGGGCTCGCTTTGCTCTCGGTGCGTGCGCCGTTGTAGTACTGCCCGACGTAGTTGAGGTGAACACAGCTGCTGAGTTCCGGCGGGCACTCTTCGCCGCCGGCATAGAAGACCAGATATTTGCCGGTCGGGAGCCCGACGATCGAATAGAAGCCTTCTTCTTCGGTGTAGGCGCATCGATAGGCGAACACTTCATAGGAGACCGCGCAGACGTAGACGCCCTGCAGCTGCGCGCCGCCGACCGCCGCCGTGACCTGTCCCTCGAGCGAACCGGCCGTCACCATCGCCGCGTCGATCCCCGATTTGGTTTCGCCAGATTTCACTTCGACGATGTCCGGCTTTTCATCATCGTTCCTGTCGTTGTAGGCCTGCTGGAGGTAGTTCAGCGGCGTGCATTCGCCGAACGCCCCCGGGCATTCTTCGGGGAAGAAGTAGACGTAGTAGGAGCCTTCGGGCACTTCGATTTCGTATTTGCCGCCGCTTTCGCTTTCGTGGCAGTAGTCGTGGAATTCGCTGGTGGCCTCGACGCAGACCTCCAGCCCCTGGATCGCGCCTCCGCCCGTCTGGGCGGTGACGACGCCGCGGATGTGCCCTGTGCCCCCCGCCCAGGCGCCGTCAGGCAGCACCAGCAGCACGGCGGCGGCGAGCACCGCCGCGGCGAGCATCGCCCGCATGCCGCTTGGGCTAATCCGCCGGGGCGCCCCGGCTCCAAGCTGACGACCGCGCAGAAGACCCATCGCCCCTCCACTCTCTGGCTCGTTGCCCGCGCCCGTGCGCGAGCGGTGACGGCGAACGCCAGCGCGATTCTATGCTCCGAGGCGGCGGGGCGTGGACGTCTCATCGGGGTGTGGGCGCGCCACCGCGCCGCGACGCGCGGCGCACCCGCCGCTAGGCTGCGCGGATGTCCTCGCGTCTGGCCAGCGGCGAAGCTCGCGTCGCGCCGCTCCTGGGTGAGCTGCGCTACGGCATGGAGTTGGCGCGCCTGCTCACCGACGGAGACTTCCGCAGGCCCGGCCGGCGCGATAACCAGCCCGCGGTGATGCTGATCCCAGGCTTCATGGCGGGCGACAGCTCGCTGCGGGTGCTCGAGCGGTGGCTGCGGAGACGGGGATCGCTGACCTCGGGGTCGGGGATACTGCTGAACAGCGACTGCGCCGAACGCACGCTGGAGGGTGTGGAATCCAGGCTTCGCAAGCTCGCCGCGCGCGCCGGCGGACGCGTGGTGCTCGTGGGCCAGAGCAGGGGCGGGCAGCTGGCGCGCGCGGCCGCGGTGCGCAACCCCGACCTCGTGAGCGCGGTCGTGATGCTCGGCTCGCCGGTGCTCGCGCCACTGGACGTCGGCCCGATGGTGCTCGGCGTGGTGCGCTACGTGGCCACACTTGGTGACATGGGCGTGCCCGGCATGCTCTCGCGCAGCTGCGGCCAGGGAGAGTGCTGCGCTGCCTTTCGCGACGACGTGATCGCGCCGCTACCCGAGGGCGTGCGCGCGGTGTCCGTGTACTCGCGCAGCGACGGCATCGTCTCGTGGAAGGCATGCCTGGATCCGCAGGCCGAGCACGTCGAGGTGCGCTCGAGCCACGGCGGCATGTCGGTGCACCGCGACGTCTACCGCGTGCTCTCCGCGGTGCTTGACGACGAGGGCTCGTGATGGAGTGGATGAGCCCGATGGATGCGTCCTTCCTGCACCTGGAGGGCGCCATGAACCCGATGCACGTGGGCGGCGCGAGCATCTTCGAGGGGCCCGCTCCGGCGTTTGAGCTGCTCGAGGAGATGGTCGCCGGGAAGCTCCCGCTGGTGCCGCGCTACCGGCAGAAGGTGCGCTTCGTCCCGCTGGACCTGGGCAGGCCCGTGTGGGTCGATGACCCGCACTTCAACCTCTCCTACCACCTGCGCCACAGCGCCCTGCCCGCGCCGGGCAGCGACGAGCAGCTGCGCAGCACGGCGGCGAGGGTGTTCGCACAGCATCTGGATCGCAACAAGCCGCTCTGGGAGATATGGATGCTCGAGGGGCTGAGCGGCGGGCGCTGGGCGCTGCTGTCGAAGGTCCACCACTGCATGGTCGACGGCGTGGCGGCAACCGACCTGATGTCGGTGATGTTCGACGAAGGCTCGGCGGCGGGCGCACGCGACCGCTGGGCGCCGGCGCCCGAGCCGAGCAGCGCCGCGCTGGTGCTGCGCACGCTCACGCGCCGCACGCTGGACCCCGCCGAGCAGCTGCGCAGCCTCCGCGCAGCGGTCGGAGCCCCGCGCCGGACGCTCAACCAGGCGCGCGAGCTGCTGGGCGGCATGACCTCCGCCGCCCGCGTGATGCGCCCGACCGGCAGCTCCTCCCTGACGGGCCCCATCGGCCCGCATCGCACGTGGAGCTGCGCTCAGCTGCAGCTCAGCGACGTCGCCACCGTGCGCGCGAAGCTCGGCGGCACGGTCAACGACATCGTGCTCGCGGTTGTCTCGGGTGGGCTGCGCGACCTGCTTCAGTCGCGCGGCGAGAACGTCGAGCAGCGCACGATCCGCACGCTCGTGCCGGTCTCGGTGAGGCGCGCGGGCGAACGCGGCGTGTACAACAACCGCGTCTCGGCCATCTTCGCCGAGCTGCCTGTGGGCCTGGCCGATCCGGTCACCCGCCTGCGCTCCATCAGCGGGCAGATGGAGGGCCTGAAGCAGTCCAACCAGGCCGTTGCCGGCGACGTGCTCACATCGCTGTCCGGGTTCGCCCCGCCGATGCTGCTCGCGCTCGGCACGCGCCTTGCGGCGCGCTCGCCGTCCCTGGGGGTGCAGACGGGCGTGACCAATGTCCCGGGCCCCCAGCAGGCACTGCGCACGCTCGGGCGCAAGCTGCTCGCATCCTTCCCGTTCGTGCCGCTGATCGGGCAGGTGCGCACCTCCATCGCGATCTTCTCCTACGACGGCGGCGTCTACTTCGGCGTGACCGCCGATCGCGACAGCTCCAGCGACATCGACATCCTCACCACGGGTGTCGAACGCTCGATGGACGAGCTGCTCGAGCTCGCCCGCTGAGCCGGTGCTCGCGTTCTCCTGTCCCGTTTGCGAGCGGCTCGTCACCTTCGAGAGCGTGCGCTGCCTGAACTGCGGCAGCGAGCTCGGCTTTGACTTCTCGCGCCGCACCATCGCCGCGCTCGACACCGAAGCGAGCGCATCGCTGCAGCGATGCGCAAACGCCTCGGTCGCCGAATGCAACTGGCTGGCGAGCGGCGGCGAGCTGTGCGCGAGCTGTGCGATCACGCGCACGCGCCCATCCGACGAGGACCCTGCGGGCCTGACGGGGTATGCGGGCGCTGAGGCCGCCAAACGGCGCCTGCTGTTCGAGCTGGCCGAGCTCGGGCTTCCCATCGACGGCTGGCGTGAGCGCGAGGGAGGCCTGGCTTTCGACCTGCTCTCCAGCGAGCGCGAGCCAGTGACGACGGGGCACGCCGACGGCGTGATCACGCTGGACCTCGACGAGACGGACCCCGCCCACCGCGAGCGGATGCGTGTGCGTCTGGGCGAGCCCTATCGCACCGTCCTCGGTCACTTCCGGCACGAGATCGGGCACTACTACCAGCCGATCCTCATCTCCGAGGGCAGCGCGCGCGAGGCGCGCTGCCGCGAGCTGTTCGGCGACGAGCGCGCCGACTACCGGCAGGCGATGGACCGCCACTACCAGAGCGGGCCGCCCGCGGACTGGGAGCAGAGCTTCGTGAGCGCCTACGCCACGATGCATCCCTGGGAGGACTTCGCCGAGACCTTCGCGCACTACCTGCACATCCGCGACACGCTGCAGACCGCAGCCGCGTATGGCGTGGAGACCAAGGGCCCCTCGATCCCCACGAGTGACCCGGCGCCGTTGCACGCCGACGCCGAGGACGCCGACAGCGACATCGCATCGATCCTCGACGCGTGGATTCCGCTTACCTACGCCCTCAACGCGATCACTCGCAGCATGGGCTCGCCGGACCTGTATCCGTTTGTGATCAGCCCCCACATCGAGGCCAAGCTGGCGTTCATCGACAGCCTCGTCAAGCATCGGGGCGGCTGACCGGCGCGCAGCCGCCGGCCGCCTCCTCGCCACCCCGACGCCCGCGACTAGTAGCCCTCTCCCTTTTCTTTGCTGACCAGGACTTCGTTGCCTCCGAGGTCCGCCGCCCATGGGCCGCTGGTCGTGTTCCTGTAGCCACCGAGAATCGACGAGTAGTTGCCCTTGGCTTTGTTTTCCTCGCCTCCGGCAACCGACGCATCGGCTCCTTCCGCTTCGTTGGCGACACCACCGCTCACCGAGGAGTCCATCGCGAGGGTCGTGTTTTTGAAGCCGAACAGCGCCGTGAAGGGTCCCGCCGCAGTGTTGTCCTGTCCGGCGATCAACGAGCCGTATGAGGAGTACTGCGGTTCGGAGCCGACCACGAGGTTGTTGGACCCGGTGGCGAGGATCGATTTCACGTCATAGCCGACGATCAGGTTGCCGGCTCCGTTGAGCGTCGTCTCGGAGCCCGCGCCACTGAGGATCTGCAGGTTGGCCCCGGAGACCTGAATCGTCGGTTTGCCGCCGACGCCGGCCGGCTCGTATTTGATGTACGGCAGGATCGCGAGCAGCGTCTGTTGTTCTTCCGCGCTCACCGGGAGCGCGACCGGGGTATATGTGGTCGTTTTGCTGGCTTTGCATTCTCCTGCGGCGTTTCCGGCGATGACCGCCATCGCGTATTTGGCGGGTATGCACTCGGTGACCGAGGCGGCCATCGCCGCACCCGCCGCCACCGACGCCAGCCCCGCCGCCACGAACGTCACCACGAGAATGCCCCGTAGGGCCCTGAACGTGCTCATCGCCTGCTCCTCCAATCCATCGCTGATCGGGCGGGAGAGCCCTGCCCGCGGCCTCGGCCACGCGAGTAGATCAGATCGGGGCCGGTGCGGCACGAGCCACGCGAGGAGCATGCGGGCCGGCGTCGAAGCTGCACGCATGCGAAGCAGGACACCCGTGCGGCCCTTGGCCTGGCCTCGGCGCTCGCGGCCATCGCCTGGGCCACCTCGACCGGGCTGACCGTCCGCCTGGACAGCGCCGACTGTGACGCGGGCTTCATGAGCATCTCGGCACTGCAGGCCGGCTCGCGCCCGCAGGGCTGATCCGCGCCTCGTCGCCGAGCCGAGGGCAACGCCGCTTAGCCCGACGCGCATCGCTGCCGATACGGATAGCGATGTCCTCTCCGCCCGTGGACAGAACCCCGCCCGATCGGGGAGTTGTCCCCGACGGCCCGCACGTCGGCCCCGGCATGCTCGTGGACCGGCTGCCGGCGATCCTCTATGTCGCCGACGCCGGCATGGAGGGCAGGTGGCACTACGTCAGCGCCGGCGTGCAGGCGATGCTGGGCTTCACGCCCGCCGAGTGGCTGGCCGACCCCGGGTTGTGGGCGCGACAGATGCATCCCGACGATCGCGAGCGCATCTTCACCCACGAGGCGCTGCTGGACGAGCCGTCGGTCCCCGACGAATACCGCCTGCGCCATCGCGACGGGCGCTCGGTGTGGGTGCGCGACGAAGCGACGTTGCTCGACGACGGAGGCGAAGCCCCGCAGTGGCACGGCGTGATGTATGACATCTCCGACCGCAAGCTCGTGGAAGACGAACTGGAGCGCCGCGCAGAACAGCAGGCGGCGGTGGCCAAGCTGGGCAGACACGCCCTCGAGGGCGCCGACTTCCCCGAGCTCGCGCGACAGGCGCTCGCTGAAGCCACGCGCATCACGGGCGCGCGATCCGGAGCGGTGCTGGAGCGCAACGGCAGCTCGGGTGCACTCACCGTGAGGGCCGGCGTGGGGCTGGCGCAGTCGGCCAACTTCGAGGCGCTGACCGCGTGGCTCGACAGCGGCGATGCGCAGCGCACGACCTCGCAGCCGGCCGGGGGCGTGCTCGGCCAGATCGAGAGCGCCGGCGGGCGCTGGGGCGTGCTGTGGCTGGCCTGCGGAGCGGCGGACAGCCTCTGCGCGGCCGACTCCGACTTCGTGCAGGCGCTCGCAAACACGCTCTCCCACGCGATCCGGCGTCGCGCCAGCGAGGACGCCATCCGCCACCAGGCGCTGCACGATGCGCTCACCGGCCTGCCCAACAGGACGCTGCTGCAGGAGCATCTGGCCGCGGCGCTCGCACGCTCGCAGGACGCCGTTGCGGTGGCGCTGCTGGACATCGACAACTTCAAGCTCGTAAACGACAGCCTCGGGCACTCCGCCGGGGACCAGTTGCTGATGCAGATCGCCCCGCGGCTGCGCTCGGCGCTGCGCCCGCGCGACATCATCGCGCGCCTGTCCGGCGATGAGTTCGTGGTGCTGCTGGAGGACAGTGGCGATCACGCGGCCGTCGCCAGGCTCGCCGCGCGCATCGTCGCGGCCTTCCAGGCGCCCTTCCAGCTGGAGGGCGGCGAGCACTTCGCGAGCGCCAGCGTGGGAGTTGCGATGGCCACGCCCGCATGCCACACACCGGCGGGGCTCGTGCGTGACGCCGACGCCGCCCTCTACAGGGCCAAGGCGCACGGGCGCGCGTGCTTTGAGATCTTCGACCAGGCAATGCGCGCGCGCACCGTCGAGCGCCTGTCGATCGAGAACGACCTGCGCCGCGCGCTGGAGCGCGAGGAGCTGGCGCTGGTCTACCAGCCGATCGTCTCGCTGCTCGACTACTCCATCCATTCGGTCGAGGCGCTGCTGCGCTGGGAGCATCCCGAGCGCGGCACGATCAGCCCCGACGCGTTCATCCCGGTGGCCGAGGAGACCGGCATGATCATCGCGATCGGCAACTGGGTGCTGCAGGTCGCCTGCGCGCAGGCCGCGCACTGGCAGGAGGGAGGCTCCCCCAAGGTGGGTATGTCGGTCAATCTCTCCGCCCGCCAGTTCGTCCCCAGCGGCCTCGCCGGCGCGGTCGGCGAGGCGCTCGCCGGCAGCGGGCTGGACCCCGCCAACCTCAGCCTGGAGATCACCGAGTCGGTGCTGCTCGAGGACTCCGAGCGGGTGGCGGCCACCATGCGCAGCATCGCCCGCCTTGGCGTTCGCTTCCGCCTTGACGACTTCGGCACCGGCTACTCCTCGCTCGCCTACCTCAGCGACCTACCGATCAACGGCCTGAAGGTGGACCGCTCCTTCGTCACCACCCTCGGCGCCGACCCGCGCACGGCGGCGATCACCACCGGCATCGTGCAGATGGCGCATGCGCTCGGCGTGGATGTCATCGCTGAGGGCGTTGAGACCGGCGAACAGGCACACGTGCTGCGCTCGTTCGGCTGCGAGCTGGCCCAGGGCTTCCACCTGCACCGCCCCGTCAGCGCCCGCACGATCACCGAACTGCTGGAGCTTCAGCAGGCGCAGCCCGCGGCGCCCTAGCCGCAACCGTCGAGACGGCTCGGCCCGGGCGGCGACGGATGTTAGGTTGGCAGTCCTACCCGTCCCCCTTCCTCTGGAGAGAACGAATGGCTTCCACGCCCGCGCTCAGCACTCCCTCGGCGGGAGCCGCCTTCGAGAACACCGCCATCGAGCGACGCGCCCTGCGCGGCGATGACGTGCAGATCGACATCGGCTTCTGCGGCATCTGCCACAGCGACGTGCACCAGGCACGCGACGAGTGGGGCGGATCGCTGTTCCCGATGGTGCCCGGTCACGAGATTGCCGGCGTCGTCGCCGCCGTTGGCCCGGACGTGGAGAGGTTCGCGGTCGGGGACCGCGTGGGCGTCGGCTGCATGGTGGACTCCTGCGGCGAGTGCGAGTACTGCCTGGCCGGCGAGGAGCAATTCTGCGTGAAGGGCTGCGTGCTGACCTACAACGGGCGTGAGTACGACGGCACGCCCACGTTCGGCGGCTACAGCCGCCAGGTCGTGGTCAAGGACCGCTTCGTCGTGCACATCCCGGAGAGCATCGAGCTTGCCGACGCGGCGCCGCTGCTGTGCGCCGGCATCACCACCTACGTACCGCTCAGGCACTGGAAAGTCCGCGAGGGTTCGAAGGTCGCGGTGGTGGGCATGGGCGGCCTCGGGCATGTCGGCGTGCAGATCGCCGCGGCGATGGGCGCCGAGGTGACCGTGCTGAGCCGGACGCTCGCCAAGCAGCAGGACGGCATGCGCTTCGGCGCCAAGCACTACCGCGCCACCTCTGAGCGGGGAACCTTCAAGCAGCTCGCGGGCAGCTTCGACCTGATCCTCAACACGGTCTCCGCCAACCTCAACCTTGACGCCTACCTGGGTCTGCTGCGCGTCGACGGCACGCTGGTCACGGTCGGCGCCCCGTCGGCCCCCGACAAGGTGAGCGCGTTCTCGCTGATCGCCGGCCGGCGCAGCCTCGCGGGCTCCTCGATCGGCGGCATGCACGACACTCAGGAGATGCTGGACTTCTGCGCCGAGCACGGCGTCAGGCCGATGATCGAGCTGATCGCAGCCGATGCCGTCGGTGAGTCATACGACCGCATCGTCAGCAGCGACGTGCGCTACCGCTTCGTGATCGACGCCGCGACGATCGGCTAGTCCCGGTCCGCTTCAGATCCAGCCGAGCACGGGGCCGAAGGCGAGCCCCGAAGCGAGCACCGCGGCTCCGAGTGAGCCGACCGTACGCAGCTGGCGGGCGCGGCTCTGCATGTCGTACACCCAGAACGCCATCACATAGAACGTCAGGTAGCCGAACACCACGATCACCGGGAAGCTGGCGACGTTCCACCACCAGTAGTACCAGTGGAACACACCGTCGGCGTGCAGCAGCAGCTCGACGCCCACCGACACGAGCGAGAGCGAGATCGCGGCCGCCCAGCGGTTGGGCAGGCCCAGGATGCGCGCGCTGCGGTCCGCCGGCAGGAGCTTGACGAAGACCACGCCGTTGATCGCGAAGAACAGCGAGATCTCGATCGTCAGCCCGATCAGGATCACGAAGCTGCTGCGGCCCGTCACCGTCCACAACGCAGCGTGCCCGTTGAAGTGCAGCACCAGCGCGTTGACGATCTCGTTCGCCCAATCCATCAGCCAGAAGGCGATCCCCGCGAGCACGGCGCTCCAGTTGGCGCGCTCGACCTCCACCGAGTACACGTAGACGACGAACGCGAGCAACGCGACGGTGGACCAGTCGAGGCGGCCCGGCGCACGCAGCACATGCTCGGCCTGAAGCGTGAACGGGGTCGCTGTGCCCAACACGCGCTGCAGTATGACCAGCACAGGGCGCCGTGCGAGATCCGCCCCCCTTTGCACCGCTGCCGGATAGGGTCAGGCCTCTATGCAGCACACGAGCGGGCCGCGGGCGCGCGCCCCGCTAGAGGCTCAGCGTCGAGCGCAGCGGGTACACGTGCGGATGCCCGACCGCCGGCCCCGGGCTGCACACCGGGAACGGGCCGCTGTAGTACAGCAGCCGCTGGGTGCTCTCCGGTGCGATCACCTGCAGCCCGTATGCCGAGAAGAAGTGCGGCGCGCATGCGCTTCCCGCTCCGCCGGTGGCGTAGGTCAGGGTGAAGTAGGCGCGCTGCCAGGGGCGCAGGACGACGTTTGCGGGCCTGTAGGCGCGGCTGCGTTCGACGCTCACACCGATCAGCCGCGCGCCGGCGTCCAGCAGCCCCACGCCGGGGTAGCCCTGCAGCTCGCAAGTCGCCGGTGCGGCGTTGCGCAGCGCGAGATCCCAGCCGGTGCTGCCGGCGGCGCCCTGCTGGCGCACGTATTCCAGGATCAGGCTCGACACGGGGCAGCGCGGCGCCACGGTGCTGAGCGCGAGGGCGACGGGTGTCCCACCGCCGCGCGAACCCGCGAGCAGCACAGCGCCGGTGATGAGCACCGCGCCCAGTGAGCCCAGCCGCCTCGCCATCGACCCTCCTTCCGGTGTGACCCGCCTCTTGCGTGTGGTCGCCACCCGGCGGCGCGCAGGGAGGCGAGGCGCACGATAGCGCCGGCGCCGTGACGGGTGAGGCTCCCGATAGGCTCAACCGATGGCAGGCGCACCGCAGGCGCGCGCGGGTGATGTGGCATTGGGGTGCCTGGTGACGGTCACGCTGCTGCTCGCCGCCTGCCCCGCCGCGGCGCGGACGACCCCGCGTAGCACGCCGGCCCGAGGGGCCCAGTCGGGGCCGGGCTTCCTGGACTATCTCTACTTCACCAACTTCGAAACGATCGATCCGCGGCTGTACGACGCGCCCGCCGGCTGCGTCGGCAGGTACCACAGTGAATGGGCGGGCAGCTACGAATGCGAGGCGATCGACTTCGTCGGCGCCGACACGCTGGAAGGGCCGATGCACACCAACGACGCCACCAGGGTGGAAGGCGCCGCGTCGTTCGGCCGCGCCGGGGAGCAGCCTCCCGATGTCGTGGAAATAGACGGCGGCACCTACCCCGAAGATGGCGGCGGGCAATGCGGCGGGGAGCCCGTCTTTCACACCGCTACCGGATGCTATGCCGAGGGTGCGAGGATCACCCTGCCCGAAGGCGACACGGGCCTCGCGGTGCCCGCACAGGGCGGAGTGGAGCTCTCCGGTGAGACGCGTCTGGAACTGAACGGCACCGCCGGCACGATTGCCGTGGTGAGCTTCGGCGAGGACGGCAGGAGGTCCGCGAGGACGATCGCCTGGCCAGGCAACGGGCTGATCTACGTGCGCTCGCAGGCCTGCGGCTGGCCGACAGCCGGCTCGACGCAGGAGTTCAACGCCGACGGGGCCGCCGAGGCCGAGAGCGAAAAGGGCTGCGGCAACGTGTACGTGAGGGGCAGCTACAGCCGGCCGCTGACGATCGCCGCCGAAGACGACGTGATCATCGACGGCGACCTCTATCCGACATCGGTCGCCGGCAACCTCGGTGCCGCCCCGGGAGGCACCGCCACGCTCGGGCTCGTCGCGGGCAACTTCGTGCGCATCTACCACCCCGTCGCAGCGGGCCACACCAACACGCTCGCGGGCTGCAGCGGGTCGAACCTCGGTGAGGCGGAGGACCCCAACGGTTGGGGCTCGCAGCCGAACATCTGGGTCTATGCGGCGATCCTCGCCTCCGACCACACGTTCCTGCTTGACAACTTCCTCTGCGGGGCCCAGCTCGGCGCGGTGCACATCTACGGCTCGATCGCACAGAACTACCGCGGCGTGATCGGCACCGCCAGCGCGAGCGGTGGCAGCGGCTACGTCAGGGACTACAAATACGACGATCGCCTGGCCAGCGATGCGCCCCCCTACTTCCCCCAGCCCGTGAGCGGGCCGTGCCCGCTGTCAGAGGCGGGAGCCGCGCTGATCGGCGCCGGCGGCGAGCGGCGCGCGCCGTTCACCGTGAGAATCAGCTCGCTCGGCATCAGTCAGATCACCTTCTACCTAGACGGGCATGCGCTGCACACGCTCGATGCTGCACAGGCGCCCGCGGGGCAGTTCGCGGTGAGGGTGAATCCGAGGGCGCTGGCATATGGGGCGCACACGCTGTCGGTGAGCACCGTGATGGTCCAGCCGGCGTGTCCCTCGATCGCCCTCAGCAGCGTGTTCGTGCGCCCGCGCCCGCGGCTGGTGGTGCCCAGCTTCACCGGCTGAGCCGCGAGCCCCTCAGCCGGTGAGAGCGCGATCGAGCAGCGCGAACAGCGCGGTGAAGTGCCGCTCCGCGGCCGCCTCGTCATACGCCGCGGTGTCGCTCATCGTGTATCCGTGGGCGGCGCCCTCGTACAGCTCGGAGCGGTAGATGACGCCCGCCTCATCGAGCGCGCTCTCCAGCTGCGCGCGGTTCTCGGGCGTCATGCTCTGATCGTTGTCGGCGTGCCCGAAGTACAGCTCGGCGGAGAGCTCGCCTGCGCCGAGATGCGGGCTGTCGGGCTCCTCGGTCACCAGGCCCCCGGCGTGGAAGCCCGCGAGCGCGGCGATGCGCTCCGGGTAGGCGGCGGCGATGCGCCAGCCAACGCGCCCGCCCATGCAGTAGCCCGTGATGGCGAAGGGCGCGCTTGCGACGCCGCCGAGGTAATCCAGATAGGCAGCCCCGTCGCTGACCATCCGCTCGGGCGTCAGTTCTTCCATCGAAGGTCTGAGCCGCGCGAAGAAGGGGTCGCGCTGCGCCGGGTCCTCCAGGTCGGGGACCGCCGCGTTCGACGCTCGGCCGGCGCGGTAGAGGACGTTGGGGGCCAGCACGACGAACCCGTGCGCGGCGATGCGATCGACCATCTGGTCGATGCGCGGGCGCAGTCCGAATGCGTCCATGATGAACAGCACCCCGGGCCGGCTACCGCTCTGCCCGTTGGGCTCTGCCAGATAGGCGTCGGCCACGCCGTCGCGCGTGCTGATGTCAACCGTCCTGCCGCTCATCGATGTTCTCCTCTCGTCGCTGGATTGACCATGGTAGGCTGGCGGCGCCGTTCTACGGATGATGAACCGGTGGAGGTGAAGCTTGTCTGGGTTGAGCCGTCGAGTCGTTCTTTGTGCCGGAGTGGCGGCGGCGATTGCCGCACCGGGCACGCTGCTGATCGCGGGAGCTGCGTCGGGTGCAGCGGAGGAACCGGCCGTGACCCAGGTGACGCGTACGCTTGCCGGTGAGCACCCGCAGGCCGGCCCGCCACTCAAACACGCCACGCCCGTGATCACGCCGGCGCTGGCGCTCGCGCCGGCGGGCTCCTCGCCGTGGAAGCGCCTCAGCCATGCACCGCCGTTCGCGCCCGGCTCGATGCTGCTGGCCAGCGACGGCACGGTGCTGGTCCATGAAGAACCCGAAACGGGCGGCACGGGTGCGTGGTGGCGGCTGACGCCCGACGCGAAGGGCAACTACGCCGACGGCACGTGGAGCCAGATCGCGTCGATGCCGGGCGGCTACGCCCCCACCTACTTCGCCTCGGCGATCCTGCCCGACGGTCGCATGATCGTCGAGGGTGGCGAGTACAACGGCAGCAGCCCGGAAGGCGTGTGGACGAACAAAGGCGCCATCTACAACCCGGTGAGCAACTCCTGGCGCGCGGTCCCACCGCCAGCGGGCTGGACGAGCATCGGGGACGCCGAGGGCGACGTGCTCGCCAACGGCACGTTCATGCTCGCCCAGCCGTGCCAGAGCTGCGCCTCGGCGAGCGGGTCGCTGACCACCGACGACGCGCTGTTCAACGCCACCGGCCTGAGCTGGCTGGTGATCCCGGGACAGGGCAAGAACGACCCCAACGACGAGGAGGGCTGGACGCTGGAGCCGAGCGGGCAGCTGCTGACCGTGGACACCTGGCTGACGCCCTCGACCGAGCTGTTCAACCCGAACAACCTCACGTGGAGCTTTGCGGGCGACACGATCGCCTCGCCGGTGGACAGCCCCGCGGCGGAGATCGGACCGCAGGTCGAGATGCCGGGCGGTAACACGTTCGTGGTGGGCGCCGGCTCCAGCGCAACCGAGCCTCCGGAACCTTGCACGACGCACAGGCCCGCGCCCACTGCGCTGTATGACTACGCGACGGGCAAATGGGAGAGGGGCCCGTCGATCCCCACGAGCGAAGGCCTGCAACAGGACAGCGCAGACGGGCCGGGCTCCGTGCTGCCCGACGGCAACGTGCTCTTCGATGTGAGCCCGTGCGTCTACAGCGCACCGCTGGCGTTCTATGTGTACGAAGCGGCCTCCAAAACGCTGAGCCCGGTGACGGACGTGCCGAACGCCGCAAACGACTCGACCTACTACACGCGGCTGCTCGACCTGCCCAACGGGCAGGTGCTCTTCGACGACGGCAGCAGCCAGATGGAGCTGTACACCGCCGGCGGAACGCCCAACCCGGCGTGGGCCCCGGCGGTCACGTCGCTGAGCTCCGCGAGCCTGAGGCCGGGCCAGACGGCGAGCCTGTCCGGGATCCAGCTCGCCGGCCTGGACCAGGGCGCGGCATACGGCGACGACGTCCAGGACGCCACCAACTTCCCGCTGGTGCGCATCACGAGCGCCTCGGGCGTTGTCACGTATGCGCGCACCAGCAACTGGACCTCGGTCTCGGTCGCCCCCGGTGCCGCCTCATCGACTGATTTCACCATCCCCAAGACGACGCCCGCCGGCGCGAGCACGCTTGTGGTGATCGCCAACGGCATCGCCTCCCAGCCCGTGGCTGTGACGATCCGCTGAGCTCGAGGATCGCGGCGCGCAGGGCCTGCGATCGCCTCAGTTGACTGCGGCGACCTCGACGGGAATGCCGTTGAAGACGACGTTGCCCGACAGCGGGTCGAGAAGCATCTCATCGGCGAGGATGTTCGAGTTGACGCCCGCGTGCGCCGCGGCCACCGCAAGGCGCACGCCGTCAACGTCGTGCCCCCAGCCGTGCGGGATGGAGACGACCCCGGGCATGATGTCGGGTGTCACCTCCACGGCGATCTGAACCTCGCCGGTGCGCGAGGTGACGCGCACGGGAGCGCCGTCGCTGATGCCCAGCCGGTCGGCGTCGGCGGGGTGCATCCAGGCGGTGCAGCGGTCCTTGCCCTTGACGAGCGGCAGCAGGTTGTGCATCCACGAGTTGTTGGAGCGCAGCTGGCGGCGGCCGATCAGCACGATGCCGCCGTTGGCGGCGCGCGCAAGCTCCTCGCGCAGGCGTGGCACGTCGGCGACGATCGCCTCGGGCGCCAGCTCCACCCTGCCACTGGGCGTGCGCAGCACCTCGGGCAGCCGGGGCTTCAGCGGCCCGAGGTCGATCCCGTGCGGGGCCGCCTCGAGGTCGGCGAGCGTCAGGTCGTAGGGCCCCGCGCGCAGCAGCAGGTCGAGCAGTCGCTCGGGCCCGACGCGCTCGCCGGCCACGTCGAGCTCCAGGCCCGCGCCGCGCGCGACCTCCCCCGCGACGAGCGCGTCCAGCACAGCGACATCCGCGTCGGGTCCCTGACCGGCGGCGATGCCTGTCAGCCGCAGCATCGTCTCCCACTCCTGCGGCATCTCGGTGGGCAGCAGGGCGGGCGTCCAGTTGGCCACGTTGCGGATCGCCAGCTGGTAGAGCGCGAGGTCGTAGTGCGGGCGCTGCAGGGGTGTTGGGCCGGGCAGGATCACGTCGGCGTGGCGTGTGGTCTCATTCACGTATACGTCCAGCGACACGATCAGGTCCAGCTTCTCCAGCGCCCCCGAGAGCCGCACGGCGTTTGGCGTGGACACGCAGGGGTTCCCCGCGAAGGTGATCAGGGCGCGGATCTGCCCCTCGCCGGGCGTCTCAATCTCGTCAGCAAGCGTGGCGACGGGCAGCTCGCCGAGCGCCTCTCCCAGGCCGCGCACGCGGCTGCTCCAGCGCCCTGTCATGAACGCGCGCGGCTTTGAGCGCGTGGCGTTGGGCTGCCCGGCCGCCGCGAGGGGGAACATCGCGCCGCCCTCGCGGTCGAGGTTGCCGGTGATCGCGTTGACGACATCCACGAGCCAGCTGGTGAGCGTGCCGAACAGCGCGGTGGTGGTGCCGATGCGCCCGTAGACGGCGGCGCACGGAGCGCCCGCGAGCTCGCGCGCGATGCGGCGTATCTCCGGCGCGGCGATCCCGGTGGGCGCGGCGACCGCCTCCGGCGTGAACGGCTCGGCCAGGCGTGCAACCTCCTCGACGCCTTCCAGGTGATCCCCCGGCCGCGCCAGGTCCTGCTCGAACAGGACGTTGACGATGGCGAACAGCAACAGCGCGTCGCTGCCTGGGCGGATGAAATGGTGCTCGTCGGCGTGCTCGGCGGTGCGCGAGCGGCGCGGGTCCACAACGACGACCTTGCCGCCGCGCTCGCGGATGGCGCGCAGGCGCCCACGCACATCCGGCGCGGTCATCAGCGAGCCGTTGGAGGCGAGCGGGTTGGCGCCCAGCACGAGCAGGTACATGGTGCGGTCGAGGTCCGGCACCGGGATCGAGAGCGCACCGCCGAACATGTACCCCGCGGAGATGTGCTTTGGCAGCTGGTCGACGCTCGTGGCGCTGAAGATGTTGCGCGTGCCCAGCGCCTTCAGCAGCGGACGGCTGTAGAGGAGCGCAGCGAGGTTGTGCGTGTTGGGGTTGCCCAGGTAGACGGCGACCGAGTCCCGGCCGTGCTCGGCGATGATCGGTGAGAGGCGCCGGTCTACCTCGGCCAGCGCCTCATCCCATTCGGCCTGCACGAGCTCCCCGTCGCGACGCACCAGCGGCGCGCGCAGCCGGTCGGGGTCGTGGTGCAGGGCACCCAGCGAACCGCCCTTGGGGCACAGGAAGCCGTGCGAGAAGACGTCCTCGCGGTCCCCCTGCACGCGCGCGACACGGTCGCCCTCGAGCGTGACGTCAAGGCCGCAAGTGGCCTCGCACAGCGGGCAGGTGATGTGGGCGGTGGTGCTCATGCACCACCCCTCTGTGACCGACGGTCCATCGGCGCAGCCTACGCGCCCCGCGCGCTGCCGACAAGGCCCGTGTCCGGCGGCCGGCGCGCGCGCCTACGCGGCGGGCGGCTGGTCGATGCGCAGCAGGTTTCCCGAGGGGTCGCGTACGGCGCAGTCGCGCGTGCCCCACGGCTGGTCGGTGGGTTCCTGCACGATCTCGGTGCCCGAGGCGCGCAGCTTCTCGAACGTCGCGTCGAGGTCGTCGGTGTGGAAGTGAACGCCGTTGAGGGCCCCCTTTGCGAGCAGGCCGGCGAGCGCCTGCGTGTCGGCGGGGCTGCCGTTGAGGTAGTTCGTCAGGACGATCGCCACGCCCGGCTGGGAGGCGGAGCCGACGGTGATCCAGCGGAAGCCCTCGCGAGCGACGTCGCTGCGCAGCTCAAGGCCGAGCCGGTCGCGGTAGAAGTCCAGGGCGGCGTCGGGGTCGTGCACCAGCACGAAGCATGTTGAGAGAGTTAGGTTCATGTCCGCCGAAGCTAGCGGGCAGGCGCCGTGCGCGCTTCTCCGATCCTGCTCGGCGTGCGGCTCGGCCGGGTGAGGTCCCTGGCGAGACAGCCCGGTACCCCCGCGAGCGCGCTGTGGTCGCTCGAGCGGTAGGCGCTCGGCGTCTGCCCCACGATTTCGGTGAAGCGCGCGCTGAATGACCCGAGCGAGGAGCATCCCACCGCCACGCACACCTCGGTGACCGACAGATCGCCACGGCGCAGCAGCGCCTTCGCGCGCTCGATGCGCCGCGTCATCAGGTAGGAGTAGGGCGTCTCCCCGTAGGCCTCACGGAACTGCCGGGAGAAGTGCGCGGGCGACATCAGCGCGGTGCGTGCAAGCGCGGCGACGTCGAGCGGGCGCGCGTACTCGCGGTCCATCAGGTCGCGCGCACGGCGCAGGTGCGCGAGGTTGGCAAGCTCCTCGGTGGTCACACCGGCAGTCTATGAGCGCACGTGCGCCACGCCTGGATGGACGAGGATCGACGCGCGGGCGGTCGCGGCGAGCTCGCTAGCCCGCCGCGATCATGCTCACACCCGCGAGCGCGAGCACGATGCCCAGCGCGTGCCAGCGATGGACGCGTTCCCCCAGCACCAGCACGCCCAGCACGATCGTCACCAGCGGGTACAGGTTGCCGAGCACCGAGGCGACCGTCAGCGGGCCGCGCTGAAGCGCCGTGGTGAGGGTCGCGTCGGCAGCGCCCAGCGCGAGGCCACCGAACAGCGCCAGGCGCGGGGCCGACGCCGGCCCCGGCATGAGACCCGAGCGCACCGCAACGGGCACCGTGACGGCGACCGCTACGACCAGGTTGGCCACCGTCGGCCATAGTCCCGCGGCGGTGCTCGTGTGCCCGATGCAGATGAAGTAGATGCCAAAGCCTGCTCCGCACGCGGTGGAGACGAGGACCTGTCTGGCGGGCGGCCACAGCTCGGCGGCGCGCTCGCGCGGCTCCTGCTCACCCTCCTCCGGCTCGTAGGCGACGAGCGGGATGGCTAGCAGCGCGCATACGACCCCGGCGAGCGCCAGATCCGAGAGCCGGTTTCCGCCGATCACGCCGGCCACCGCGGGCAACAGTGCCGCGACGGCCGCGGAGACCGGAAGCACGACCCCGATGCGCCCATGGGCCATGGCGGTGAAGAAGCCGAGGAACGCGACACTCGTCGCCAGCCCGCTCGCCGCCCCGAGGCCGAGCGCGCCGGCGCTCAGGTCCGAGGCGCCGAGAATGGCGGCGATCGGCGTGAGCGTGAGCAGGCCCACGAGCTGGAGCACGGAGCTCACCGTCAGCGGACTGGCGCGCTTGCTCGCCGCCCCGCCCAGGAAGTCCGAGATGCCGATGAATAGCGCCCCCAAAAGGGCGAGGAGCACGGTCACGAGGGCTCAGCGTAACCGCGCCCCTTGCCCCAGCGGATCGCACGACGATGAGGTGGCGGAGGTTCAGCCCGCACCGTATTCGTCGTGGCGGCGCCACCACATGCCGCTCTCGTTGCGCCCGAGCGGGGCGCGGTCGAGCCACGGGTACATGGCCCAGACGCCGTCCACGCCTCGCCCGTAGGCCGAGTAGGTGTGAAACACGACGCCATCCTGAAGGGTGAAAGCGCTCATGCCCGGGCCCTCTTTCCGGTAGGTCACGGGGTCGGTGCCGGTGCCCGAGGCGATCTCGACGAGAATGGGACTCTGCTCCGAGGGACGGAAGTCGCTGCTCCGAAAGTTGTACTCGACGGCGCCCGACTGCCATTCCTGCTCGGTGTGCGTCACATGGAAGTCGTGGTTGAAGTCGCTCCCGAACGAGGACGCCCACGGAAAGTCCCAGCCCATCCGCCGCTTGTAGGCCTGCAACTTCGCCAGCGGAGCCCGTGAGACCGCGGTGAACGCTACGTCGTGGTTGAGGAGGTGCACGACCGAGCCGGAGAAGCCGTCCGCGATCGCCGAGCAGGACGGACATCCCGCCGTGTAGTCGGGGCCGAACATGAAGTGATAGACGAGCAGTTGCGAGCGGCCGTTGAAGAGCTCGGCGAGTGACGCGGCGCCCTCGTCGGTCTCAAAGACGTACTCCTTCTCGACCGGCACCCACGGCAGCTCCCTGCGCATGCGGGCGAGCTCGTCGCCGCGCCGCGTGTGCTCCTTCTCAGCCTCGAGCAGCTGCAGCCGCTCCGCGAGCCACTCCTCGGGAGTTCCGGTTCTGTGATCGGTCATTGCATCCTCCTGGTCGTTGTCAGGTCTCGGTTTGCTCCTGCACGGACTCGGCGAGCCGCTTGATCCGTGCCAGGCGCCTGTCCCACTGCGCGGCAACACGCGCCAGTGCCTCCGCGGCGTCGTCCAGCCGCTCGGGCCGCACGACGTAGCGCACCTCCCGGCCCCGGCGCCGGCCCGCGACAAGGCCGACGCGGTCGAGCACGGCGAGGTGCTTGGCGACGGCCTGCCGCGTGACGGGCAGACCCCGCGCGAGCGTCGTGGTGCTCGCCTCGCCCTGCTCGAGCAGGGCGTCGAGCACGCGCCGGCGCGTGGGGTCGGCCATCGCCGCCCACAGTGCGTCTTCCTCGGCCACAGTGGGGGCCGTCAAGATGACCCCGCGAGCGAGCTCGATGCGACGTGGTCGAGCAGTTCGCCGAGATGCCGCTCCCAGCCCTGGCGGTGATCCTCGAGGTAGCGGGACCTGCCCTGCTCGTCAGGTGCGACGGCCGTGATGCCGCTCTCGATGACCCGCAAGCGTGTCCCGGCGGCCTCCTCGCTGAGGATGAACTCGACCAGCGCCGAGTTGTGCTCATCCGGCCGGCTGCCGTGCGGATGGTTCCAGCGAAAGGAGAAGCGCCGGAACGGCTCGGCATCCACGACCCGTATCGGCACGATCATGTCCGATTGCCGATGCCGGCTGCCGCCGCGGCCGCCCGGCCTCCACGTGAGCTTGCCCTCCGCACCCGCGCGCGCGTGCACCTGCGCCTCATCGCTGAACCACCGGCTGATGTGCTCGGGCTCGGTGATCACCGCCCACACAACCTCGGCGCTCGCCTCGATCAGGATCTCTCGCTCCACGCTGTCTGCCGGCACGCCTGCCCCTTTCCCGCATGTGCAACCAATGGTTGCGCTTATGGTAGCAGCGGCGGACCAAGGGCCGCCGGGCATGCCTTCCGCCCCGGCCTAGACTGAGCGTTGCGATGTCAAGCATCTTCAGGCGCCTGCGACGCGACCCGCCGGCGTCCGCTGCCGGTGCAGAGGAGAGCGCTCGCCAACTGCGCGAATCACGCCGGACGGCCGAGAACGACGCCAGGGGCGAGGCGTCCCAGCGCACGGCGCGCGACCAGGCCGCCGTAAACGCCGCACGCCACCAGGAAGCCGACACAGAGGCGCGCCGCCGCTCCGCCGAGAACGAGGAGCGCCGCCGGCAGTCCGACGCCGAGATGCGCCGCCGAGGCGCCGAGAACGAGACCCGCCGCCGCGACCAGGACCAGCGCGAAGAGCGCTAGCGGCTCGCGTACCGGGTGCGGGTCCCCGTGGCGGCTATCCGGGCAGGCGCTCGGGCAACTGTGGATCCTGCGCATCCACCGGCTGAAGCGCGCGATGGGACCCGGGTCGGGATCGAGCGCCTCCGAAGGTACAGCCGGCGAAAAAGGAGTCTCCGGCGAAGCGGGTTCCGCAGGTGTCCCGGGTAACGCCGGTGAAAAGGGCGCCACCGGCGTTCAGCAGCAGCCAATAGTCAGACGGGCAGGCGGCGCGGAGCGAAGGCTCGGCACCGCCTGTGCTTGTTCTCCTGCGGCTCTGCGCTGCGTGTCAGGCGCCTCTCGGCGGCCGCCGGCCCGCGAAGAACTCGGCCTCGGCCTCTCCCAGCGGCGTCGCGGGCGGCGCGCCGTGCAGGTACTCCGCGGCGATCGCGCCCCAATCGGCTCCGGCGCGCAGCTGGTGCAGGACGATGGCAAGGATGCCGTGCATACGGCGGATCAGGATCGCTTCGGGCGGCAGGGAGAACTGGTTGACCTGCATCCTCATGGCAGCGCGTTCCTCGCTGTCGCGAGCCTCCCGCTCCTCCTCGCGATGATCGCCCTCGGGCGAGAAACGGCGGTACCCGGGCACCGCGTACCACCCGATCGCCGCCCGCATCAGCGCCAGCGCAAAGTCGGCGTCGACGCTGCCGGCCCGGCCGGCGGGCAGATAGCCGCCGGAGAGCAGCGCTGCCTTGACGCCGGCAGCGTCGCCTTCGCGCACGGCCAGGGCGATCGCGCGCTCCGCCGCGACGCGTGCGGCGGCGACATGGCGGACGAGGCCGAAGTCCAGGAAGCAAACGCGCCCGTCCGCGGTCAGCAGATAGTTGCCGGGGTGAGGGTCCCCAAGTGCGATCCGATCGCGGTAGAGCAGCCCGAAATGCAGCCGGAAGACGATCTCGCCGTAACGGTCGCGCTGCCCCTCACCCGCCCGCCGCACGGCCTCGAAGCCCTCCCCTTCGACGAACTCGGACACAAGCACCCGGCGGGTTGATAGGTCCGTGCGAACGCGTGGCACGAACACGAACGGGTGCCCGCGCATCAGGCGCTCGATGCCGCGCTGGTTCTGGGCCTCGAGCTCGTAGTCCAGCTCCTCGGAGATGCGCTCGCGCATCTCGCCGGCCAGCGCCCTGGCGTCCAGCCCGGGGGCCAGACGCTTGAGCAACGGCAGCAGCAGGTTCGCGTTGCGCAGATCCGTCTCGACGGCCTCCGCGACCCCGGGGTACTGAATCTTCACCGCCACCTCCTCGCCGTCCACCGTCCTCGCGCGGTGCACCTGACCGATCGAGGCCGCGGCGAACGCCTGCTCGTCGAAGTCGCTGAACACCCGCGCCAGCGGCCCGCCGAACTCCTTGCGCATCATCTTCTCCAGATCCGCGAAGCGCACCGGCGGAACGTCGTCACGCAGGGCGGCGAGCCGGCGCTGCAGCTCCTCGCGCTCGTCATCGGGCAGGCCGTCGAACTCGATCATCGAGATCATCTGGCCGACCTTCATCGCGGCCCCGCGCATCTGCGCGAGCTGGTCCACCAGCTGCCTGACCAGCGCGGCTGTCCGCTCGCCCTCCGCCACAGCGGCCCGTTCGGGCGTGCGCACCCTGTTGGCCGTGCGCATGCCGGCCCAGCGCAGGCCCTGGCCCGCCACCAACCCGCCGACGCGCGCCGTCCGGGAGAGCCGCCCGGACGGCAGTTTCCCTGCCTCAGGCGGATCGTCGGCGGGAGCACCCACGCATCGAGCCTAGCCCACCCTGCTGCAGGGCCCGGACCGTCGCGTGGACGCTCAGCTGCCCATGTTGAGCGCTCCTTAGGTTGTGAGCTGTCTGCTCACTCCTCTACCCGGCCCTGGGCTCCCCATGCTTATCGCGCCCCTTCACAGGCACGCTCACGCTATATCAGTTGGCGCTCGGCAGCGACACGATCACGTTGCTCGCTTCGACCGCGAACACGCCATTGCTGGCACGGTAGTAGGGAGCGTCGCGACCGAGCAGTTCCAGCTTGATGGTGTCGCAGGCCGGGAATGCATATCCGTTGCCGTGCAGCTGGAAGGTGATCTTGCCCGACTGGCCTTCGGTGAGGCGATAGACGCCGCGGCTTATCAAGCGTTGCTCGCCGCCCGGCTGCACATCCCACAGTCGAGCTGCGATCTCCCCGAAGATTCCAGTCGTCTTGACATCGGCGGTCACAGTGGGCTGTCCCAGCATCGTGAAGCCGGGGCTGGCTGTCGTGTAGTTCGCGGTGTCGGGCTCGGTTTCGCCGGCGACTTCCTTGCACACGTTCCCGCCTTCTTCCAGCTCGTCCTCCTTGATCGGATCGAATTCCACCGCGACCGTTGGGTTACCACCAACGGAGGTGAACCTCTGTACAGCCGCCGACCCGAACGTGACGGCGCCGGGGTGGAGCTTGGCCCAGGTGACGGCGGTGTAGGGACCCGCGGCCGGCGCGCTCTTCGGGCAGGTCTGCGTGTAGGCGACCACGCTCCCGGACTTGGGCGCACGCCCCTGATGCTGCAACTTCGCCGCCAGGAACGCTGCACCCTCTTCATCGAACGCGCGGTCAGTGTTTTCCTTGTTGGAGGCCGGGGCATGGCCGAGGTCGCCGAACATCAGCGAGGCGTAGCCGCCGAGCGCGCGTACCTGGTTGTAGGCCCGCAATGACTGTTCCACGGGGAACAGGTCATCGGTCCAACCGCTCTCGAGCAGCAGCGGGGCCGGCTTTCCCGCCAACGGGATGTCGTAGGCGGAGTGGTAGGTGTAGATCTGCCTGGCCAGTTCTTCGTCTTTAGCCGTCACCGGCTCGCCCGCGTTGACCTCGGCGAACCATTCGGTGAGATTGGCTTCGGGATCCTCGCCGGGCGGCGCGTAATAGCCGTTCTCCGCCAGCCCATCCGCGTAAAGCCCCGTGACGTAGCTCTGGATCTCGACGCCGAGCGGTTCGTAGCTCTGCCCGACCGGTGCGACTTCCGTATCCAGGAAGCGCCCGTTCGGCTCCAGCGCGTTGACCAGGTCAGACCAGATGCTGCGGCCGAATTGCTCCTACAGTGCTCGCGCGCGCTGGGATGCCTCGGTCCGGTTGCGTACGCCGAGCTTGCGGTAGATCGCGCTCGCGTGCTTCTTGATGGCCTCCGCACTCAGATGCAGCTCAGCTGCGATCTCGCGGTTCGTGGCGCCGCCGGCGAGCAGCGCGAGCACGTCGCGCTCGCGATCGCTCAGCCCGTCCGCGCCGGCGACCGGCACGGGCGTGGCGCTCTCGTCCTGGTGCGCGGCGAGGATGGTTCTGATCGTGGCCGGGCCGCTGGAGCCGGCGGGGATGAACGCGCTGGCACGCGTGGCGCGCAGCGCCGCCGGTGCCGAGCTCGCGCAGCGAGAGGTCAGCACGATGCGTATGTCCGGTGCCACCTCCCGCAGGGCGTCGGCGAGCGTGCCCGCGAAGGGCCCGCGCTGGGAGATGTCGATCAGCGCCAGCTCGGGGCGATGCTTGCGCGCAAGCGCAACCGCGCCCTCGTCGCTTGCGACCGCAAGGCACCCAGCCACCGCGGGCACGCGGCCGAGCATCAGCGCAAGACCGATTCTGCTGGCGTCATAGCTGTCCACGATCAGGATTCGCAGTGACGTCGCCGTTGGCGTCTGGTTCCCCATTCGGGTACTCCTCCGAATATACCTCAGAAAAACGATTGACTTTATGTACTTTAGCAAAGGCACATCGATCCAGGCGGTCGCAGAGAGCGATCGCCCGCCCAACTGAGAGGAGCAGTCCCAATGGCATTTCGACCCATCGCCGGCTCCAGTAGCGAGCCGACCCCGCCCGCCACGGGCGATCAAGCCCATCGCGTCTCCCGTCGCAGGAGTGCGCCGCGCCTGGCGCCGAGAGTGGGCGCCGTGCTTACGAGCCTCGCCGCCGCCGCCGCAACGGCGCTGGCGCTCGTTCCGGCCAGCCCCGCAAGCGCCAGCCGCGCGCACGCCGGTGTGTTCGGCGGGCATGGCGCCGGCTCGCAGTCGGCGGTCGTGCTGCAGTGGTACGACATCACCAACAGCACGATCACCGCCGCCGCGTTCCCCCAGCCGGTGACCGGCAGCAACGCCTGGGACGTCAGCTGGCTGGCGGCGGCGCACGCGGTCGCAGGCAGCCGCAACCCCGACTACCAGGTCCCGGCGTTTGCGCAGGCGCTGCACGACACGCTCGAGTCGCTGGTGCCGAGCCAGGCCTCCGCGCTCGACGCGGATCTGGCAACGACGCTCGCAACGATCCCCAACGGCCCGGCAAAGACCGCGGGCATAGCGGCCGGCCAGCAGCAGGCCGTCGCGGAGATCGCGGCGCGCCAGAACGACGGCCTGGACACGACGTCGGTCGATACCCCGTTCACACCGCCGCCGCCCGCTCCGGGTATCTGGCAGCCGACGCCGCCCGCCTTCGGGCCCGCGGTGCGCGCCGGTGAGGGCAACGCGACGCCGCTCCTGCTGGCCTCCAACGACCAGTTCGACCCGGGCCCGCCGCCGAGCCTGACCTCGCAGACATACCTGCAGTCGCTGGCCGAGACCGAGAGCTACGGCGCCGTTGACAGCACCGCGCGCACGCCGCAGGAGACCGACGTGGCGCTCTTCTGGGAGCCCGCGATCAACATCCAGTACATCGAGATCGTGCGCGCGATCATCGCCGACACCAACCACTCGCTGAGCTGGGACACGCGCTTCGTCGCGGCCTTCCAGGCCGTCACGACCGACGCGCAGATATCGATCTACAACACGAAGTACAGGTACGTCCGCTGGAGGCCCGTCACGGCGATCCGCGAGGGTAGCCCCGGCGTCACCGCGGACCCCACGTGGACGCCGTACTTCACCACGCCGTCCTTCCCGGAGTACCCGAGCGGGCACGCCGGCTACGCCGGCGCCGCGCAGCAGGTGCTGACCGCGTTCGTCGGCCCGTACGCACCGGCACCCATCAGCGTGACGAGCCCGACCGATCCCGGCTCGACGCACGTCTACACCAACTGGGCACAGATCACACAGGAGGTGATCAACGCCCGCGTCTGGGAGGGTGTCCACTTCCGCTTCTCAGACGACATCGGCGCCAGGCAGGGCGCCGATGTAGCCAACTACGAGCTGCCGCGACTCGGTTTCCTGGGTCTCTGGTAGACGCCCCCATCCCCCCGAGCACCACGGCCGCCCTGGCGGGAGCGCGTCTCCGCCGGGGCGGCCGGTTCGGTTTTCAGCGCGCGAGATCGCCTGCGCGCGGTATGAGAAGCTTCACGCATGTCCACCGTCCTCGCCACCGGCACCGCCCGCCTGTTCAACCCCGCTACCTACGACGCGGGCGAGTTCGACGCCGCCACCCAGCGGGTGTTCCGCGCAACGATCGATTGGTTCGAGGCGAAGGGCAAGGCGCGGCTCACCGCCGAGGTGCACACGGACGAGTGGTATGCGGACTTCATCGAGTTCCTCGCGCGCGAGCGCGTGTTCGCCACGCTGCTGACGCCGGCGCGGGAGGCGGGCGGCGATGCGAGCAAGCGCTGGGACACGGCGCGCAACGCCGTGTTCAACGAGATCCTCGGCTTCTACGGCCTGCAGTACTGGTACGCGTGGCAGGTCACCATCCTCGGCCTCGGCCCGATCTGGCAGAGCGAGAACGAGGCCGCTCGCAGGCGCGCCGCGCAGCTGCTGCAGGACGGCGCGGTGTTCGCGTTCGGCCTGTCCGAGCGAGACCACGGCGCCGACATCTACTCGACCGACATGGTGCTCACGCCGGACGGCCGCGACGGCTTTCGCGCCGACGGCAGCAAGTACTACATCGGCAACGGCAACGTGGCGGGCATGGTCTCGGTGTTCGGCCGCCGCGCGGACGTGGAGGGCCCGGAGGGCTACGTGTTCTTCGCGGCCGACAGCTCACACCCGGCCTACCGGTTGGTCTCCAACGTCGTGCACGGGCAGCTCTACGTCAGCGCGTTCGCCCTCCAGGACTACCCGGTGACCCCCGAGGATGTGCTGCACACGGGCGTCGAGGCGTTCGAGGCCGCGCTCAACACGATCAACGTGGGCAAGTTCAACCTCGGCTTCTGCTCTGTCGGCATGGCCGAGCACTGTTTCTATGAGACCGTCACCCAGGCCGAGGGCAGGGTCCTGTTCGGCAAGCGCGTCACCGAGTTCGGTCAGGTCCGCCGCATCCTCTCCGAGGCCTACGCGCGCCTGCTGGCGGCCAAGCTCTACGGGCGCCGCGCGGTGGACTATGTGCGAAGCGCGGACCGTCAGGATCGCCGCTACTTGCTCTTCACCCCCATCAACAAGATGCAGGTGACCACGGAGGGCGAGCGCATCGTGCGCCTGCTCGCGGAGGTGATCTCAGCAAAGGGCTTTGAGCGCGACAGCTACTTCGAGAGCGCCAAGAACATCATCGACGGGTTGCCAAAGCTCGAGGGCACGGTCCACGTCAACCGGGCGCTGACGCTCAAGTTCCTGCCCAATTACCTGTTCGGCAGCGCGGCGCTCGACGCGCCTGCTGCCCGCCGCGACCCCGCCGACGACGCCTTCCTGTTCGCCCAGGGGCCCACGCGCGGGCTCGGCAAGATCACCTTCCCCGACTGGCGACCGATCTTCGACGCCTTCGCCGCCACCCCCAACGTCGCACGCTTTCGCGAGCAGGCCGACGCCCTCGTCGCGATGGTCGAGCAGGCCCCGCCGACGCCCGCGCAGATGACCGGCGATCTCGACTTCCAGCAGTCGCTCGCGCAGCTGTTCACACTAATTCCCTACGCGCAGCTGATCCTCGAGCAGACGCAGCTCGACGGCACGCCGCAGGACATCCTCGACACGATCTTCGAGACGCTGGTGCGCGACTTCACCACAACCGCCATCGACCTGCACGGCAAGGCCTCCTCGACCGAGGAGCAGCAGCGGTGGGTGCTTCAGAACATCCGCAAGCCCGTCATCGACGAGGCCCGAGGCGATCGCATCTACGCCGAGATCCGCGAGCTCGCCGGCGCCTACGAGATGCCCGCCTAGCCAACGCTAGCGCCCCGCCTGATCGCCGGGGCAGGCGAAAGTCCGTGGAAGCCCGCGACTCAGCGCGGGGTTGGGACCTGTTCCGCTATCCGGGCATCAGGTCTGACTCGGACCTGCACAGCGCTTCCGCGGGCGCGTCGTGCACCCGCAGCACTGACCTGCTCGCCCTCGGCGGCATGGAGGTCTACGTGGACGACCGGCCCGTGACGGTGCCCGAGAAGCTCGTCTACAAGAGCGCCGTGCTCAACGACGTGCCCAACCTCGTGTTCGTGTTCGGCTACACCAACTCCTCGTGGACGCTCAAGCTCGATCTGGTCTGCGAATACATCTGCCGCCTCATCTCACACATGGACCAGCGCGACTATGACAGCGCCGTGCCGGTCAACAGCGACCCCGCGATGGAGACCAGGCCGTTCCTCTGGGCCAGCTCCGCGACGCGCCCATCGCGGACGGCATCCTGCGCTTCAGCACGCGCGACAGCGAGCTCAGCCGCGCCGCCCACCGCGGCCCGCGCGACGGGGGCACGTCGCGCCAAGCGGCCCGGGTGTAGACTGCCGCCTCGGAGAGGGCTCTGTGGTTGCAGCAGAACCTGTTGAGGATGGGGACGCTTCGACGCCGTCGTCGAAGGTCATGGCCTCGTCGCAAGATTGCCGACCGACAAAGGGGGACAAGATGTCATCCAACCTTCGCCAAGCAACGCGAGCGCAAGGCACTCGCCGGCGCTCGGTAACGACCGCGATCGTCCTTGCGCTTTTCATCTCACTGATCGCCGCGGCCAGCGCCGCCGCGCGAGCGCAGGTCAACATCGTTAGCCAGGGCACACCGCCCAGCAAAATTCCAGCCAACACGCACTACTTCAAAACGATTCAGGAAGCTGTCAACGCGTCCACGACGCCGGGCGACTTCGTCCTGATCGAACCCGGCGTCTACAAGGAAGAAGTCAAAGTCACCAGCGCCGAGTCGGGCATTTACATCAGGGGGATGAACCGCAACACGGTGATCCTCGACGGCCAGCACAAAGTCGGTAACGGCATCGACATCGTCCGTGCCAACGACGTGTGGGTCGAAAACCTGACGGTGCGCAACTACGAATTCGGCGAAGGCTGCTCGGACGAAGAATGCGGCAACGGCGTCTGGTGGGACGGCCGCGGCTCGGGCAAACCGATCGGCGCCCACGGCTGGTACGGCGACTACCTGACCGCCTACGACACCGGCATGAAGGGTGGCTACGGCATCTTCGCCAACAGCGAGACCGAAGGCGAATTCAACCACATCTACGCGTCCGGCTACGCCGACTCGGGCTTCTACATCGGCGCCTGCCAGGAATGTGACGGCCTCGTCAGAAATGCCGTGATGGAAAACAACTCGCTGGGCTACTCGGGATCGAACGCCGGCGGAAAACTGATCATCGAAAAATCGACGTTTGCGCACAACGCTGTCGGGTTCGCGACCAACTCGGAAAACCCCGGGGACCCGCCGCCGCCGCAGGACGGTGAATGCAACCGGCCCGAAGTGCCGAGCACCTCGACGCCGACCATCACCTCGACGAACATCCCGCGGTGCACGATCCTCCGCTACGACAGCTTCACCGAAAACAACAACCTCAGCGTACCGCCCAACGGATCGACCGAAATCGCACCGTGGGGCGTCGGCGTGGAGCTCCCCGGCGACTATGCCGATCTCGTCGCCCACAACACGATCTCCGGCAACGCGAACGTGGGCGTGCTCGGGTTCGAGTACCCCAACCCGTTCCCCGTTCCGCCGTTCTGCGAAAACCCCGAAGGCTGCGGGACGATCGATTTCCAGTTCGCCGGCAACCGCATCAGCCAGAACACGTTCAGCAACAACGGCTACAACCCCGGACCGCTCGGTGGTGCCCTCGCGGGTGATGTAACGATGCTCAGCGGCTCCGGCGAATTCCTCGACGAAAACTACGGGTTCACCTATCCGCCCGCGCAGTCCGTCGACAACTGCCTCACGGCGAACCACTTCGCCGACGCCACCTACCCGGCGAACATCGAACACACGTGGCACTGCTCGCACGCCACCACCCCGAATCCGGGTGGCGGCGAACTTGGCGTTGCCTACCTGATCGGCCTGATTGAAGAATCAGCGTTCATCAGGTCCGAAACCCCGCCGGTCGGCCAGCCGGAACCGGCGGAACAGACGACGATGCCCAACCCGTGTGCCGGCGTGCCGAGGAACCCGCTCTGCACGTGATAGGCCACGGGCGGCTGAGCCGCTCCTGACGTGCCCGAGCCCGCTGCGCCGCCGAGGAGGTGGCGTGGCGGGCGTTTTTTACCTCTAGGGCGTGCGCGCCAGTGCGCGACGGCTGCGGTCCCGGTTGCGCCCGGCGGTGTGCACCTCGGGGCAAGCCGCAGAGAGTGTCCCGAACGACAGCTCGCTTGCGGGCTTTGGCTTGCCGGTGAAGTAGCCCTGGGCGAGGTCGCAGCCGAGCCCGGAGACGAGGTCGAGGGTCGCCCTGTCCTCGATGCCCTCGGCGACCACCCTCAGCCGCAGCGCGTGCCCGAGCGCGATCGTTGCCCTCACCAGTTCCACGTCATCGCGCGTGTTGCCGCACGCCAGCCGCGTGATCAGCCCGCGGTCCACCTTCAACTCCTCGACCGGGAGGCTGCTGAGGTAGGCGAGCGAGGTGAACCCGGCGCCGAAGTCGTCGATCGACACGGACACGCCCAGGTCGCGCAACCCCTGTATCACGCCCCGGCAGCGCTCGAAGTCCGTGATGACGCTCGTCTCGGTGATCTCGATGACCAGCGAGGCCGCGGGCTGCCCGTGCTGTTTCAGGAGCCCCGCGATCAGGTCGGTGAGGGCGGTGTCGAGCAGATCGGTGGCGGAGACGTTGACCGAGACCCGTATGTCCCGTCCTTGGGCGCGCCACGCCGCGCATTGCTCGATGGCCCGCGCGAGCACCAGCCGCGTCACGCATCCCATCAGCCCCGCCTCCTCCGCCAGGGGAAGGAACTTGACCGGCGGGATCAGGCCGAGCGTGGGGTGCTGCCAGCGCACGAGCGCCTCGACGCTTGAGATCTCTTCGGTATGCAGATCCAGCTGCGGCTGGTAGTGCAGGACGAGATCGCCCGCCTCGACGGCCGCTCGCAGCTCTTCGGCGAGCCGCAGCCGGCTGGGACCCTCGCTGAATCCGGGCTCGTAGAGCGCGTAGGGCCTGGCGCCGAGCTTGGCGCGGTACATCGCAACATCCGCGCACTCGATCAGCCCGGCGGTGTCCGACGCGTCGGCGGGCGCGAGCGCGATGCCTATGTTGGCGCTCAGCCGGGCGTGCATCGCGTCCAGCGCAAACGGCTGCTCGAGGCTCGCGCTGATTCGCTCTGCGACGCTCACCGCCTGCGCTCCATCCGCGTCCATCACCACGACGCCGAACTCGTCGCCCCCGATTCGCGCGACGACGTCAGCGGGTGAAACCGATCGGGCGAGGCGCTCGCCGAGCTGGCTGAGCACCTCGTCGCCGGCGGGATGGCCAAAGGAGTCGTTGATCCTCTTGAAGTGCTCGAGGTCGATGTAGAGGAACGCCAGGCTCCGTTGCGGCTGCGCGGCCGCCTGCTCGGCAAAGAAGCCGTCGAGAACGTCAAACAGATAGCGCCGGTTCCACAGCTCGGTCAGATGATCGGTCACGGCTAGGTGCTGGCGCTCCTGCGTCAGCATGCGCATCGAGCGGACCGATGAGGCCACACGCACGCCGACGAGCACCAGCGTGGCGCTCGCAAGGCCGCTGGCGACGCCGTTGATCGCGCTGAACGTGCCGATGACGAGAATCGCGAGCCCACTCGCTGCGGCGAGGCCCGGGAGCAGAAACCCTGTGGCCTTGCGAAACGCGCGGGGGTCGGACTGCACCCGCGGCAGCCACATCGCCCTTGACATGAGATAGATCGCAGCCGGCCATGCGACCCCACCGAGCACAGCTCCGACGCGCGAGTGATCGGTGGCGGACTGGAACAGGTTGAAGGTGTCTCCGACCACGATGACCGCGATCGCGCCCGCCACCACCAGCCACGGCCGCCTGTCTCTCCCCGCGAGCACGGTTACGCCGCCGACGACCAGCAGGAGCAGCAACAGGTCGCCGACCGGGTAGGCCAGGTTGACCGCAGTTGCGAGGCCGTATTTGCCGGTGAGACCAACGACCTCGTGGAACGCGGTCGCGGCACACAGCGCCGCGGCGCCGAGGCCGGCGATGATCCCATCCAGCCAGTTGAGCGTCGCCAGCCGCCGTACCTCCCCCCGCAGATATAGGGCGAAGGCGACGTATGCGAGCGGGTAGAACGCCAGCTGGAAGGCGTCGTAGAGAGCCGCTTCCGGGGGCGTCGCGCCGCCGATGGTTTCGATCGTTTCGGTGAGGTGCCCAACGGCCCAGGCCATCAGAGCCGCGCCGAGCACGATCGGCACCCACCGGGCCGTGCGTCGCGTGAGGCCCGCCGCGATGCAGAGGCCGGCACCGAGGAGCTCAAAGACGCTGACGCCCCAGCCGTTGACCAGCCTCGAGCTGTTACCGGAGATCAGCCAGCCGAGGAAGGCCAGCAGCAGCACACCCATCGCCAGATACGCCGGCCACAGCTTGGACGTGCGGTCATAGCCGAGCCAGCGCAGCTTGCGCGAGCCCGCTTGCAGAGCACTGGGCCAGGAGGCAAGTCCGGACATTGTGAGTCTTCTCGGCAGGCGCCGGCAATCGACGCAGCTCATCCCGGCCGCATGGACGATCGGACGACCCGCCGAGGCGGCTGGGCTACTTCGTGCGCCGCGCCGGAAGCGGCTTGGCCTTCTCGTCGGTGACCTGCTCGTAGGCGACGGCGCTGGGAACCCATGTCGCCGCGCCGGTGTCCTTCACCCAGAAGCCCTTCTGATCGTTGATCAGCTTGGCCAGGTCGTTGCCCCAGTGGCCGTCCGTCGGCTTCATGATGAAGCCGGTGTTGGGCGCCGTGCCCACCGAGATCTCCTGCAGCCGGTCGCCTTTGGCGGCGAGCTCCAAGCGTGTCGCGTGGCAGCTG
>Ga0182030_10003642_pt1 | contig 32957 bp, 37 predicted proteins | sample 812S3MmetaG_FD_121299 | JGI IMG/M metagenome (GOLD analysis project Ga0182030, IMG submission 121299) | Permafrost microbial communities from Stordalen Mire, Sweden - 812S3M metaG (Illumina Assembly) | ecosystem: Environmental > Terrestrial > Soil > Wetlands > Permafrost | place: Sweden... | reverse complement strand
CTGAAGGCTGAAGGCTGAAGGCTGAAGGCTGAAGGCTGAAGGCTGAAGGCTGAAGGGGGCGTTCAGGGCAGTTAATGAGGGGTGGGGGAGGCGAGGGCGGAGGGGTCGACTTTGGAGAGGTCGCTTACGGGGTGTTTTTCGCAGGCGCTTACCACAAGGAGGATCAGGATCGCAACGGAGGTTGGCCAGATTTTCATGCAAAAGTTCGGAAAAGTTAAAAGTGAGAGGTTAAAAGTAAAAAGTGGAATTATTCGCCGCGGTAGATGCAGCGGGCGGTGGGGGTCTCGTGGATGATGATCTCGCAGACGCCGGGGAGGGCGGGAGAGAGACGATGCCAAAGCCATGCGGCGAGGTTTTCGATGGTGGGGTTGGGGAGGCCTTCGATCTCGTTGAGGTAGGAGTGGTCGAGGATGTCGAGGAGGGGGGCCATGGCGACGCTGATGCGGGAGTGGTCGTAAACCCAGCCCATGTGGGGGTCGACTTCGCCTTCGACGACGACTTCGACTTTGAAGCTGTGGCCGTGCATCTTGCCGCAGGGGTGGTCGGCGGGGACGTTGGGGAGGGTCTGGGCTGCTTCGAAGGTGAAATCTTTGCTTAAACGGGCGCGCATGAGGGGAGGAATGGTGCGGGGCGGAGGGCGCGGAACGCGAGCGAAAAATTTCTCAGACGCCTTTCATACGCCCTTGGCCTTGGGGTCCCAGATGAATTTGTGGAGCTGCAACTGAAAGCGGGCCTGGACTTTGTCGGCGAGCATCCAGTCGACGATGTCTACGGGCTCGATGCGGCCGAAGACGGGGGAGAAGAGGACGGCGGCACAGCGGGAAGCGAGGCGGTGATCGAGGACCTGGGCGCGGGACCATTCGTAGTCTTCGCGGGAGCCGATGACGAATTTGACTTCGTCGCGCCGGGTGAGGTGCGCGATGTTGGAGAAGAGGTTGCGGGAGCACTCGCCGGAGGAAGGGGTCTTGAGGTCCATGATGCGATGGACGCGGGGATCGATGGGGGAGATGTCGTGGGCGCCGCTGGTCTCGATGAGGACGGTGCGGCCGGCATCGCAGAACATGTTCATGAGAGGGAGGACGTTCTTTTGAAGAAGGGGCTCGCCGCCGGTGATCTCGACGAGGGGGGAGTCGAGGGAGATCACTTCATCAAAGATGTCGCCGAGGGTGCGTTTGGCGCCTTCGTAGAAGGCGTAGGCGGTGTCGCAGTAGGTGCAGCGGAGATCGCAGGCGGTGAGGCGAACGAAGGCGCAGCGGAGGCCTGCCCAGGTGCTCTCGCCCTGGATGGAGAGGTAGATCTCGTTAACTTTTAGGGTTGGGAGATGGGGGGCGGGGAGGTTCAAGTTAAAGTGTAGGTGCAAGTGGGGGAATACCGAGGCGCGCGGGCAGGAAGGGCAGCGGGGCAGGAGCCGGTTACGCGGCGGAGAGGCGGGAGAGGGCGGAGCAGAGGGCGGTGACCTGGTCCTGGGTGTGGCTGGCGCTCAGGGTGACCCGAAGGCGAGCGGCGCCGCGGGCTACGGTGGGGTAGCGGATGGCGGGAACGAGGAAGCCTTTGTCCCGGAGCCATTGGGAGGCGGCGAGGGCTTTGTCTTCGTCGCCAATGATAAGGGGGATGATGGCGCTCTGGACGGGGCCGGGCGGGAGGAGGCTCTCCGGGACCTCGCGCATGAAGTGGCCGATGCGCTGCCAGAGAGTCTCCTGACGCTGGCGGCCGGTGGGGGTCTGGAGAAAGGCGATGGCGGCGCTGGCGGCGGCGGCGGCGGCGGGAAGCGGGGCGGTGGAGTAGATGAAGGAGCGGGCGCGATTGATGACGAGATCGATGATGGGGCGGCGGGCACAGATGTAGCCGCCGGCGGAGCCGAGGGCCTTGCTGAGGGTGCCCAATTGGATGTCAACCATGCGGGCGACGCCGCGTTTGTCGGCAAGGCCGCGGCCGGCATCGCCAATGACGCCGATGGCGTGGGCTTCATCGAGGAGAAGGAGGCTGCCGTAGCGGTTCTTGATGGCGACGATCTCCTCGATGGGGGCGCGGTCGCCGTCCATGGAGAAGACGGACTCGGTGACGACGATGATGCGGCCATCGGGGGCGGTTTCGCGGGCCCAGCGGAGATGGCTCTCGAGTTTGCCGAGGTGATTGTGAGGGAAGACGCGGAGGGTGGCGCGGCTGAGGCGGGCGCCATCGATGATGGAGGCGTGGGAGAGCTTGTCGAGGATAATGACGTCCTCGGGGCCGGCGAGGGCGGAGAGGGCGCCGACGGAAGCGGCGTAGCCGCTGGAGAAGGCGAGGGCGGCGTCGGTGCGCTTGAAGGCGGCGAGATCGCGCTCGAGCTGGGCGTGAGGACCGAGGGTGCCGCAGATGAGGCGGGAGGCGCCGGCGCCGACGCCCCAATGATCGATGCAAGCTTTTGCGGCGTCGCGAAGGATGGGATCGGCGGCGAGGCCGAGGTAATCATTCGCGGAAAAGTTGATGAGGGGGGCGCCGTCGGAGGTGGTCTCGGGCTGCTGCGGGGTGCCGATCTCGCGTATGACGCGAAGCAGCGAGCGGGAGCGAATGTCCGCCAACTGGCTTTCGACGGTACGCATGGGCGGGGGCTAGTTCGCGGAGCCGATGCGCGTGCTGGAACCGCCGGCGATGCCCCACTGGAGGAGGGCGTAGGAGTCTTTCCAGACGTAGCCGTTATCGCCAAGGACGACGGAGATGATGTCGCGGCTGCCATTGCTGGCGCTGGAAATGAGGCAATGGCCGGCAGCATCGGTGTAGCCGGTTTTCATGCCGTTGCAGAGAGGGTACTTGAGAAGGACGTGGTTGGTGTTGTCGAATTTGCGGACACGGCCATCGGTGTACTGGAAGAAGACGTCCTTCTGGCAGACGATGGAGCGGATGAGGGAGTTGTGGTAGGCGGCAAAGGCGACCTTCGAGAGGTCGCGGGCAGTCGAGTACTGGTTGGGAATGGGGAGGCCGTTGGGATTGACGAAGTGGGAGTCGGACATGCCAAGGAGGGCGGCTTTGCGATTCATCCTGTCGGCGAAGGCCTCGATGCTGCCTGCGTTGTCACGGGCGAGGCAGCGGGCGACGTCATTGACGCTGTGGATGAGCATGACCTGGAGGAGATCGCAGCGGCGGTAGGTCTGGCCGGGCTGGATGTTGAGCTTCACGGGCTCGGCCCAAGTGTCGCTGACATCGACGGTGACGGGCTGGTTAAGGCTGCCGGACTCTGCAATGATGAGGCCGGTGAGGAGCTTCTGGGTGCTGGCGGCGGGGCGGCGCTCATCGGCGTTTTTCTGGTAGAGGACCTGGCCGGTGCGGGCGTCGAGGACGAGGACGGAGGCGGCGTGAGTAATGGGAACGCCATCGGGGCCAAGGCGGGCGGTGTCATCCGAATCGTCGGGAGTGGGCGAGGCGTCGGCGGCGCTGTGATGGTGATGATGGTGGGTCGCGGCCGGGGCGGAAAGCCCGCCGGCCAACAAGGCGACGACCACGAACAGGATCCGTTTTGTCATGTGAAGGTAGTTAACGGGGAAAGATGGGGGCGCGCAAGTGGGAGGGAGGGAAAATTCGAAAATCGAAATTCGAAACGGGGTGAACCGCGGAGGGAGCGGGTGAGGGAATCAGAAATATTCGTTATTTTGTCAGCGGCGATTTCAGGCCGGCGGCCTTTGCCAGCGCGGCTTGCCGGACGTCAAAGGTCAGGAATTCCTTTGCTCCCAATACCAGTGCGGTTGCGACGTGGAGAATGTCAAAGCCGCGATACCCGCCCGTGGCGGTATGGTCCGTGGCAATGCGGAGCGCCCGAGCGTGGACGGCGGCCCAATCGCACGGAACAACAACAAGGGCACCGGCCGCGATATTGGCGTCAAGTTTTTCTATTGCCAGCAAACCGACGGCACGCGGGATCACCTTGCGGAAGAAGGCAAGTTGAATCGCGTTCACAAACTCGAAGCGGTTCAAGCTAGTGAGATGGAGGGGCTCTGACATCGCCGCAAAGTGCGCCGCCGCCCTCGCTGAGTGCGCTTGCGGCGCGTATAGATTGAAAAGAAAACTGGTGTCCGGGTAAGCGATCACCAGTCGTCCCCTCTGCTGTAATTAAGAATCGCTTCTCCTTCCCCTTCCGGCATGACGTAGTCGCCGTAGATTTCGCGAAGCTGCTTCATCATATCCGGCTTCACCAGCTTGCCAGGAGTGGGGTTGCCGGGCGGGGTCAGCCGGGCGATCACACGACCGCGGCGGGTGATCTCGATCTGTTCGCCCTCATCGATCCACCGGGCGAGGACTGGGAATTTGGTGCGCAAATCACGAACCGTCGCGGTTTTCATGGTGAATCAATTATGATTCACTTCGCCGGAATGTCAAATTCCTACCGTCCGGGCTCCGGGGACATGGCGCCGCCGGGGATGTGGATGTCCGGCGGGGGCGGAGGGGCGCTACGCCATCGGATGAGGGCGGCGATCAGGAGGCACCAGATCACCACCACCAAGGCGGCCAGCAATTGACGGCGGGTCACTCCGCGAGGGTGTCGAATTTCTCCGCGACGTCGAAATCGGCTTCCGTGAGGCCGCCCTCGCTGTGGGTGGAGAGGAGAAGCCGGACACGGTTGTACCGGATGTCGATATCGGGATGATGCTCGTCTTCCTCGGCGATGTCGGCCACGGAGTTCACGAAGTCCATGGCCTGGGTGAAGTCGTCAAACTCGAAGGTGCGTTCGATCGATTTGTTCTTGAGAAGGTCCCACTCGGGGATGCGTTTCATCTCTTGCTTGATTTCGCTTGCGTCAAGGAGGTCCGCCATAGGTCTTGGGAATCCGGGTCAATGGTTTCTGTACGGCGGCAAAATGGGCGGTTTCCGGGCCGCTTGGCAAAGCTTTTCGCGCGACATTTCAACGGGCGGCGGCAGATCGGACCGGGCACACCCATATCGCCCTTGCGTGTGAGGGTGCGCGTGTGTAGAAGCGTTCTCTCCAGCCAACAACCAAACTCTCAAAAGCCATGGGCAAAATTTATAACGATATCGTTGAGACCGTGGGCCATACGCCCCTTGTCAAACTGAACCGCGTCACAGAGGGCCTTGAGGCGACCGTTCTCCTCAAGTGCGAATATTTCAACCCGCTCGGGAGCGTGAAGGATCGCATCGGGATGGCGATGATCGATGCGGCGGAGAAAGAGGGGCTGCTTACCAAGGAGACAGTGATTGTGGAGCCGACGAGCGGCAATACGGGGATCGCGCTGGCGTTTGTGTGCGCGGCCCGTGGGTACAAATTGATCCTGACCATGCCGGAGACCATGTCGGTCGAGCGGCGGACGCTGCTGGCGATGCTGGGAGCGAAGCTGGTGCTGACGCCCGGGGCCGAGGGGATGAAGGGGGCAATCGCCCGGGCGGAGGATATCGTCAAGAATACGCCGAGCGCCTGGATGCCGCAGCAGTTCAACAATCCGGCGAACCCGGCGATCCATCGCACGACGACGGCGGAGGAGATATGGGAGGATACGGATGGGGCGGTGGACATTTTCGTTTCGGCGGTAGGAACGGGGGGGACGATCACCGGGTGCGTCGAGACCATCAAGCCACGCAAGCCGTCGTTCCAGGCGGTGGCTGTCGAGCCGAAAGAGTCGCCGGTGATTTCGCAGACGCTAGCGGGCCAGCCGGTGAAACCGGGACGGCATAAGATCCAGGGGACGGGAGCGGGATTCGTCCCGAACAATCTTCACCTCAAGGATGAGCAGGGGCACTCGCAGATCAGCGAGTGCATCCAGGTGACCGATGACGACGCGTTTGCCATGGCGCGGCGGCTGGCGAAGGAGGAAGGGATTCTCGCGGGGATATCCTCAGGGGCGAATGTCTGGGCGGCAATCGAGCTGGCGAAACGGCCGGAGAACAAGGGGAAGACCATCGTCACGGTGGCCTGCTCGACAGGTGAGCGTTACCTATCCACGCCGCTGGCGGCGGAGGCACGGGCGGAAGTGGGCGGGTAGGAAAAACCGTTTTTCGATTTTATGAGAATCGCCATTGGTTCGGATCACGGCGGCTATCCGCTCAACGAGACCATCATCCGGGACCTCGAAAAAGAGGGGCACACGGTGATCGACTTCGGCACGCATGACGGGACGCTGCCGGACGATTACCCGGATTACGCCCGGAAGGTGGGCGATGCGGTGCAGGAGGGGCAGGCGGATCGCGGGATCATTGTGTGCGGATCAGGGGTGGGGGCGTCGGTCGCGGCGAACAAGGTGCACGGAGTGCGGGCTTGCCTATGCCATGACACTTACTCGGCGCACCAAGGGGTCGAGCATGACAATATGAACGTGCTCTGCCTCGGAGCGCGGATCATTGGGGTGGAACTGGCGCGGGAACTGGTGAAGGCGTTCATCGGGGCGAAGTTCTCGGGCGAGGAACGGCACGTGCGGCGGCTTGCGAAAGTGGACGATATTGAGGCGAAGGGCGCGTAGGAGTGGACCGTTGTCAGACGCAGCTTTTTAGCAGTTCGAAAATGCGTTCTTCATCCACTTCCGGCATGGTGCGCAGGAAATTGATCAATCCAATACTCGCTCGGAGAGCAAGTTGACAAAGATTTCGTATACAAGAGCCCTACGCTCCGCGAAGAGGCAGTCAATGATGCGCGTACCTCGCTCCGAGCGTTCTTTGAAGATTACGCGATAGCCTGAGACACTCAACCGTCCGTAGCCCACAAGATTTCCCTCCAGGGATTTGATGTCTCCGCGCCCATTGGCGAGTCCCTTGATAGCCAATCGCAAACGCCTTCGCGGATCGGGGGCGAGCGATTTCACGAACGCCTCCACTTGCGATTCCACCCGGATTTCAGTCTTCATCCAGGCATGACACTTCTTTAAATCTCGATTTGCCCTTCTCGTAGGAGCGAATCGCTTTCATGGCCTTGGGATTGGCCATGATTTCCAAGGTTTCAATGATCGCTTCCATCCTTTCCCTTGAGACTAGAAATGCCACGGTCCGGCCATGCCGGGCAATGGTCACCGAGCCGTCTTGCTCCGCCTGCCGGACAAAACGGGGAGCCTGCGCCTGCAATTCCGAAATAGTTACAGTAGAATTCACGAAAATCTACGTATCATGGACGGGCGGCATTTTCAAGCGTACACGTTTGACGGAGCGGTCCACAATCAAATCGCCTGAAGCTCCTCGACCTCGATGGCGGCTAGGGCGAGGTCGGCGGCTCCGACGATGCCTTCGACTTGTTGAGGGCTGCGGGCGCCTACGATGGCGCCGGTGATGGCGGGGTGGCGGAGGACCCAGGCGATGGCGGCTGCGCCGGCGGAGACGCCGTGGCTCTGGCCTACGGCGCGGAGGTGCTGGGCAATGGCGAGGTTGCGGGAAAGCTTGGGCTCCTGGAACTCGGGATTGCGAGTGCGCCAGTCATTGAGGGGCATCGCCGCAATTCTGTCGCGCGTCATGGCGCCGGTGAGGAGGCCGGAGGCCATGGGGGAATAGGAGATGACGCCGATGCCCTGGGAATGACAATAGGGAAGCAACTCGATCTCGGCCTCGCGGTGGATGAGGGAGTAGGGGGGCTGGAGGGATGTGACGGGGGAGACGTGCTGGACGGCTTGCAATTCATCGAGATTGAAATTGCTGGCGCCGATCCAGCGGATCTTGCCCTCGTGCTGGAGCCTGGCGAGTTCGCGCCAGCCGGCCTCTGTCTCGGCGGGGTCATCGGCGGGCCAATGGACCTGGTAAAGATCGATGGCGTCGACCTTGAGGCGGCGGAGGCTGGCCTCGCACTCGCGACGGACGGAAGCGGCGTGGAGGGAATAGTCAACCTTGCGATCGGCGTCCCAGACCATGCCGCACTTGGTGAAGATGTAGGGTTTGCGACCGGGCCAGTCGGCCACGGCGCGGGAGACGACCTCCTCGGAGTGGCCGAGGCCGTATACGGCAGCGGTGTCGATCCAGTTGATGCCGAGCTCGAGGGCGCGATGGATGGCGGCGATGGACTCGCTGTCATCCTGGTCGCCCCAGCCGAATTGCCATTCGCCGCCGCCGATGGCCCAGGCGCCGAAGCCGATGGGGGTGATGTGGATGTCGGAGTTGCCTAGCGGACGAGTTTTCATGGGAGCGTTAGAAATAAAACGTGCCGGAGCGAGGCGGGGGTTGCCTTGGGGAATTGCTAATGTGGGATTGCTAATTGAAGAGACCTGGTGGAGCGCGCGGCAGCAGGTCCCCGATTAGCAATCTGACTTTAGCAATTAGCAATTTCCTGCGTTTCCTTAAAGAAATCGATGGTTTCGGCGAGGGCGGTGTCGAAGTCCACTCCGGGGACGAAGCCGGCGGCGGTAAGCTTTTCCAGGCTGGCGGTGGAGTGGCGGACATCGCCGGGGCGCTCGGGGGCGTGGATGATCTCCGAGCGGGAGCCAGTGAGCCTGACGATGCACCGCGCGAGGTCGAGGATGGAGAGGGAGCTGCCGCGAGCGACGTTAAAGACGCCGTTGAGCGGGGACTCCGTGACGAAGTAGGCGTTGGCGCGGGCGACGTCGCGGACGGAGATGAAATCGCGCGTCTGGGCACCATCGCCGAAGATGGTGATGGGCTCATTGCGCAAGGCGCGATGGATGAAGATGGGGATGGCGGCGGCGTAGGCGCTGCCGAGGTTCTGGCGGGGGCCGAAGACGTTGAAGTAACGAAGGGAGACCGTCGAGAGGCGTCCGGTGGAGGTGAAGAGCTGGCAGTAGTATTCGCCATCGAGCTTGGTGATGGCGTAGGGGTTGCCGGGCTCGGGACACATCTGCTCGGACTTGGGGACGACGGGGTTATTCCCGTAGATGGCGGCGGAGCTGCTGAGGCTGAGTTTCTTGACGCCGGCGGCGGCGGCTTCCTCGAGGACGATGAGGGTGCCGACGGTGTTGGTGCCGGCGCAGGCGACGGGATTGTCCATGGACTCGGGGACCGAGATCATGGCAGCGAGGTGGAAGACGCAGTCGATGCCGCGCATGGCGGCGCGGACGGCTTCGCGGTCGAGGATGGAGGCCTCGATGAATTCGCAGTCGAAGCCGGAAAGATTGGCCCGGAAGCCGGAGCGGAGGTTGTCGAGGACGCGGATATCGGCTCTGCCCTGGAAATGCTCCACGAGATGGCTGCCGATGAAGCCGCTGCCGCCCGTGATGAGGATTTTCATGCCGTCAACTCAGCTTTACAAAATGCTGGCCGGGGAGCTGTTTTACGAGGTGTTTCATTTCCAGGAGGAGCAGGGTGGAGGAGACACGGCCGGAGGGAAGATTGGAAATGGAAATGATGGTGTCGATGGGGGTTTCGTCCTGGCCGATGGCGTCGTAAACGAGCTTCTCGTCGGGCTTTAACATGCCGGAGCGGTCGGGCGGGGCAGATGGCGGGCGCTGCGCCTCCAGGTTGCGCGGAAGGAGGACGTCGAGGTCATCCATGATATCGGCGGCGGAAGTGACGAGCTTTGCGCCCTGCTGGATGAGGCGGTTGGAACCGGCGGCAGAGGGGCGGTCGATCTGGCCGGGGACAGCGTAGACGTTGCGCCCCTGATCGACGGCCTGGGTGGCGGTGATGAGGGCGCCGCTGCCAAAGCCGGCCTCCACGATGAGGACGCCGGAGCCCCAGCCGGCGACGATGCGATTGCGCATGGGGAAGGTCTGGGTGTCGGCGGTGACCTCCATGGAGAACTCAGTGACGACGGCGCCGGAAGCGGCGATTTTCTCGGCGAGGAGTTTATTCTCGGCGGGATAGAGCTTGAGAAGGCCGGAGCCGAGGACGGCAATGGTGCGTCCCTGTGCGGCGAGGGCGCCCTGGTGGGCGGCGGTATCGATGCCACGGGCGAGACCGCTGACGACGGTGAGGCCGGCGTAGGCGAGCTGATAGGAGAGTTTCTTTGCGGACTCGAGGCCGTAATGGCTGGCGCGGCGGGAGCCGACGACGCCGATGGCATGAAGGTCGCGGGGCAGGATGTCGCCCCAGACGTAGAGAAGGATGGGCGGGGAGGTGATCTCGCGCAGGAGGGGCGGGTAATCGGGGGAATCCTGGGGGATCACCTTTGCGCCGAAGTTAGCGATGCGCTGGAGCTCGGCCGGGAGATCGACGTGCTCTTCCCATTTGATAACGGCGTCGGCGACTTCGCGGCCAATGCCCTGGACGGAACGCAAATCGGAGGCGCGGGAGAGGAGGATGCGCTCCGGGGTTTCGAATACCTCCAGGAGACGGCGAAGGCGGGCGGAGCCGATGCCGGGGAGCATGTTGAGGGCGATGTAGGCCTCAGTGGAGGTCATCGAGGGGGATAGTGAGGGGTAAATTCGAAATTCGAAGCTCGAAATTTAATCGGAGATTCCAAAGGCCATTTTTCTGCCCGATATACCGGGCTTTAGCTGGGAAAAATGGCGGTTTTCCCCTCCCCCGCGGCAGGTCGGGAAAATGGGGGCGATCCATTTTTAAGCTTGTAAACATTTGCGGGTTGGCTTCTTTGCGCGAGGTTCCGACTCCCTCGTTATTATGGGTAAAAGCCTTATCATCGCAGAAAAACCAAGTGTCGCCGGCGACATCGCCCGCGCGCTGGGCGGGTTTAAGAAAGATGGCGACTTCTTCGAGAGCGACCAATCGGTCATCTCTTCGGCCATCGGTCACCTTGTGGAACTGGCTATCCCAGAGGGAGTTGAAGTGAAGCGGGGCAAGTGGAACCTGGAGAACCTGCCGGTGCTGCCCGAGGCGTTTGACCTGAAGGCGATCGAAAAGACCGAGAGCCGGTTCAAGCTGCTGAAGAGGCTGCTGAAACGGGCCGACGTCGATACCTTGATCAATGCGTGCGACGCGGGGCGCGAGGGGGAGCTGATTTTTCGGAACCTGGTGAAGCTGGCCGGTGTGAAGAAGCCGATCCGGCGCCTGTGGCTCCAGTCGATGACGCCGCAGGCCATTCGGACGGCGTTTGAGCACCTGCGCCCGGACGAGGAACTGCTGCCGCTGGCGGATGCGGCAGTTTCGCGCTCGGAGAGCGACTGGCTGGTGGGGATCAATAGCACGCGGGCGCTGACGGCATTCAATTCGCGGCACGTGGGGGGGTTCCAGAAGACGACGGCGGGCCGGGTGCAGACGCCGACGCTGGCGATCCTGGTGGAGCGGGAGGAGAAGATCCGCGCGTTCAAGTCCCGGACGTACTGGGAGGTGTTTGGGGACTTCGGGGTGGCGGCCGGGGCGTACCGTGGGCGGTGGTTTGATGAGGGCTTTAAGAAAGGGGCCGAGGAAGATGCGCGGGCCGAGCGCATCTGGGAACGGGTGAGGGCGGAGGAGATCGAGGCGAAATGCAAGGGGAAGACCGGGACGGTGACCGAGGAGAAGAAGCCGCAAACGCAGATCCCGCCGCTGCTTTATGACCTGACGACGCTGCAGCGGGAGGCGAATTCGCGGTTCGGGTTGCCGGCCGGGCGGACGCTCCAGATCGCGCAAGCGCTGTACGAGCGGCACAAGGTGCTGACTTATCCCCGAACGGATTCCCGTTTTCTGCCGGAGGATTATATCGGGACCTCCCGCAGCGTGCTTGAGGGGCTGACCGATCCCTCGCTGGCGCGCCACGCGGCCAAGGCGATTGAAAACGGGTGGGTGCATGCCAATAAGCGGATTTTCAATAACGCCAAGGTTTCCGATCACTTTGCCATCGTGCCGACGGGCATCGCGCCGAAGGAACTGGATGACATGCAGGCGAAGATCTACGACATGGTGGCGAGGCGATTCGTGGCGGTGTTCTTCCCGCAGGCGGAGTTTGAGCTGACGACGCGCATCACGGCGGTCGAGGAGGAGAAATTCAAGACCGAGGGGAAGGTGATCGTCAAACCGGGCTGGCTGGAGGTGTACGGGCGCCAGATCGAAGGGGAAAGCGAGTCACTGGTGGCAATCGCGGACGGAGAGACGGCGCGGGTCAATGCGATCGAGGTCAAGGAGAGCGAAACCAAGCCGGCGCCGCGATTCAACGAAGCGACGCTGCTGTCGGCAATGGAAGGGGCGGGGAAGATGGTCGATGACGAGGAACTGAGGGAAGCGATGCGCGAAAAGGGACTGGGGACGCCAGCGACAAGGGCGGCGGTGATCGATGGGCTGATCTACGAGGGGTACGTCGAGAGGAAGCAGCGCGACCTGATCGCGACGGCGAAAGGGATTTCGCTGATCACGCTCCTGCGTAACGTGAAGGCGGAGACGCTGTGCAAGCCGGAGATGACCGGGGAGTGGGAGTTCAAGCTCAAGCAGATGGAGCGCGGGCAACTCTCGAGGGACACCTTCATGCACCAGATACGCGGGCTGACGCGGGAGATCGTCGAGAAGGTGAAGGGGTTTGGCGAAAAGCCGATCGAAGGGGAATTTGTCACGCTGGACATCAAGTGCCCGCAATGCGGCGGGGGGCCGTACAAGGAAGATTACCGGACGTACACCTGCGCGGGGTGCGCGCTGCGGGTGTGGAAAAGCATGGCAGGGCGCGAATTTGAACCCGATGAAGTGAAGGAGTTGCTGACGCAGGGGCGCGTGGGGCCGCTGGATGGGTTCCGCAGCAAGATGGGGCGGGCATTTTCCGCAATCGTCAAGCTGGGGAAGGAAGGGAAACCGGAGTTTGAATTTGAGAATGGCAATGCGGGCAGCGCCTCCGATGAGGCCATCGATCTGACCACGCTGACGCCGGTGGCGCCGTGCCCGGTGTGCAAGGCGGGGCAGGTCTATGAACTGGAAAAAGCCTACGCGTGCGAAAACAATATCAAAAGCCAGCCGGGCAAGAGCTGCGAGCTGCGGATCGGGAAGGTGATCCTGCAAAAGGGCATTTCGACCGACCAGATGAGGAAGCTGCTGACCGAGGGAAAAACGGGGTTGATCGCGGGATTCGTCTCGAAGAAGGGGAAGGCGCGTCCGTTCTCGGCGTTCCTGACGTTGAATGCGAAGGGGAAGATCGGGTGGGAGTTTCCGCCTCGGGAGGCGAAACCGAAACGGCCCGCGCCGGCGAAGGCGGCGTAGTCGTTGCGCGCCATTGCGTCGTGATGCTCGTCAAAGCTGTTGCATTGGCCCGTAAGACACTGGTAGGAGCAATCCTCACCCATGCTCCTCCGCCAATCCCTGCCCGCTACCTGGACCTTCCGCAGCTCTGATTCCCGCACGTGGCTGCCCGCGCGCGTGCCGGGGTGCGTGCACACTGATTTGCACCGGGCCGGGAAAATTCCCGACCCGTTCTGGGGCAGCAACGAGAGGGAGTTGGGCTGGATTGAGGAGGCTGATTGGACCTATCGCTGTTCCTTTACCGCGGCAACGGCGCTCCGCGACCGGGAGCGGGTCGAACTGGTGGCGGAAGGGCTCGATACGTTCGCAGTTCTGACGCTGAACGGGAAGGAAGTAGGGCGTACGGGAAACATGTTTTGCGCCCACCGCTTTGACGTGAAGGGGCTGCTGCTTCCCGGGCGGAATACGCTCGAGATATTCTTCCAAAGCCCGATGGCCCTAATCCGGGACCGCAAGCGTCCTGGCCATTTTCCGGAATGGAACGATGCGGTCGGCGGCGTTTCGCTGGTGCGCAAGGAGCAGTGCTCGTTCGGCTGGGATTGGGGTCCGCGCTTCCCAACGTCGGGCGTCTGGCTGCCGATAGGGCTGGAAGCCTGGGACGGGAACCGGATTGAATCGGTTCGCGTCGTGCAGGAGCACACGAAGGGGAAGGTTGCGCTCGCATTCCATCCTACCGTGACGGCGAAAGGAAAGGCGAAATTTCGCGGCACGATCTCTATTGCCGGAAAGAAGGTGGCGGTGATTGACGATCTCAAGGCGGTGATCGAAACGCCGCTCCTCTGGTGGCCAAACGGACATGGGGAGCAGCCGCTTTACGAGGTGGAGCTGGAGTTGCTCGACAGCGAGGGAGCCGTCGCCGACGTGTGGAGGAAGAAGATCGGGTTGCGGACCATTGTTCTAGACCGGCATGCGGACGAGTTCGGGGAAAGCTTTCAATTTGTGGTCAATGGGCGGGCGATCTTCGCCAAAGGAGCGAACTGGATTCCGGCGCACAGTTTCGTGGCGGAAGTGAACGCTTCCCTTTACGACAACCTGCTCACGAGCGCGGCGGAGGCGAATATGAACATGCTCCGGGTCTGGGGGGGCGGGATCTACGAGAAGGAGGAATTTTATGACCTCTGCGACGAAAAAGGGCTGCTGGTCTGGCAGGATTTCATGTTCGCGTGCGCGCTTTATCCGGGGGACCGTGAATTCCTGGCCAGCGTCGCGGCCGAGGCCGAGACCCAGGTGAGGCGGCTGGCCCATCGCGCCTGCCTCGCGCTCTGGTGCGGGAATAATGAGATCGAGCAGATGCCGCAGGAGATCACGCGGACGCGGGAAAGGAAGAAGGCGTATGAGGACCTATTTTACGGCGTTTTGCCGAAGGCGGTCGCCGCATGGGACGGGGTCACGGATTACTGGCCCTGCTCTCCGCACAATCCCGAGGGCTATGAGAAGGGGTATAATAACGAGCGGGCGGGAGACTGCCATTTCTGGGATGTCTGGCACGCGCGCAAGCCGGTAAAGCGGTACGAGGAGATGAATTTCCGGTTTTGCTCGGAGTTCGGGATGCAGTCCTACAGCTCGCCCGAGGTAGCGGCCACCTATTGCCTGCCAGAGAAGTGGAATGTCTTTGGCCCCGAGATGGACAACCACCAGAAAAATGCCGCGGGGAACCAGATCATCCTGGACTACGTCTCCCGCCTCTATCGCTTCCCGAAGGATTACGCGGCGCTGGCGTACCTCTCGCAGCTCAACCAGGCCTACTGCATGAAGGTGGGCGTGGAGCACTTCCGCCGCGCGATGCCGCGGACCATGGGCGCGCTCTATTGGCAGCTCAACGACTGCTGGCCCGTCGCCTCGTGGAGCAGCCTGGAATTTGGGGGACGCTGGAAGGCGCTGCAGTATGAAGCGAAGCGGTTTTTTGCCCCTGCGCTGATTTCCGTCCATGTCCCCGGCGAGGAGTCTAGCAATGGCCCGGGCAATCAGTTGCGCAGCACCATCCATGAGGTGCACCTCCACACTGTTTATGACGCGCCGGAAAACGTCCAAGGGAGCATCAAGTGGGATCTCTGCCACCTGCAAAAGGGGCGCCTGCGGGGGGGAACGAAGAAGGTCGTCCTTCGGTACGGCGAGGCGGTGAGGCAGCTCTCGCTGGATTTCGAAGAGGAGATGAAAAAATATGGCGCGGCGCTGCTTTACCTCCGTGCCGAGCTGACTATCGACGGCAGGACGGTCTCCAGGCAGACGGCCTTTCTCACCGCGCCGCGCTTTCTGGAGTTGCAGAAGAGGCCGATCCGCGTCGGGCTGAAGAAGACGGGCCCACGGCGGTATGTGCTGACGCTGCAGTCGCCGGTCTTCCAGCCGGCTACGGCCTTCGAGCTGCCGGGGATTGCGCACCGCGCCGAGGATAACTTCGTCGACCTGCATCCGGGTGAGCCGCGCCAGATTGAGTTGCGCACTGAGAGGGACCTTGATGTTGCCACCCTGCGGGGAAAGCTGAGGGTGGCGTCCCTGGTCGATTCTTATGCTTGAGGGGCAAGTGTTTGCTCGAAGGGGCCGCGGCTGCGTGACACAAAGGTAATTTGACAACCACCCCTCCCCCGGAAAACTATGAGGGCCATGATGCGGCCCATCTCGACGGCGCACGTCGACCTCGACGGGGCGTGGTCGCAAGAAATCCTGGAACTTGACCACCAACTCGACTTTCGCGAGTGGGGGCCGCGTCTTCGGTACAGTTCGACGCCGCAGTTGCTGGATGCGTTCTATGAGAGCGTGCAGCCGGCGCTAGGGGCTTTTACCCTGTACGGGTCGGGCGATTTTCATCACCTGAGCGCGCTCTGGCTGCGGAATCTCTCGGCGCCGGTGTGGCTGGTCTCCTTCGATAATCACCCGGACTGGGATGTGCGTCCGCCGGACTGGGGCTGTGGCGGCTGGATCAACCGCGCGCTGGAACTCCCGAACGTCACGCGGGCCTCCGTGTGGGGGTGCGGGAATTTTGAGTTGAATTGGCCGCATCGACTCTTCGGCAACCATGATGCGCTGGCTTCGGGACGGCTGGAGGTTTTTCCGTGGCACGAACGGATCGGGCGGTCGGCGCGCAAGCGGTGGCCGGGGCTGGCGTATGACGACTGGCGAGGGAGGTTCTCCAAGTTCGCGCAATCGCTGGCCGGGCAGCGGGTTTATGTGACGGTGGATATGGATTGCCTGCGGTCCGGGGAGGCGGTGACCAACTGGGAGCAGGGGCTGTTTACCGCAGAGGATATCGCATGGGCGCTGGATGAATTGCACGCCGGCGCCGATGTGGCGGGGGGGGATGTCTGCGGAGCGTGGTCGGTCCCGCGGCATGCGCGATTCAAGCAGTGGCTGAGCAGCCGGCTGGATCACCCGAGGCAGCGGCGGGTCGATACCGGGCTTGCGACGCGGACCAACGAGCGCTCGCTGCGGCTGATCTGGCGGGCGCTAACTGCGGGATACGAGCAGTATGCCGACGCAGATGAGCGTTACGCCCACCCATAGGCTGGGCGTCATCTTCTCCTTCAGGAAGACGGAGGCGGCGATCATGAGCAGGATGGTTTTCAGGGCGTCGAAGGGGTAAAGATAGCTGAGGTCGAACTTCGAAAGCAGGCCCTCCCAGAGGAAAAAGCCCACGGCCATCACGGCCACGCCGGCCGTCAGCATGGAGGTCCTGTTTTCCTTGCGCCCGCCCATGGCGCGCTTGAAGAAAACCTGGCCGGCGCCCGAGCTAGTCTCCGATAGCACCACGAGCAGAAAGGCGAGCGCCGTCACAGTTTCTCCTCCATCCGCATGAGTGGACGCGCCACGATGTAGACACCAGCGCAGACCAGAAAGATGCCGCACGCCCGGGTTGGGCCGATTTTCTCCCCAAGGAAATACCAGCTCGCCACGGGGACCAGCACCTGGATGAGGCCGGCGAGGTTGTAGGCAATGTTGAGGGGGACGAAGCGGAGGCTGTAGAGCCAGCAGAACAAGCTTGAGACCATCCCGAGGATGCCGAGCCAGACCCAGCCGGAGCGAAGGCCCTCGACCCCAAGCCAAATTTCCGTGACGGACTTGTCCGCGCCCTTTTTGAGGAATAACTGGGCGGCGGATGAGAGCAGGATGCTGAGGAGGATCTGGGTGTAGGGATTGAAAAACCAGCCTTTCCGCGGCTTCTCTTCCTCCTTTGGCTCGACAGCCGGTTCTTGAGCTACGAGGAGGTCAGCCATTAGAAAGCGATATCGAGGAAGGAAGGCACAGTCGGAAGCGGGAGGCTACGCCCGGGTGCGTGGCTTGCACAGCCGAAAAAATCAGGAAAAGCCTGAGGTTTACTCATAAAAAGGCTCTTTGATCCCCCGCCGATCCGTGGTAAACGGTGCATTCTTGTTATGAAGAAGACAATCTTTGCGTACTCTCCATGGGACGTGGTGCCGGCATTCTGCGGGGTTCTGCATTTCTGCTACGTGCTGGCGTTGTTCGTCTTCTTCCGGCATCTGCCGCTGTGGTCGCTGTTCATCCTGGGGATTATTTACTCGGTGAGCATCTCCTGGAACATCAACGGGATCGCGCACAACTTTATCCACAACCCGTTTTTCAGGTGGAAGCCGGCGAACAAGGCGTTCAGTTGGATGCTCTCGGTGACGATGGGGTTTTCCCAGCAATTCTACGAGCTGGTCCACAACCGGCATCACCAGGGGAACAGCGACCGGCCGGACGAAACGGGGGATACGGTCGACTGGCTCTCGATTTACCGGCACGGGCACGACGGCGAGGCGGAGAGCGCGTGGACGTATACGTTTTTTGGGTATTTCCGGGATGATCCGAAGGTGATCTTTAACGAGATCAAGCGGCGCAACGCGTTCAACGCGTATTGGGGGGTGTTCGAGATCGCTTCATGGGTAAGCCTCTGTGTTCTCGGGTTTATCCTGAACTGGAGGTTCATGTGCTTTTATCTGCCGTTCTATTATTTCGGGCACTGCCTTTCGTACCTGAACGGATATTTCCTGCATTATGGGGGGAATCCGGATGTGCCGCTGGCCTGGGGGGTGAGCAGTTACCATAAGCTTTATAACTGGATCTGGTTCTATAACGGCTATCACGCCGAGCACCATTTCAAGCCGCGGCAGCATTGGACGAAGATGGTCGATCTGCATAAGCAGATTCGGGAGCAGCAGAGGAAGGCGGGAGTGCGCGTGATCAAGCCGCCGCACGCGCTGGGGTTCATGGACCCGGATCTGCCGGCGAAGAGCCGTCCGCTGACGCCGCCCAGCGAGGCGACGGCGGGGGCGTAGAAGCGGTTTTAACTCGATCTTGCGTCGCGTGCGGCATATCCTTCCGGCACCGCTGGTGATCTGCTCTTATTCAGAGCGACTTCGAGACGTTCCATGAGCAGACCTCCCAATGCCGGATTGCTCGTTTCCTTCGCAATCAATTCTTTGATGGCCCCAGCCTTGATGAGGCCGCACCGGATCAGCTCTCCCACATAGGCGGTGTCTTTCTCACGACCGGCGGCAAGCTTTGAATACGCGATATCGACCGGGTGAAGGCAATGAGCGATCGCGCCCCCTGTGGCATCGCTTTCGTAACGAACCGCGCGCGCTCGCCATAGTAGAGGTAATGTGGCAGTCTCCGGCCCTACTCCGTGGGCATAGTAGCCAAAGGTATCGTGAAACTGGGAACGCTCTCCGATCGTTCCATCGATCAGATCAGATTTCTCAGGAGAGTTGAGCGGATAAATGTCCAGTTCGTCGGAATAAGTGAGAAATCGCGGGGCATCCGGAAATAGGGCCAGCACCGCTTGGCTGCCGATGATGACAAACTCCCGTTCTCCGGTAGCTCCCTTCGCCGCCCGCAGCACATGTTCCAACTCATGAAGATGCATAACGGCGGAAAATCCGCGAACGCTCTTCTTCCGTCAGAATGCCAGCGAAGGGACTCGATTGACGCAGCCGGGTCGACGTTTCGCCGCGGGACCGGAGAAACCGTACAAGGCAGCAGATATCCAGTTGCCCGAGTATATCCCGCCATTCCATCAACGCGGTAGAATGAGGGCGGGAGCACATCCAGCGGGCCACGGTTTTATTCACGTTCTCCAACAGCGCGGGATTCGTTTGCAGCCGGGACGAAATGAGCCGATGCAGCAGCAGGCTCCGCCGGTCAATGACGTTATGACTCCGCATAAGACTTATCTTTAGCAGCAACGAGCAACCGGCGCAATACCCTGACTCCGGCCTACAGCTCCCCGGCGTTTTCGAACCTGGCGATGATGGGGTCGTGGCGGACGGGGTGCATGAATTGCATCGCGATCTTGAAGAAGGGGTTGAGCCATGCGGCTACGTGGCGGGCGTAGAGGTCCTGCGGGGCGAGGGTGAGCTTGAGGTGGAGCTTCGGATCGTAGTTGAGCGGGCCGGTGTGATACGTTTGCAGCCCGTGCTCGATGGCCCACTGGACGACGTCCCGCCAGGTGACGAAATACATGTGGAGATCGAGTGCCACAGTGTAATCCATGCCAATATCCAGATCGTAGATCACGCCGTCGTGGACGAGGCAGACATTGAAGGCGATGATGCGGCCCTGCTGGCGCCAGATGAAGAAGCGGACTTTATCCGGCATGTCGCGGCCGAGGCGCTCGAAATACTCCTGACTCAGGGCTTCGAATTGAAACTCGGAGCGATCGAAGGTCTGCTGGTGGAGGGCGAAGAGGTCGTCGGCGACTTCGGTCGCGTCGGTGATGACCTCCATGGTAATGGGCGGAGCGGCGGCCAGTTTTTTGAATTTTCGCCGGAGGCTCTTGCGAAACACCTTGCCGACCTTGTTTTGCAAATAGGTCTCGAAGCTGGGGTAGCCGAGGTCCAGCGTGGCCGCCGGCAGGCCGGGCACGCGGCGGTAATCGCGGCGGAAAACGGGGTCCAGCGCTGCGCGGTATTCGGCGGGAAAATCCTTTAGCACGATCACGGAGGCACCCACGAGGCGGGCCAGGCGGGGCAGCGCCTCGTGCAGAGCCCGCAATGCCCACGGCTCCAGGCTGCAAGGGTGCCCCTCCCCGGCGGCGCAGCCGACCATAAGGAGATTCATCTTCAGCAGGCCCGGGTAGAGTTTCCGCAGGAAGGCTACAATTTTGCGAAGCTGCTTTGGCAGGCCGGCCGCGGTATCCTGATCCACGACGAGGGCCGGTTGCAGGGCCGCCTGGCCCGTATGGGCATTCCGCATCACGAGGTAGCGAAAGGCGAATTGATCGAGCATGCAGTCCTCCACGATATGATAGAACCGCCCGTCCCTGGCATGGGCGCCGAAGCCGGCTTCCCAGAGCGCGGGTTCCACGTCGCGGCACCACTGGTAGACCTCAACGGGGCCGAGGGAGGTTTGCAGCACCTCGGGCGATGAGGGAAAAGTGGCGGCCTGGAGCATTGCACTAGAAAAGAGCACAATTTTGCCCCGGCGCGCAATTAAGTAGTTTGGGGTCAGGGAATTCCTGACGTGGGGTTGGGTGCGACCTGATTGACAGACTTTGAAACTTTTTGACGCCCGAATGATGCTCGGCTTTCGTTTAAACAAACACTAACAATATCCAAAGAACTATGGCTTTTGAATTACCACCGCTCCCGTATCCGACCAACGCGTTGGAACCCCACATCGACGCGAAGACGATGGAGATCCATCACGGCAAGCATCACGCCGCCTATGTGAACAATCTGAATAACGCGCTCAAGGGCCATGCGGACCTGGAGTCGAAGTCCGCTGTCGATTTGATCAAGAACCTGGCGGCGGTGCCGGAGGGCATCCGCGCGGCCGTCCGAAATAACGCGGGGGGCCATGTCAACCACTCCCTGTTCTGGACATTGCTCACGCCGGGCGGAGCGAAGGCGCCGACGGGAAAGCTGGGCGATGACATCGAGGCGAAGTTTGGTTCGTTTGACGTATTTCAGGGGAAATTTGAGGAGGCGGGGGTCAAGCGCTTCGGCAGCGGCTGGGTCTGGCTGGTGAAGAAAGGCGGGGAACTGGAGATCATCTCCACGCCCAACCAGGACAACCCGCTGATGGCCGAGTACGGGGCGACGCCGATCTTTGGGAACGATGTCTGGGAGCATGCGTATTACCTGCTCTACCAGAATCGGCGGCCGGATTATCTGAAGGCCTGGTGGAACGTGCTGAACTGGGACGTGGTGGGGAAGCAGTACGCGCAAGCCTGAGCGAAATCGCAATTTGTGTATAGAAGGGGAAGAGGCGGGGTAAAACCCGCCTCTTCCTTTTTTACTCATGGGTATTCACGGCTATTGATAGGGGGCCTGTAAAAAGGCTATCCAAGAAGGGAGCCACTGATTAAAGCCCCTCCCATTTAATCAGTGGTTCCCAAGACCGTCATGGCTTTCCTCAACGACAATTACCTAAAGCTCCGGGCCGGATACCTTTTTCCGGAGATCGCCCGGCGCGTGAATTCCTTTTGCGAGACGCATCCGGACGCGGCGAAGCGCGTGATCCGATGCGGGATCGGGGATGTGACGGAACCGCTCCCCGCGGCGTGCATCGAGGCGCTGCACAAGGCGGCGGATGAAATGGGCCGGCGGGAAACCTTTCACGGGTACGGGCCGGAGCAGGGGTACGACTTCCTGCGGCACGCGATCGCGCAGAAGGATTACCGGGACCGGGGCCTGGAGGTGGCGGACGACGAGGTTTTTGTCTCCGACGGGTCGAAGTGCGACTGCGGGAACATTCTCGACATCTTCGGGCCGGAGAACCAGATCGCTGTGATGGACCCGGTCTATCCGGTATACGTGGATACGAATGTCATGGCAGGGCATACGGGGCCGGCCAATGAGTTCGGGGCGTTTGAGGGCTTGATTTATCTGCCATGCACGCCGGCGAACGGGTTTGTGCCGGGAATACCGGCGGAGAAGGCCGATATTATTTACCTTTGCTATCCGAATAATCCGACGGGAGCGACGGCGACGCGCGAGCAATTGACGGCGTGGGTGGAATATGCCTGCCTGCACGAGGCGATCATTCTCTACGATGCGGCTTACGAGGCGTACATCGCGGACCCGGCGATCCCGCGTTCGATTTATGAGATTCCCGGGGCGCGGAATTGCGCGATCGAGTTCCGGTCATTCTCGAAGAATGGCGGGTTCACCGGGCTGAGGTGCGCGTTTACCGTCGTGCCGAAGTCCCTTGCGGCCCGGACGCGCAACGGGGAGCGGCGGGCGTTGCATCCGCTATGGCAGCGGCGGATGAGCACGAAGTTCAACGGGGTGAGCTATCCGGTCCAGCGAGCGGCGGAGGCGGTTTACAGCGCGGAGGGGAAAGCGCAGGTGGGCGAGCTGATCGGGCAATACATGGGCAATGCGCACATTCTGCGGGAGGCTTGCGCGAAGATCGGGCTGGATGTGTTTGGCGGGACGAATGCACCGTATATATGGGTGAATACGCCGCCAGGGATCGGGAGCTGGGACATGTTCGACCTCATGCTGGAGGACGCGAACATAGTCGTGACCCCCGGAGCCGGCTTCGGGTCGGCTGGAGAGGGATTTTTCCGGATTTCGGCGTTTAATAGCAGGGCGAATGCGGAGGAAGCGGCGAGGCGGATTGTGGAGATGGATTTTTGACGGGGAATTGCTGATTGCTAATGTGTGATTGCTGATTGGCAAAATACGAGCCTATCCGGTTTCCATGTGCCTACCGGAAATCCGAAGCTGCGGCCACGCAAAAGTAGCCAAGCGGATTTGTGGAGTTGCGGTGTCAGACGGACAATGGATGGTGATCAGGTGCTCTTGCGGGCACGCACCTTGGCCAACATCGATTCCAAAACTGAATTTTCCAGATAGAAGCTCGTCGCCTTCAGGCGGGCGATGGCTGACTCGAAATCGAGCAGTCCGGCTCCGTCTGCGAGGTCGAGGATGGCGAGTGTTCCGAGGGTCACGAGGCCACGGTTTTCCGCCTCTGTTTTTGCCTTCATATCGTCCACCAGAAGAGTCGCTCCGGGTAATTCAAGCGCAAGTGAGATTGCCTCGTTTTCGCCCTTTCCGATCCACTGATCGAGTTCGGTTCGCGGCGCTCGTATTTCGACCCAGGCCGGGAGACTGGATGCCCAAAGGGAAACAGCGACGGGCGCTCTTGGATGTTTCATTTCCTGGATGACAGCCGGCGGAACGAAAACCTTCTCGAAGAGAAGCGGAAGCACGCTGATTTCCCCAATCAAGATCAGGTAATTCAGAGGAGTCGTATCGGAGACGACGATGTTCACCGTTCGAGCGATTTCCGGAATCGTTCGATGCTGCGCTCATGCTCCTCGAAGGTCAGTCCACGGGCACTACCGTGCTGTTTGAGGAACGCCATAGTCTCATTGACCTCGAGATCGAGCAATTCACTTACCTGGCCCCGGGAAAGTTCGCCGGAACGATATCCGTCCAAGGCCAATGCTTCCAGTGCGCGCCGGTCGGGCTGCGGCCCATCAAGGTGCAGTGGCTTTGCAAATGTGTCCGGCACTTCTACAGAAAATATCATCTCCTGCACTGTACCAAAATGTGAGTCCTTAAACAAGGGGCTCGTCGAAAAGGTAGTGTCCTAATTTGAGAAAGTGGCGAAAAACGTGGCGCGTGGTAAACTGAAGATCGTCAGGGGGCTTAGCTCAGCGGTAGAGCGCCGGCTTTGACGAGCCCTCGCGGATCGTGAGGGCTCCTCTAAGCCGTGAGACGCGGGTTCGAATCCCGCAGCCTCCACCCCTCTAAAAACTCGCCTTTAGTTCGGTTAGGAGTTGATAAAGGTCCAGACACCGCACCCCGAATGCGTTCCCAACAGTGGGAATGAAGATTTTGCTCTTGGCCTTCGGGGCATCCTTTTCAAATGTCACTATATGAAACTGATGCGCGTAGGCGTGAGCGATTAAAGTCAAATCAGCCCCTCTGAAGAATTCCTGTTTTGCTGCGTCACTGAATTGTTCGTTGCTCTGCACCCATTCCGCAACGGTGGCAATACTGGCAGTCACTGCGGCATCTTCTGGAAGAAAGAATCCGCCGTTTAATTTTGCCCAGTTTTTCAAATGGTCGCCCTCGCCGTTTAGAAGTTCCTTTCTGATCCCAGAGCAACTAAAGAGAATTTTATTTGCATTTTGGGCCGAGAGCCATTTCCAGAATCCGGGCACACACTCAAACCCATACGGCCCATTTTTAGCCGTGATGAAGGTATTGCTATCCAGTAGGTATTTCACTTCAGCAAATGAGGGAATTTTGCACGCGCAAAACTATTAAAGGAGGAGGTGCTTTTCACTCCCAGCAAACTAAATGCCTGAGAATAAGTAGTGCCTCCATTGAGTGTGCTGGCTATCAATGCGTTGCAGAATGCAGAGCTTGCCCTAGCTCGGAGTGTATTGTGAAAGTTCCCAGATTTTTTATCGGAAGACTTTGGTTTTGGTTCACTGGCAAAATACCTTGCCAACTCACGCTCGTAAAAGTCGCTGAAATCCCTACTGGATATTAAGTCTAGGTCACGCGCACGCCGCGCAGCCACAAGAGTGCTGACTTTATACCGCCCCGCCAGTGTGCCAATTTCTGTAAATGGGTTTGCTTTCGTGTTCCAGCGCCCTCTAAAATCAGAAGCCGGAACAAGGACTTCGGCAGCCACAGCATTGCAATATCGCTCGATTTGAGCCCCTTCCGCATATGTTTTATCCGTATTAGAAAGAGCAGACTCGCCTAGCCAAATATGTGCAATTTCGTGAACCAGCGTAAAAAGCTGTGCGGCTTTGGCGTCACGAGCATTTACGAATACTAATGGCGCATAGGGATCGGATAGAGCGAACCCCCTAAACTCATTCACGGAGAGTTTTCGGGTTCCATTATTTCCAACTACCGCGTTTCGCATCACCAGAATACCGGCTTCCTCAGCCGCATCGAAATGAGCGGATAGATTCTCACGCCAAGATACAATAGAGGCAGACACGAGCCCCCCTACCCTGATCGTATTTCGAATATCGGCAGCGGTGGATTCTACGGGATTCTGAATAGATGCAGAGCCAACATAAGCGAGCCGGTCAGATCCTTGTTCAAGTAGGTATTCCCTATACCACGCCTGTCTTCTCTGGCACTCAAATATAACGTCGATTAGCGCAGCACTTGGGCGGTTGTTGCCGGCGGTTCCTACGGTCCTAAAGTCCTTAATCGGCAATTCCTCCTTTGGGGGTTCATGGAGGAACAAATACCCAAATGGCGTGTAGGTTTTTTCGGCCAAAACTTCGGCCTGACGGTAATTCAACACACCGTTGGTTTCCCATTCCGCCACTGTTTCCGGTTTTCCTAATTTTCCCAATACCTTTTTGGCAAGGCTTTCCCGGTCAAGCCCCGCTCGGAGGCGAGCCCATTTCAGAACATCAGGCTTTAAGGAAATCTTCACAGAATCAAACAATCATGATGCGTTGATGCGTCATTTTAGCTGGGCTGAAGCGCTCTCTACGAGAACATTTCGCATCCATTCGGAAAGTTTTTGGTTCGATTTTGACGCCGCCCGTTCGAGCAGCGCTCTCTCCTCTGGGCGCATTCTAACCCCAGTGATTTGAGCCTTTTTCTCGGATTCCATTAACGGGGGACGTCCAATTTTCATTTTGTTTAACAAAAAGTCTTGCACTGAACCTAATTTCTGTTAAACATAAAGTCAACAAAGGAAATTTTATGGCAAACATCCTCTCCGCCGAAAAGAAAATCGCAGCCGTTGGAATGCTCTGTGAGGGCAATTCCATCCGGTCCATTGAGCGCATGACGGGTATCCACCGTGATACCGTTATGCGGCTCGGAGTCCGCATGGGAGAGGGTTGCCAGCAGATCATGGACGAGAAAATGCGGAATCTGAAATCCAGCCTCATTCAAGTGGACGAGGTTTGGAGGTTCATCGGGAAGAAGCAGAAAAACGCCGATACCGCAGACCGCCGGGCCGGACAGGGTGACGTTTGGACTTGGATCGCCCTCGACTCCGAAACCAAGCTCGTTCCCGCTTTCGCGGTGGGCGACCGCTCTCAATATATGGCAAATTGCTTCATGGAAGACCTCGCTTCCCGCCTCTCCCATCGGGTGCAAATCTCCTCCGATGCTCTCAAAGCCTACGCGGGAGCCGTGGAGCGGGCTTTCGGTGCGGAAGTGGACTACGGTTCAATTTACAAAACCTTCTCCCATACGGACCTCGCGGAGCAACGCCGCTACTCCCCGCCGGATGTGATGCACATCAAGCGCACTCCGGTCGCCGGGAACCCTGTCGTTGATCTGATCTCCACGAGCCACGTAGAAAAACAGAATCACACGCTGCGGATGCATTGCCGCCGGTTGACTCGCCTCACGAATGCCTTCTCCAAGAAGCTCGAAAACTTCAAGGCCGCAGTCGCCTTGCATTACGGCTATTACAATTTCGTGAAGGTGAATGGCGCGATTCGTTGCACCCCGGCCATGGAGGCTGGCGTCACAAATTCCGCTTGGACCGTGGCCGATCTTGTGGAGATGATCGAGGGGTGAGCCCACGAATTGAAAATCTCCGGCTGGCGATGGAGACGATGCACCATTGCACGGCTAGCCACGCGGCCTCAGAGCCCGTCGTTGAGCTTTTCAACGGGGAAGTGGCGTGGGATGGCATTGTCGAGGCTTTCGACATCCAGGGAAACCCAAAGTCCCGGCGCTGCTATGCGTGGAGCTACGAGGATGGCGGGGAGACTCAATACGTGACAATTCTGGAAATCCCGCCCGTGGATTCAGCGGAAACCGCCGTCAAGATTGCGATTACGGCTAAAGCGAAGAATTTATGAATGACAATGAAATCGGTAAGTTAGCAGGCCAAATTAAAACCACACTCGCGGAAAAATTGGAGAACATCCTCCATGAAATGAAAAATAAACTTGAGCCCGAAGGCAAATGGACGCCCGAGCTAGAGGAGAAATTGAGACAAGCCATCAAACTTTCAGATTCAAATTAGGACACTACCGTCGAAAACGGGAGTCCCGTTCATCCGCCGAATTTGTTCTCAAAGAATTCCATAGCCTCATTCAACTCAACACGAAACCGGATAGGACCGGCCAGAATACCATGGCAGGCACTTATCGGAGTCGTGGACCACTATGAAGTGGGAGGTTCCGGCCTCACACCTTGCGTCCGAACTTGCGCTCCAGTTCGCCGTAGGAGATTTGGATCATGGTGGGGCGGCCGTGGGGGCAGCAGTAGGGGAGTTCGCAACGGAGGAGGTCCTGGATGAGGCGGACCATCTCGGGGTCGCGGAGGACGTCGTGGGCCTTGACGGCATGGCGGCAAACGGTGGTGGCGATGACATCCTCGCCAAGGCGCAGGCGGGAGGTCGACGCGCTGGTCTGGCGCAGCTCGTCGATGATCTCGCGGAAGAGGGGGGCGGGGTCGCTGGTTTTCAGGAATTGTGGGATGGCGTCGATCATCCATGTGGCGGGACCGAAGGACTCGATGCCGATGCCCATTTTTTGCAAGGTATCGAGGTTCTGGGCGACCCAATCGCTGTCCCTGGGGGCAAGCTGCATGATGACGGGCATGAGGAGGCGCTGGGAGGGGACGCCCTGGGTTTCCATGCGGCGGCGGAGTTCCTCGAAGAGGATGCGCTCATGGGCGGCGTGCTGGTCGACGAGGACGAGGCCGCCGGCGTTTTCCATGAGGATGTAGAGGCGGCCGAGGACGCCGAGGATGCGGAAGTCCGCATCGGGACGGGGGGCTGGCGGGGTGGGAGTGGATGGGATGGGGGCAGGCTGGACGGGGAGGGCTGACCAGTCCTGGCGGAGCGTGACCTGCTCGTGGACGGGGATGAGCGGAGGGAGGGGGGCGGGGTTGGGGCGGTCTAAATCGACGGGTGGGGCCACTGCTTCCTTTGCGGCCATTGCAGGAACTGGCGGGGCGGCGGGGAGGAAGGTGGCGCTCCATTGAGTGCGGCCGCCTTCGATGGCGTGGCGGATGCGCTCTACGAGGAGGTCGCGGACTTCGCGAGGATCGCGGAAACGGACCTCGCGTTTTGCGGGATGGACGTTCACGTCCACGGCGGCGGGATCCATGTCGAGGAAGAGGAAGGTGACGGGGTATTGGCCCTTCATGAGGGCGGTGTGGTAGCCTTCCCGGAGGGCGTAATTGAGAGTGGAGTTCTCGACGGCGCGGCCATTGATGAAGACGAGTTGCTGGGCGCGGGAGGAGCGGCTGACGCCGGGCTTGCCGATGAAGCCCCGGAGGCGGATGCCATCGATCTCCTCGTCGGGGACCTCGAGGAGCTCGGCGGCGAGGGCTGGGCCGCGGAGATCGCGGATGCGCTCGATGAGGTTTGCGGCGGGGGGGAGCTGGTGGATGATGCGGTCGTCGTTGATGAGGACGAAGCCGACGGCGTGGTGACCGATGGCCTGGAGATGGAGCTGGTGCTCGACGTGGCTGCTCTCGGTGGGAGGGGTGCGAAGGAATTTGCGACGCGCAGGAAGGTTGAAGAACAGGTTATTAGCTTCTATTTGCGTCCCAGGGGCGTCTCCGCCGTCGCGGACGTACTCGATTTTGCCGCCGTTGATGGCGAGATCGGTGCCGACGAGGGCGCCGTGCTCGCGGGTGGCGAGGCGGAAGCGGGAGACGCTGGCGATGCTGGGGATGGCCTCGCCGCGGAAACCAAGGGTGGAGATGGCGGCGAGGTCGAGGCCGGTGCGTATTTTGCTGGTGGCGTGGCGCTCCAGGCAGAGGAGGGCGTCGTCGCGGTCCATGCCGGTGCCATCGTCGACGACGCGGATGGTGGAAGCGCCGCCGCGGCGGATCATGACCTCGATCTTGCGGGCGGCGGCGTCGAGGGAGTTTTCGACCAGCTCCTTGACGACGGAGGCGGGACGCTCGATGACCTCGCCGGCGGCGACCTGGCTGGCAACCTCCTCGGAAAGCAGGGCGATGCGGCTCATGGGATGGCGCGGTCAAACCGCCGGAGCGGGGTGGTGTGGCGTGGGGGCGTTGTCCGCCGTCGTTTGACTTCGATCATCCCTTCCGATAGCGTAAAAAAGTCATGATCACCGTTACGGACAGCGCCGTCAAACAGCTTCAATCCCTACTGGCCGAGGAACCCGCGGCGACGGGGAAGGGATTGCGAATTTTTGTGGAGCAAGGGGGGTGCGCGGGACTGCAATACGGGATGGCGCTGGATGAGCGCAAGGAGGGGGATGCGGTGATCGAGCGCGACGGGGTGCAGGTGCTCGTGGACGGGGAGAGCGCGAAGTATCTGACGGGGTCGACGATCGATTTTTCCGACGGGCTGAGCGGCGCGGGATTCCGGATCCAGAATCCCAATGCGGTGCGAAGCTGCGGATGCGGGACGTCGTTTGAGCCGGGCGAAGGCGATGGGACCAATGAGGCCAATAGGACCGATGGGACTCATGCACACGAGCATCATCACCATTAGGTGAAGCCGATGGGCATTACCGGCTGATGAGCGATTTTTATACTCGGGATTTCGACACGCTATCCGCTCCTCCTAGGAAGGATAACCTGTTCCTGTGGACGGTCTTCATCCTGTTGCTGATGGGGTTTGCGATGGCTTGCTGGCTGGGGAGTTTTTACATCTTCGGGCATCCGGAGAAGCTGCAGAGCTATAAGATCCTGCAAAAGCTGCACAAGCTGGACCCGCCGAAGCGATTTGAGCTGACGGCGGCGCCACCGGGGGAGTTCCTGACGGCGCAGAAGCTGTTTGAGCGGTACAACACTTATCCGCCGCTGAAGCTGCAGGCGGAGAATGATGAGCTGCTGCGGATGTACATCGAGAATTACCAGAGCACGAAGAAGCTGGTGCCGTACATCGTGGGGCGGTTCACGATCCTGAATGCGCATGAGATGACGGGGGCCGACGCCTTCGCATCGGGGGTGACGGCGCTGGCGCAGGCGGCGGATTTTCCGCAGGTGCTGCTGGAGCATGTCTATACGTCCGACGCGAAGGATGTGGGGGCGCTGAAGGCGATGCTGAAGACGGGGCTGGATGTGAAGCTGGCGAAGACGCTGGACCTTGCGGCGGTGATCCATATCGAGCGGCTGGAGAGCGGGAGCCTGCAATTCACGGCGGTGCCGCTGCTGTATGGGAGCTATGCGCTGAAGCAAGGCGCGGGGACGTTTTCGCTGCAACCGCCGCCGGGGATCAACCTGGTGGCGGGGCTGCCGATCATCCGGGGACCGTCGGTGGACCAGAGCTTGCAGGATTACGCGCAGTATCAGCGGCAGAATACGCCATCGTCCACGGCGCTGGAACAGCCGAATTCGACTCCGGCGGTTTCGGCGACGCCGGGCTCGGAACTGGTGCGGGTGGACGCTATGCCGGCTGGGGATATATCGCTGCCGATGCATGCGCGCGGCAAGGGACGCGCCTCGCCCACGCCGGCTGCGGCGGCAATTGCAATGGCTTCGGCGGCGCCTGCGCGGCCCGTGGCTACGCCCAGGCCCGCGATGCTGGCGATGGTGGATAATCCGCGGCCGCGCGCGCTGGAGACGCCCGAGGAGCGTGTGACGGAGGTGACGCCGGAAGTCCCGGCGGCTACGCCAGAGATAGTCGCGGCAACGCCGTTGCCGAGGTCGCCCAACGGGGTGCAGCTAACGCCTTTCCTGCAATCGGCGCCGGCGCCTGTGATGACGAACAATGGGGCGAGCTGGCGGACTTATGCGCCGGGACAGATGCCGCGGGGGCGGGTGATCCAGCCATCCGAGGCGGCGCCGCTGGCTGAGAGCGGGCTGGGCGGGGAGCGGCTGTACCTGCGGGGGAATTTTGTGGTGACGGCATCGGAGGAAAACCGGGCGGTGCTGCGCCCGCAAGGGGGGGCGCTGAGCGGGCTGACGTCTTTCATCAAGCAGGGGGCGGGGGCGACGCGTGTGATCGTGCAGTACCCGGCGGGGATTCAGCCGCCGACGGAGGGATCGACGTTTGCGCGGGATGAGAGCAGGCCGTTTATGATCACGGATGTGCGGCGGGGTGCGGACGGGCAGATCAATCTGTACGTGCGGGAGATTACGACGCAGCCGTAGGCAAAATTCGAAATTGACCGATTTGAATGAAGAAAAGATGGGCGGTCTGTCTCGCTTCGCTCGGCTCGAAATAAAAATCAGAAATTCGAAGGATTTGAGGGGATCGGAGGGGGAAGGCTGGCGCTGGGTTACAGCGGCAGCCAGTTGCGCCGGCGCTGCTTTTGGCGGGCGAATTTATCGGGATTGGATTCTTTTAACTCGGCGGTGAGATTTTTGACAAAGTCCTGGGCTTCGGTCAGGCCGCACTCGGTGATGGAAAGGTAAATATTGGTCGCCTCGACACGGTCGTTCGCAAAAACAGCCTCGGTGATCTTTTGGTATTCTTCTTCGGTCGGGGCGCGTTTCATGTCCAGGGAGTCTACCACATGCTGGACGGTTGAGCCAGATGGGTCTGAAGGGAGGCAGAATTTTGACAGGATGACAGGATGACAGGATGACAGGATGACAGGATGACAGGATTTACGGGTGTGGAAGGGGGAGAATTGGAAATGTTCGAAACTCGGCCTGCCTGCGGATCGGTTGACCAAAATGCCTTTTGGCTGGGAAGCGCCTCTCCCCCTCCCCCTGTGCGGCGCTCTCGACATGGGGGGGCGGGGTCGGGTAACTAGGGGTGATGGATGTCCCTGTTTCCGAGCTTTCTGTCAGTATTCTGATCCCGGCTTTCAATGAGGAGGGGGCTATCGCGGAGACTGTGGAGACGATCCGCAAGCAGGCGGTTTATTTCAAGGAGCTGGAGATCGTGGTGATCAATGACGGATCGAGCGACCGGACGGGGGAGATCGCGAGGGAGCTGCAGGTGACGCTGATCGAGCATGGGGTGAACCGGGGCTATGGGGCGGCGCTGAAGACGGGGCTGCAACGGGCGCGCTTTGAGTACATCCTGATCGCGGATGCGGACGGGACTTACCCGCTGGAGGAGATCCCGAGGCTGATGGCGGACGCATCGGCGTATGACATGGTGGTGGGGGCGCGGACGGGGGAGGTGGTGGAGGTGCCGCTGATCCGGCGGCCGGCGAAGTGGATCATTACGCGGCTGGCGGAGTATCTGAGCCAGCAGACGATCCCGGATCTCAACTCGGGGCTGCGGGTGTTCCGCAAGGAGGTGGCGCTGCGATTCCTGACGCTGTACCCGGATGGGTTTTCGTTCACGACGACGATCACGCTGGCGATGCTGACGAATCATTACCGGGTGAAGTTTATCCCGATCAATTACCACAAGCGGGTGGGAAAGTCGTCGATCCATCCGGTGCGGGATTTCACGAATTTTACGATTCTGATCATCCGAATCTGCGCGTACTTCAAGCCGCTGAATGTGTTTGTGCCGCCGGCGCTGGTGATGATCGCGCTGGGGGTGCTGAAGGGGATCAAGGATTACGGGTTTGAGCATCACATAGGGCTGCTGGCGGCGGTGCTGGCGCTGACGGGGGTGCAGATGCTGTTTATCGGGCTGCTGGCGGATTTGATCGACCAGCGGATGAAGCTTTGATGGGCGGCGGCGCGGCATCGATGCGACGGACGGCTGCGCTGGCGCTGTGCGGGGTGCTGCTGTTTGCGGGGACGCTGTGGCTGGATACGCGGCAGAATGGGTTCCCGTTTTTTTACCATCCGGATGAGCCGGACAAGGTGGATCAATTGATCACGGGGAAGTGGAATTTTCACCACCCGCTGCTGATGCTGGGGGCGGCGGAGCTGGTGCGCAAGGCGCTGGGGACGCCGGACCGGGAACAGGCGCTGGTGGTGGTGGGAAGGTGGTGCTCGGCGGTATTCGCGGCGGCGGGGGTGGTGGGGTTTGCGTGGCTGGCTGGGAGGAGACGGGGAGGGGTTGAACAGAAGATCGCAAAGGGCGTAGTGGGGTTAAGCGGAGGCAGCGGAGGGTTTGAACAGAAGATCGCAAAGGGAGAGAAAGAAGGGGGAGAGGGGGATTTTGAACAGAAGTTAACAAAGGAAGCAAAGGGGGAGGGTTTTGGATGGGGAGGG
>Ga0182030_10003641_pt1 | contig 32961 bp, 39 predicted proteins | sample 812S3MmetaG_FD_121299 | JGI IMG/M metagenome (GOLD analysis project Ga0182030, IMG submission 121299) | Permafrost microbial communities from Stordalen Mire, Sweden - 812S3M metaG (Illumina Assembly) | ecosystem: Environmental > Terrestrial > Soil > Wetlands > Permafrost | place: Sweden... | reverse complement strand
CGTCGATGAATTGACCAAGAAAGATTTGGCTGTTCACAACAAGGATGGGAATATCTATGAGGGATGGTGCTGGCCTGGATCATCCCACTGGATCGATTGTTTCAACCCTGCTGCTATCACGTGGTGGAAGACTCTCTTCCAATACTCGTCCTTTGGTGCACCTAATCTTTTCATTTGGAATGACATGAATGAGCCCTCGGTTTTCAACGGTCCAGAAACAACCATGCCAAAGGACAACCTTCACTATGGCAACTGGGAGCATCGTGATGTCCACAATATTAATGGAATGACTTTCCATAACGCAACCTACCAAGCACTCCTATCTCGGAAGAAGGGCGAACTCAAACGTCCATTCGTTCTCACTCGTTCTTACTATGCTGGATCTCAGCGTCTCGGAGCAATGTGGACAGGAGACAATCAGGCTAGTTGGGACCATCTCGCGGCCGGGTTCCCTATGATCCTCAACAATGGTATTGCGGGCTATCCCTTCGCAGGTGCTGATGTTGGTGGATTCTTTGGCAACCCCGAGAAAGATCTCCTCACACGCTGGTACCAAGCTGGGGCTTTCTACCCATTCTTCCGTGGCCACGCACACATCGATACTCGACGCCGGGAGCCTTACCTAGCAGGTGAACCATACACTGGCATCATAACTCGCGCTCTCCGACTTCGCTACTCTCTTCTCCCAGCCTGGTACACCGCCTTTCACGAAGCCTCCGTAGACGGAACTCCCATCATCCGACCCCACTACTTCCAATACCCCTCCGACGAATCCGGTTTCGCTATCGACGACCAATTCTTCCTCGGCTCCACCGGCCTCCTCGTCCACCCCGTCGTAACCCAAGGCGCCGAATCCGTGGAAATGTACCTCCCCGACGACGAAATCTATTACGATTACTTCGATTACCGCTCCTTTTCCGGGAAAGGAAAATACACCATCGCAGCGCCACTCGATAAGATACCCCTCCTGATGCAAGGCGGCCACATCATCCCGCGGAAAGACCGACCTAGACGTAGTAGCGGTCTTATGAAATATGATCCTTATACCCTCGTCATCGCACTCAGCAAGGCTGGTACCGCGGCCGGAGAGCTTTATGTTGATGATGGCGAATCCTTCGATTACGAAAGCGGCGCTTATATCCATCGCTCTTTCAACTTTGCCGATAATGTGTTGGAAAGTAAAGATACTGCTGCTAGTAAAGGCAAGTTAACAGATCTTTACATTAAGAAAATGAAAGATGTGGTCATGGAGAAAATCATCGTGGTTGGTGCACCGGCGGCCTGGAAAGAGAAGACGAGTGTTAAGGTTGGGGATAAAGAGGCGAGATTGGAGTTTCATGGTGAGGATGGGGGAAATGCCGCGTGGGCCTTGGTGAAGAAACCAGGTGTGGGGGTGGGTGAGGATTGGAGGATTGAGTTTTAGGTGTGATTTTCAATTAGATGGGTGGGAGTGAGGCGGGGGGGTGTTAGATAGATTGTAGGAATAGATCTGCTGATTTCCTGAGCCCTTTTTTCCTCGTTGTCGAGATTTTTTATGCTTTCGCGTTGTGTATTTGCTTTGTTTATATTTTTGCAACGTCATTGCATTTTATTCTTGAACACTTGTCGTTGCGTCGCCTACACCCCTCTAGCCATAGCCCGAAAATAGTGCAGAGCCAAGCCCAGTTCCATTCTTTCCAGAATATCGGGTTGTCATACAGTCCTCAAATTTAGTTGCGGTTATATCGCCCGCTGAGATCTATATTCATGACAGGTGTCAATATAACTATCGTAGTAGTGAAGGAACGATCGAACGAAGAAGAGGGAGTTTTATATTATAGGGGCTTTCCTAGTTTTGTCCTTGAAATTGAGGCTACGTCGCTGAACTAGGCTCATGACAGGCGTTAAATACAGAACTATTACGCCGCCACGAAGATGGACGAACCACAAAGATTCGGCCCTAGGACTCTTTCCCCATTCTGGAAAATGTAGATTCGCTACCGTTACCCCATATGGCGATGATCGCGAATTGCCCGTGGGGAGGACTCAGTCACACGCTGTGAGTAGTGGAGTATTTTTAAGCCCAGTTTTCCTTTTCTTATTCTTCAGTCTGTGGTTGGTTTCCTTTGATTGCAGCATTCTCTTAATATAGTAGTTTGGATAGGGTGTGTTTTCTTAAATTACCAGGCTACAAGGTCGCTAATTGGCTACAACACACCCTAGAAATTCAGGCTCAAAATGACCCACTGGCTGGATAGTAGAATCAAAGTTACAACTATTTCTCCACGTAGCAAAGTAGTCCACCTATACGGGACCAGTTCGTCATCCCTATAGGCTCGCTCAAAGGGAAAACCTTGCCCTCAAAAGGGGCGATGGCCGCACGGAAACCACCAAGCCAAAATCGCCACCACGATAGCTGGGATACCCACACCCAGACCAACCCCAATCGCAATTTTATCTGAAGTAGAATACTTGGCTCCAGAGTTGGAAGTCGTACTCTGTCCACTGCCAGATGAGCCAGATGTGGTTTGCGGTGAACTCGTTCCCGTGTTGGTCACCGCGCCATTTGGACCTGTCGTTGAGCCTGTCGATCTCGTCAGCTCAAAGCACACAAAGTGTTTATATGATGAATACTTGTCACTCACTGGTTGATGCTGCTGGAGCTGCGGAGGTTGGGAGTGTCTGATACGCAATCCAGCCGTAACCTCCGCAGGTATACATCGTGTGACCAGTTGGATCTCCGTAGTCGGAGAAGACTGTTCCCGTAACACAATTACTGTTCCCACTTTCCAGGTCTTAGCTATCTAGTTTTAACCAAGGGATCGATCTCTCTCACCAGCCATCTGACCAAGTTGTTCCAACTACAGCATCACCAAATTCACAAGTTGTTGCCCAGCTACACGATGATTGCGAAGCTAAGGCGGAATGGCAACATGTTCCGAATTTCGAAGACTCGACATATATATTCGCAGAGGGGCAAATGAGGGGACTCCCTGCAAAATAGAAGGGTCAGTCCCAATTTGGGCGTCTGTTATCAATTCGATGTGCGGTTGGCTCACAGGAGCTGTCAGGGCCCGTTGTATATCCGACGATGCTCGACTCTACTGCGCGTATCTCGAATTTGGGTGCTGGGGTTATTGCTGGCTCTGGAAATGCAACTACCTTGAATGCACAACCAAGAAATAAACAAAAGCTGGCAAGGGTTGCCATTGCTGCAAGCTCTTCAAACAAAAGCCTGGGCGAAGATTGAGGACTTCTGGCACTTTGACCCATATACTCACCAGTCAATGGCTCTCCTTTTATCTCCTTCCTGAGAAGAGCCTCACGAAGGAAATTGGGGTGGCGGAGCTGCTGAGATCTTTGACAAGAAAGCCCTGGCGTCCAGCCAATGCTTGTTTTGTCGTCGTTGCTTAAGCCACCAATGAAGATTGCATCACACCGCCGCAAGCCTTTCTTCATCAAGTGGGACCTACATCACCTACTCGACATTCAACAGGCCACGCTCTGGAATTGCACTGGGAAATGAAAACCCGAATTGAGCTGTCATGGTTTTTGCTCATTTCGTGTTGCAAGGGCTGATTGTTCAGAAAGAAGATGAAGAGGAGATTGCGCGAGGCTGGGCTCAGTGACTGCGCGTGTGATCCCGTCTAAGCCGTGAAGCTGAAGATAAGGCTGGACGATTGAATAGGGTAGGTTCCAGTCCCGCCAGTACAGACCAATCTTAGCCGAGACATCAATATTCCCAAATGAGAAATTCCCAACGCCATTTGCGTCAGCGGTACTTGGCCCTATAGAGTACTCAGCCAATGCCTCCAGATTTCACGGGGCTTGCCCCCGCCTCCAGCTAGTTGGTGCTACTGCGTACCGGTCTGAAGAAGAAATGTTAACCAGCTCGCTAATTCGTCGGATCTCTGACATGATTCTGATTCTGCTTTTGAACTATCAGCCCGTTTCAACCAGCCCGTCCCACGTTGAATGTCTAACTGACTTAAACATTCACCAGATTCGACCAGTTGCTTAGTAATACAATTTCATTATTGGCGAAATAATCGAGAGTCAGCCATGCTTAAGCTCGGAGAGAGGAGGTACCTTTGCTGCTTACAGCATGGACCGCTCTCGAAGCAGTGGGAGAGCCGAATCGTGACACATGGGCCGAATCCACCTTTTATGAAAGGGTGGGATGTATCCTGCTCTGGGTGAAAGTTTGTTTTCTAGGCCAGTCGAGAGCTAGATTCTTTGCGATGGTTAGGTAACAAAGAACAGCATTCAAGGTTATTAGCGGTGCCCACTTACTGCCTCTCGTACGTGATGGGTTTCTGGCGATCTAGCTTGAGGGCAGTACCTAGGCATGGTACGAGAATCCGTCCTAGCCACCACTTAAAAGAATAGCATTGTGCTTGAGGATTAGGGACTCTAGCATGCGAAGACTTTGGTAGACGCGAGACAATAGGGTCGATGCTGGCTCTAAATACTTAAGAATGTGCAGAGTTATTTTGCACTAACCAAAATCATCACTTGCTTTGCTCTGAAATACAGATTTGTATACCAATTATATATAAATTTGCATATTATAGTAGCTATAAAACTAACAATGATTTTCTATATAAATATAAGGTCTTGAAGCTTAGAGAAGACTTCTTTATATTAGGAATATTATAAAGTTAATAGTAAAATTATAATAAAGGAATTTTATTATATTATAGAAGAAAACTTTTGGTAATTTAGATATAAAGACAATAATACAAACATAATTTTCTAATAAAAAAGATTTAGAGTATTTAAAAGTAATTATAAAATATAACTTATAGGTAGGAAATATTAAGGTATACACAGATTTTAAGATACTTAAAGTCAAAGTATCTATCATTTTTTTCGGCACGCAGGGCTTTTTGACACGGAGGGATGAACGTTAGTCCTGCGCAATTGAGATATTTAGTATTGCATGATTTTCTAGTAGCTCAAACTCAATCTTCTATTGACTGTCGCTTATTCTAATTCCATTCAAAGTTACCTGTTATTTTGTCTCAGGTACTTGGGCCATTGTAGTTGATGACTTAATGCCTAAGACTATAAAACTATTCCGCAAAGATAAGTTGTATGCTACTATCTAACGAATTTCCACCTCATTAGGCAATTTGAAGATCTGAGTATTCGTCTCCCAACCAACCACAGTCGTCAAAACCCTCTTGCTTGCTTAAGAGATTGCAGATGTTAGTATAAGTATCTAAACTTCTTTGCTCTGTTCTCGGCATCCTCCAAAGGTTTCGAGCCACACCCTTCTCCTAATCGAGCTTCTTATTCGGGTGTTTCAAGTATTTGCAAAGGACAAATGCATGTACCACACCTATGCGAAAAGATATGAAGCAAATTTTAGGGCGACTTGTCCTAAGAGGGTGCAAAAGCAATTGGAAAGGTAAAAAGGGCGGCCAACTTACTGGTCATCAGAAATATGGAGAAGTAGCGCACCTCGATAATTTTAGTATTAGCGAGGATAAGAATGCTTTTCACGCACACTACTGCACTGCTGGGGATGAAAAGATGGAAGAAACGACACCTTTTTTTCCGGCATGCCAGGCGTTTCAGGGAGCAACGGAAAGAACCAGACCCAGGGCGGTGCACTAAGAAGAAGAATTTGCGTGGTGCCATATCCCCGTGCCCGGACGACAGAAGGGAATAACGCAGCAAAGAAGATGCCTGGAAATGTAAAGAAGTACATAGTGCTGCATAATTAGAACCTCTCTCTTAGAGCCAGATGGAAAGGAGCCATACCCAGGAAGCCAGACTTAAGTATCTTTCCGAGCTGCCTTCAGTCCATCAAACATACTCTCATCTTCGTTCTTGACATCCGTAGCCCCAACCAATATTTTATCTGCAATGTATCTTTCGGTGTCGTTAAGCTAAGATATGTTACCAGGCCAATTATGGAGAATGAAAGGGCACATCTCGCAGCAGTCATGGTTACGCAACACTTGATGATAAACAACCACCTCCATGCTCAAAATTCTTGCGCACCATCCCTACCTGAGAAACTCCAGCCGTGATTAACTGACAAATGCATTGTCTAGGATATTTCTAATATTCATGCCGGTGAGACGCACCTGCATCTCTTTGCGTGTGTACCCATCTTCAAAGATAGTAATACGAGCCGGGAGCGAAACTTTTAGTGACACCGACGTGGCACCGGTCGGTGTCCCCTATTTTGTGGTCAAATCAGGTGGTAAAGAGGACGATCAGTATAATCAGATAAAACACTAGTCCAATAAGATAAGAGTTGTGCTCATTACTCTTGGCCCTATCTCAAAATACCATCAAAATCCAGTGTTTTTAATACTTTATAACTTTTGATCTTAAAAAGTAATTAAAAAAATAAAAGAGTTTTAGAAAGTCAATTTTATATTCTTTAAATTTTATATATAAAGTATTTTAATAAAATACTATTAATATCTTTTTATTTAAAGCAGGTGTACGAAGATTGGTGCGAAAATTCTTGATGATTTAGTGAGTAAGCCCTGTAAGGACAAAAGTAAGCACTAAAGCCCTCTGTACTTGTGACCATACCTAGTTACTCGCTCGCTAAGCTACAGCACATAAGCCCTCTAAAATAAAGCGCTGACTGTCAGTCTCATCCACCCAGCCCCTGTTGTCCGGAAATGTAGCGTTTTGTAGCCTTCGCGAATAAATTTTTTATTACGTACCGTAGCGTTATGCAAGTAAGATTGAAGTACATTCCGAGCAGACCAATATAAATAAGATAATAAGGCACTAATAATATGTTTGTGGGGCAGGTAGCGGTGAAAGTGGATCATTAAAAAAATTGCAAGGAGTATCAGAGATCCCTGGTCAACCGATAATGGTCCTCAACGGATGATTTGCCCCATAAGCCCGCTGAAAATTACAGGGAGTTATAGGGCAGTAACCACTAAAAATTTAGGATTATCGGTTGACTAGTGAATCCTAGTAGTAGGTACGGTGACATTTCGGTGACGCAACAGTAATGAAGATCAGAACAAACATTGTATAAATGAACCTGAGTACCCAACTTCCATCTCCCCTCAACTCATTCTTACAAGTCGATTCTTTTCTAGCACACAATCCAACAAAACTTCTCTCCACAGATATGAATTTCCAAACCAACCTCCTCTTCCTAATCGGGCTTTTTGCCGGTATTCGAGCTTCACCAGCACCAGGACCAAACCCCATTGCTGAAGCTGCGCCTGTGACTATCAACGCCCGAGCCTCTCTTTTGAGTGAGCCCTGTACTCCAGGGACTTATGCTTGTGACGAAACGGGCTACAACATCGTAAGCCTCTCCTCCTTTGTCACATGATTTCTACATGCAGATGAGTTCTAATAGTAGCAGGTGGTATGCAACTCAGCTGGCGTCTACGAAGAGAACAACGATTGTTATCCAGCATTTTGCGAATATAGTGGTGATACGCCATATTGTGCCTGTAAGTTAAATCTCAGGCGTGTAAGGTATTTTCACGGGTACTAAGTGCAGAACAGGAATTTGAAGATTAGATAAGGGGACATCGAAGGAATTCAATCACGGGAATGGGTTCTAGGGTATCATGAATCAATTTTCTTCTTATTGAGTGCTGTATAGGGTTACTGCTCTTGCTCGGGTGCTAATCACCCTTGGCTTATCCTCGGCTTAGTCAACTCGCCTAAGTACCCTAAGCAGATTATTCTAAACAAGATTTTATATATTATTATGTGTTTTAACTTCTTGCTTTATAACCAATTCTATTTGATCTGATCTATATTCTTTTATATTACTTTTATTAAGTTTTAACTACAATATTCAAGAAATCCAAACAAGGTTTCAAAGAACCTAAAGTGGACACTTTCCAAAAATACTTAGTGCTTTGCCTACGGTGTAAGTTGTATCTAAAAACCTAAGCTTTAGATGAATGGAGACTTTGCAGAGTGAAGAATATGCGGACCAATTCAGCAATGCTGTTAGCCAGGTTGAGCTGCGGTTTGAACGGAGGCGCGGATATTTCCTCCTTTATACGGTAAGTGCCAGGCCATTGTTCTCGTCTCTTTATTCCCCCTTCGACCCCTCTACAACGCCAATAAATGAAAGAGTCCTCCGCACTCAAGAATTATTGTGTTGAAGGCTCCCGCCTTTCCACAGCAGTGGCTTAAACCACACGACCACATCGAGCCTATCACCGTAATCCTAAAGACACCACCAATTACAATTAGCATTTTCCAATGCTTATGGCGAGATGGCGTATATTAGTATCTACAGCTGAACACACCTCACAAAGTCTTGTGACTATGAATTTTAATTGCGCAGTAGAGGAGAGGCTGTGGAATACTTAAATCGGCGAGTCTGCTGGTCTGCCATATGAGAGCCACTGAACTTGCAACGTGCACACTAACCTCAGAATGACGTTTTACCAAGGCTCCTTGATCTACAACGTCGATAGCGGAAAACTCCGCATCAAGCTGCGCATATACCTGACGGCAATATTCCTGATCATCTCTTTTGTTGGAAATCAATGTTGCCGCTACCGCGCTATGTTACGACTGCTTCAGCAGAAGCGTGCAGAGGTGCCTTTGTTCACAGGCTGGCTCAGCGGTACATCTATTCTTCAAGCCTGGTACAAACTGGGAACACCACCTGCCTCATTCATGGCGTACTTCATGGTTCTAGCAGCACTCGCTAATTTTGCTGGCGACGTGCTGGTCAGCGGCCTCGTAAAGACGGTCCAAGTTCCTAGCAGATGCCAATTTGGAGCTGGTGTGGTGATCCCGCAGAAAGCCACGGGTTACATTTCCGAACCCGAATACAATCAGCTCGCCGCCAGAACGGCGATACAAGCTCAAAACACCAGTGTTGAAAACGGGGGTCTTTCCGGCATTTATTGGAAATACAATTCTGAATCAAACTTTCGAGCCGAAGCTCAAGACGTTGTGGGCAACTGGATATGCGACGATGTGCACTAGGACGTTACATACCCAGCTACCGAGACTACCATAGCGGATGATGGAGGACTTCAAGCCGCGCTGCAAAGCATCGCTCAAAATCTCACAGCAAAAGGACTCCTGTATTCGAACTCCACATCACTAGTTGGCACGTGTGTCACCATCTGGGGCTCAGCATTTTTCTGGAGTACATCACCTCAACCTAGTAGCTCTGGACCATGGGACATCAAAGCCTCCATCGACACCGACATGATCGACCAATGCGTCGAAAACCGGACCTTAACATTGAAATCATACCAATGCAGCCTCAACGCCCCGTCCCTACAATGGATCATCAACAACACTGGAGCCGCACAGACAATCCAACAATGGACGATGGGCATTTACGGCGCACTGATGGACGACCCGTCCGCGCCAGCAAACGAGACGCTCTCTTCGTTACTAGGCGTGCTCACCATGGTAAGCCACGGGGGCAGAGTGCAGACCGAGGACCGAGCCTGGGGCGACCCATCCATTGGGTGCCTCGCAGACATGGCCGCCATCCCAGCTCTAGTGTCCACCCTCCTGCTTCTCGCGACTATTGCAGGCGCGTCTATGGTCGCATTCTGGCTGATACTGTTCCTCTCCCTCCGACACACGACATTTGGAATGTCTCCGAGTACGCTAGGGCCGCTTAAGGCGAGGACGCCTAATGATCTGGTGGATTGGATGAAGTTTGCATTATGGCGAGAGGGAAGTCTTAATTGGGAGGAAAAGAGGATGGGAAGATGTAATTTGGCTGTTAATGGTGAGTATGAAGTGGTTTTTGAAGATGAACGACAGCAGGGAGGGAATGGTTTGTTAGAGGGAAAGGATACGAAAAGACCGGTTGAAGTGAGAGAGACGTATGCTGATTTCCGTTAGAACTGGAAATGAAGTTATCGGGTATGGCAGTCGTTGAGGAGTGGCACTAACGAAGGAAGACTAGGGGGAGAGAAGATCAGGAGGTGGGTTTGACGATTTGTGGCCTGAAGGTTCGATAGCTTGTAAAATTAGTATTCGGTAGTCTATTTTGGAGTTCTCGTAGCCTTAATTCTTACACTCTTAATTACTAGAAGGCAAGAAATTATTTTGCGTCAATTTACGAAACCAAAATATACGCTATTCACCGACATCTTTCTCACGGGGGTGTAATTGAGTATTTGGCACTTGCTAAATGACTCTCGCAGTTTAGCTTTGCCAACCAGAATTTTGATTCGCAAGGTTCCCTGACCAGCTTTAAGCAGCATTGCAATAGGGTTCTAGAAGGAGAAGTTGCTCTTTGGGGGTGGCGCGAAGGGATCGGCTCTGACATGCGTGCTCCGTTTAGTTTGCGTTATTTGTGTAAAACCGAGCTGAGTATAGGGATTAGTACATCTTATATATAGAGACTAATTAGCACTCCTTACATCTTCTCGAAGCTTAAAAACCAACTCTCGACCACTTCCAGGACACCTTACAAGACCCCCTCGCTACTGTCGCATTTCACCGTCTCGGTTAATGGTGGATATCATATCCGGGTCCAAAATCATGTGCGGAATCTTTATTAATGCAATGAAATTTGTATATTTTTTTCTTTCAAATTCCATCGCCATTTAACAAAGCTCAGCTCCAGTCTCTGCCGCTCATTTTTATGAAAATTTGATTGAGCCTTACTATTCAAATCCCCTGGCAGCTCTACCAAGTTGGCGTTAAGAGCGATATGGGACTCAAACTCTCTACTCTGAGAAGTAAGATGTGTGTCCTGCAAGTCGTAGAGATTTAGTCTGCTACGCTTAAGTTTATAAATGCAATCCCTGGCATATTTCCCTTTGTAAATCGGGTCTTTATGTCCCTTTCATACTTCTTTTTCGAACGTTCATATTTCGGTAATCCATTCGTTAAGAGATATTAGATATTAGATTGGGGAATGTATTCTCGCTACGATTGGTCCTATCCCGAGCATGTACCGAGTACAGCTAGCTGGAGAAATCGGGGTTCAGGGTAAGGAGTACGAACATGGCAGACATGGCGAGGGTGGATATTGAAAGGATTCCAACGGCTTTCGTGCTTGCAATTCAGGTTTATGCTTGTATGGAACAGACAGTTATCAACTATTATATCATATCCAGAACGAGGTTATGCTAATGTCTACTTGCACTACAGATCCACAGAAATATCATAGCAAGCCAGGATCATATCCGCATAAGCTCCTCGCACGGAGAGGTTTGTATACCAGTAATATCGCGCTAAAGAAGAGTCACAAATTTCCAGTGATCATGTAAGTCCTGGCAAAGCGGAACTCAACCTGTTTCTATAAAACCGACATTGACCTTCTACAGGAGATATGCAAATGGACTGGTGAACGTTATAAATGTTTTATCTTTTGGCTATTGACCTAGTCGTTATAGGAATATCAACGATTGGCCGAATTGTTGTCCGCATATACTTTCATCAAAAGCGTTTTAGGGCTAACCTAGCAAGTTTTTTTTTTCAATTCAATTGTTGCCGTACACCTCAGCTTGGCTTATCTTCAGGGAATATTTATAGCTAAATTAAGCGAGACCAACAAGATGAAGATGAGTAAGCAGGTAGTATTTGGCATGAGAAGAAAAAGAATCCTCAGATCATATTTTCTAAAGACTTATTTAGAAATAGTTATCACTCCCACCTTTCAACGCACGATTCGGACTCCTTGGCGGAATATTCGGTCCTGAAACAGACGTTGTTGTACCCAAATTCTCCTCACCGTCGGCGTTAGAAATATGATTTTCATTCATTCCCAGCGTGTTCTGCAGTCCCAACCTCATGTTTTCCTGTGTCTGTATCATCCCTCTCTTGGTATGGAACTTCCCCATCTTTGGAGTGCCCACGGATGTACTTCCACTATCAGACATTCCATTGAGTTGTTTTTGTTTCCTGACTCGAAGCAATAAGAAGCCGAGGGCGGCGATTAATGCTAATCCGAAAACAGAAACTCCGATCCCGATCCCAGCTTCTGCGCCGGTGCTGAGGCCGCTAGATTTTGAAGAACTAGCTGAAACAGTACTTGAGGTGTCATTGGCATTTCTGGTAGGAGAGGGAGTTGACGTTGCAGTGGGAGTGGTAGTGGGAGTGGAAGTGGGAGTAGAACTCGTCCTCGTAGAACTTGTGGTTTCCAGAGATGTCGGCGGTGACTGATCAAATCTGTTCAAAAGGCTGCAAGAAGTTAATTGCATTTCCGTTGTCCCATACTGAAAAGGTAAACATACTTATCAATCACATGAACCACGCCATTCGCCACAATCAAGTCCATCGTAATCACCTTAGCCGCGTTCACAAACATGTCTCCGTTCTGAATCGTAATGGTAAGATTATCTCCCTGCGCGGTTTTCAAGCTCGTCCCATTTGTAAGAAGCGGACTATAGCCAAGGAAATTGGGGACAATATGATACTGAAACAGGGCTTGCAATTCCTCCGAAGATCCGTTCGATTTAATGATATTCGTAGCGTTGGCGAGCGCGGCCGCAGAATTGGGGATAAAGTATGTGACGTCTGGGACTTCGAGGATCCCGTTGACATAGCCCGCGTTGGCGGCATTGAGATATCCCCCGACATTGAGGATCGAGGTGAAGAATTCTAGGTTCGCAGCGGTTAACTCTAATACCGTCGTTAGAGGTATCGTGAGGACCTGATCAATTATGTGAACGAATCCACCGATGCAGATGAGTTCCTGTTTTTAAGGCTGAGCATGTATGATGGGTTGAGAATGATATTGAGACATACCGTTGAGGTTGATTGGCTGATACTCTTATTTCCTGTCACGATTTGTGGCTCTCCATTTGACCCCAAAAGAAGCTCAACTCTCTGACCACCCGTCACATTGGCGTAACTCGCATTGCTCAAGCTAGTCGCGACAAACTGTGATGTATTTGTGAACGACAAACTCGGATATCCACCGTTCAGAAGAGAGTACTGCAAAGTAGCATCGACAACGTCTTTCGATAGCGCGGTAGGATCACGCGCGAGTAGAGCCGCTATTGCGTTGTTGCTGGGCGCGATAAAAGTGAAATTATTCGCGCTGCTCAGCAAGCTGGAGCCATTTGACGAGGCATTAACATAGCCGTAAAGCGTGCTGAGCTCAGGTTGACTCTGCAACACCCCGAGGAGAGTGATACACGCGCTGTGTGCAACAAGCGTCACGAGCCAGCAAAGACTATGTAGTCGTGACCCTTTCATTTTCCATTCTGGCGTTGTTTTGAAGAAAAGTTGAGGGGATGGCAAGGGAAAATTGTCTTCATATTGAGATGGGCTATTATGAGGTGGAGGTGGGTGGCGGATGATTACCTAGGTAAAACGAAGGTGGTGTGTTAGCAGCTTCTGAATGCGGGGGTTTTGGCGGGGGCGAACCAGGGTATCACTGAGCTGGGATCAGAGCTTCAGCCAATCTCTGCTGTTTAATAATTCGGTAGCGGCGGGAAAGCATTCCTTTTTTAGTTGCAACTATTGACGATCGCATATGTAGGTCAAGTAGAAAAGGTCTATGTTAAGGATCGAGATAACCATTGCAACGTGACCCTACTTGGTTGATTTGGATATAGGCTATTGTGACGTTTCAGACCCTTGTCAGGCCCCTTCTCACCGGTAATAGAATCATAATGAGTTTCGGTAGAATGTAGTTATGAGAAAAGTTGCGCCGTTTGAAATGCATGTGACTCGCCAAAGTCAATCCCGACACCAACCTTAATCCAAGCATGAACCTTCCTCTACCTTTACCGGCCTAACAGCCGGCCCAAAAACCTACCATCAGATTCCAAGCTTTTCCTCTCTATTTTGAATGAGTAATAAGAAAAAATCCTCCTTTCTCTCATCAACTTTTGGCATGTACCATATGATCACCACCAAAAGAATTTGCAAGTTTAGAATTGTCAAACAGGTCATTGACCTACAAAATACGACTTCAAAGAATCAGGAAAACGGTATTGAAAAAAAAAAACAGCTAGTCAATATAATCAGATGATTTGTCAAATTCTAAGTCTTTTCTGCAGCTTTTTTTTAAAAAAAAAATATAGTACTAATTTAATTTACTTTTTATTCTATTCTTTTCAATATATATATAACTCAGGTTCTGTTTGCTTATGTTAATACTCATAAGAATAGTTTGTATAAAGAGCCCGCTTGACCAATATTCTGGATCGATCTAGTTTATATTATCGAAAAAAATACCAAAATTAGGATCAGGGACTACAAATACTGTATCTTATATTGTCGCATTTATAAATAAATATTTATGTTTAGTGATTAATGAAATGTATTATTAATAAACAATTTACTTATTATTATTGAGAAATGGTAAGCACAATAATCTTCTTTGATTTTATTTGTAGCTTTAAATTGACACTTGATTGAAATAATATTCAATATTTTTTTTTCAATTGTAAATTACCTACTACTATTACTATTATTAGTCCTAGTAAAATAGAAGACTCATATTTCTAATTCTATCATCCAATTTTTATTATATAATCAAGGTCTCAATTGAAATAAGATATATCAAATACCACCCTAATACATATATATCTACGGCACCGATATATAGAGCAAAATTGATATTAACAAAGATGTGGACGATTTAAGTAAGATCGGAAAACCTAGCGCATGAAAGAGCAAACTAAGCGAAATACAAAACGCGCCAATTGAGGACGGGGAGTCTTCAGGGGAGTCTTCAGACTCAGAGGAACACCGGGAGGACGAAGGTGAAGTTTGTCTCAGCGACGAAGAGCACGGTAGGATAGAAGCCGAAAGATACAAGGAACGGCCCTGGCTGATAATACTCAAGTGAGGGTAGGGGGAGGATGAGGATAGAAAATAAGCAAGTCGTAGGGGGAAACGGTCAATGCGGAGTGCCATTTTGCTCCAAAGATAGTTCTAGAGAACGGAATTGGATGCAATAAAGAATAATTATAGGCTTAGATTAGCGTTACTAGAGTTTGAAAGGATGGTAGTCTTTGTTGTATTTTTCGAGGTGGCATTGTGTGTGACTCCTTTTTTTTTATACAGATTTTGGTTCATGTTTCCCCCCCGTAAATTTTATTCGAGTCAAGTAAATTTTTCACTTATGTTGCGTGAATTGTGCCGGGGATTTTTCGCTGAACAAGATTGACCAGAAAAATTATACTGACTCCCTATCCGTGACTAATCCCATCCCCTGGTAGCTCTGCCACGTTTGTCCTCAAACCAATATGAAGCTCAGAAGATATACTACGAGGTGTGGGAGGCATGTCTTGCATCTCAGCAAGTCCTACCACTTCATTCACGGCATAAGACCACTCGTTTTGCGTTTCATCTGCCGAATGAGTCACCCTCAAGTTGAAACCTTCTCGCAATTTCTTGGCAAGGCGAGACGATCTTTCCTCTCCATCACTCTCAAGCTTCCTGATTGCTCCTAAATATTCAACAACAAAATCAGGACTGTGCAACTCACAGCTCTGTAATCGGGAAAGCCTGGGCCGTAGTTGGTCATCGTGTGGGAAATGTTCCTCGAAATTTGGATCGTACCGAGACATACGTTTTGCTTTCAAGATACTAACATAGTCATTCTGGATGGCGACGCTTTCTGGATCTTCCGATTTGGCCTCGCGAATGTAGGCGTGCGCCAAGTCAAGATTGCCTCTTTTTTGGTGAAAAGTACCCCGCCGCCGATAATATGCCGCAGTCCTCTTTCGCCGGCTTTCAAGGCTTGATGAAGACGAAACTACAAAGTTGAACAGTTCGTCAGGCGTCTGACCTTTGCCCTTGAACATTTTCGAGAGGATCTGTGTAAGAGACTGTTCGTGATCTTGCCTCTTAGATTTAGACCAGCTATCTAGCAAGCCACGCAAAGGTACCTTAAAGTCCTCATGCAGCCTGGCGTATGCTGCACCGTCCGAGAAGAGAAGTAAATATTCCGTCGGATGTTGGTGGTTTAGGAAAAGGCGCTAAATACGTCGTTAGTTGTTTGTCTCTTCGAGAAGTGGGACTAAATGATTGACAGAAAGTGCCAGAGCTGATGGAAAAGATCAGATTCCTCACATTAATCGATAAATTTCTCTTTCTCCCAAGTTCCAGTGCTTCTCTTAAGTCAACTGGAATTGTTCCCCCCATTTCAAACGATTTGCCTCTGTCAAATTGTATGACCCACCCTCCTGACCCATTGATCGCCACATCATATATCTTCGCCTTCGAGTATGCTTTTTTATCTAAAATAACCTGGATCCTGTTTTCTAAATCCACTGGCAAATTTACTCGACGATATCGGCCGAGTCGAAACGCATCAGCGAAAAATGCTCCAGGTGCAGGGCCAAAACTCGCAATCAGATTTGCTTTCCGCCCAGACTTCCTTTGATCTTCGTCTGCCAGTATTCCCAATTGCGCAATTTCTCCGTACATGGTTGAATTGGTGGGTAGTGGTCCATTTCCAATGCTAGTTGCACTGGTCCATTGTCCAATGTACGAGAGGAAGTCATGACCGCGAACATTATAGATATACCGTGGTGCCGCAAGGCGAGCTCTATATTGCTCACAAAATACTTCTGGCAGGCCAAGGCTATTTGATTGTGAGTAGCCTTTTGCTTAACATGGATTGGTTAGCGTACAATTTTGAGGCTGAGTTCCCCTCAGGGGTGTCCGACGAAGTGACAGTCGTCACAGTCGCCACATATTGGTCTTCGGGTCCCAAAAAAGCGAACTGGAATTCCAGTGCCATTATATGAAGCAATCGCTATTCCATGAAAATATGCAGATCTGACTTCTTCTGTAGTTGAGTAAGTGTCGAAGTCGAGGTCAGCTGTGAGTGAAAGCGGATGGCATTTGTTGGTTGTTCAAGTTTCAGTGATCATTCCCGCATTGAATCAACCTGACAGAAAGCCTTGTGTAATGCGCCACATTCAATAGTGCAAAGTTTTTCGTTGCCTTTCGGGCGGTAGTCAACGCCCCAATTCTGTTACCATGGTCCTGATTTGTCAAGACTCATAGCATTTGGATGATATGGACCAGTCAAATTTGAGTGATCTCGTAAAGTGAATTGCAAAAATCATGGCTTGCTCAGCCCCATAGATGCAGCGCGCCTCGTCCAGAACCCCAAAGGATCTTTAATCCCCCCCCCTCTCAATATAAGAGTCGAGTTATAGTCAAGGACAAGGCACGTACAAGCTGAAGATGTACCTCAATTATATTGTAACCCAATTGCGAGAGTTGAAACCTACATATACCAGAATTGCGAACCCAGTCACACTTTTACGATCCCTTTCTCTGAAGGCTTGGTTGTCTTTTGCAGTGAGAAATCCTTCCCCTATAATAAAGGGTAGAAATAACGACAGGCGCAGGTGGCATATTTTGCTTGGACTTGGGATGCATTCGACTTTTTCTCCGTTACACTGGTTATTCCTGACCTTTGTATTACGTTCGACAAAACACACTGGGGGATAGTGTGGGGAGGTTTAACCCTCCCCCTAATGTTCCGTTTTGTTGGTGCGGCGACCTTCGGCCTAGCGGCTGATCGACTTGGACGAAAATGGCCTTTGCTTGTGAACATTCTTCTCCTTATGATCTTTGAGTTAACGACAGGATTCTGTACCGCCTATAAGTCGTTTGTTGCTTGTCGTGTCCTCTTTGGTATAGCCATGGGTGGAATATATGGCAATGCGGCCGCTACAGCGTTAGAGGATTGTCCTAAGCCTGCGCGAGGATTGATGTCTGGATTATTTCAGTCGGGATACGCGCTTGGATTTCTTCTCGCCACGGTCTTCAAGTTCGCTTTGGTGGAGAAAACATCTCATGGATGGAGAGCTCTTTTCTGGTTCGGAGCGGGGCCACCACTACTCATAATAATATTCAGATACTGGCTGCCAGAAACGGATACCTTCATTGAGCGACAAGCTCTCCGAAACAGTGAACGACACTTGAGAAGTCTAGCCAAGGAAGCCAAAACTGCTACTTATAAGCACTGGCCTATTCTCATATACTTACTACTTTGGGTTGCCGGGCTGACCTTCATCGTAGGTGCGCGCTATTGCTATGATTCAGTGGTAACTAACAGTCGTAGACTCACGGATCTCAGGATCTTTATCCGCTCTTGCTATCAGACAAGTATGGTTATACCAGCGGAAGGATCACAGCCGTTTCGGTGACAGCAAACATCGGCGCTATTCTTGGAGGTACATGCGCTGGATATGTCAGTGAGATGTTGGGAAGGCGCCTCATAGTCATCTTGAGCTGCGTGCTCGGAGGTGCTCTTCTCTTTCCCTATACTCATGTCTCAAACAACGGAATATTTGCAGCTGTATTCTTCGAACAACTTTGTGTTCAGGGCGCTCTCGGTATTGTACCCATCCACCTTGTCGAACTAGCGCCCGCGGACTACAGAGTCTTCGTCGTTGGGTTTTCCTATCAGCTAGGGATTCTCATTTCCTCCCCTGTTGATAGCATTGAGGCGAAGATTGGGGAACACTTTCCACTCTCGGGACCCAGCACGACTGGTGCAAAGCGATATGATTATGGCCAAGTTATGGCGATATTTATCGGTGCTGCATACCTGTACACTATAATCACAACTGCTCTGGGGCCTGAACGAAAGGGGGGGGATTTGAAAAGAGATGCCGATGAGGTTGATATTGACGACGAAGTAGACGAAATAGCTCTGTAATGCATCGTAGGTACTCTAGATCAACTCTAGTGCGGCTACCTTGTGCATATAGATATCGATAATGTGGAAGTTGGTCCACATGTATCGACAGAGTACGTGGAAGGAACCTTGAGCCCAATAAGTTTTATGAGAAGGAATGCCCTACATCACATCCTTAGCTGATTGAAGCTTCACTACTAGCTTTAAATACTTTGCGTCTATATGTCCCAAATACCCTAAGATATCGCCCGTCACTCATTGTCCTTCCAATCCCTTATATCCCAATATCCGCAAACCTCTCCTAATGCTGCTTATGCAGGTCCTTAAATGTCTAATATCATGTGTACGTATCTGCCACGCACAGGCCTTGCCGTCTTCCAGCGCCATCTCTCTCGGTGGTGATGTAGATCAGCGGTATGGAGCTCTTCCCTCTCCAGGGGCGTCGCACACAGCGGTGTAGTGGGGGTTGTTGTTGACCGTAAGGTCACGGGAAGAATAGCTATTAATTGTGGGGTGGATGCAAGTAAACGCGGAGGACTTGGAGGGCAAGAGATCGGCAGCGTAATGTCGTAGAGGAGGCTCTTCGTAGCTTAGAGACACAACTCTAGACAAACTAGATAGAAAATCTACTATTCTCATATCATTATCGCCGTAGGGGGCCCAATTCGAAGGTTAGCCCCAACCGAATTTGAATGGAAATGGATCGAAGTGTCCGGGGGGGTAATCTTCTGCCCTATGTATTCGCAAAACCTTTCTCAACTCTGCCACTGATGAATGAGGTTTAATCAGGCCTCGCTGATTCGCCAACATGAGATCATGTTTGGCGGAAGCGAGAGCTTCCTTATTTCTCCTCAAAGTTGGATGTTCTTGTTCTGCTTGTGAATCAATCCCGCCGAGTGTTTTATCCGTCCTTGCAGGAAAGGCAGCTTCTTCTCGGAGAAATAAATGGGCCACGAAACGCACACCAACAAGGAGAGGAACCCGGATCATATCGATATCGTCTATCGAGTCGTCCCTTACCAGAGGTAGCGCTTCAATTTTCAAAGAATCGAATCTGATAGGTGCGCTAAGTCCATCTTCTTTGCCTGTTCGAACTAACAGAATGCTTTGCTTTGCGGCTACATCATTGTAGTGACGGAGCCCACCTCCATGCCTCTCCGCTTTGACATCGATGTATTCGTCAAATACTACCACCAAGGCTTCACAGAGTGGAAGTAATTTGAAGTATCTTGGGTCTGGGTTGATATTAGCAAAAGCTTTGGTAGGAGTGACCTCGGCTTTAGCAATTTGCTCTTGCAGCATGTCCTGAACCTGAATACATAAGGAAGCATGCGCCCATATTAGTTCAGATATAGTTTTTGGACCATGCTCCGTTGGGCGAATGGGAATGGCGAAAAACGAGTCTAGTTCTATCTGTGGTTCACTGCCGAGGACTTTGAACCATTCGTTCCAAATGCTTCCCAGAATTAATGGACCCCATCCGGGATTTTTCTGCGCTGTCTGGGCCCAATAGAATGCCGTTGCTTTATTGCAGAATCGATGCTTGCCATCCCATATTAAGGGCGACATTGGTCGTCCTCCTATCATTTCGGTCTCGAGCGTAGGCATTTGGAATTGGAGGGGAGACCAGACAGTCGCAAGCTGTTGTCGATACTCGTCGTAATCCGTAGCAAACCATGCATTTTTGAGATCCTCTGTAACCTCTGCAATGACATCCGATTCGAGTAATTCTTCGATGGGAGCTTCTGACAAATCGAGGGGTGGAGGCAACACTGCCCGAGAAAGTCTAGCCATTATTTTAACAGTAATTAAGAGATTTGATTTTATAATTTATGAAAAACCGAATGGATTTTGAAACGCGTCTACTTTCAGAGAAACGTGGAGCGGGTCTGGTCCGTATTGATGTTTGGGACCTTAAATACATATCCGCGTTCGGTAGACGTCACCACCAACTCTCATATTATTCGTCCTGCTCGTGAACTTAGAAATCTGTTATTATATAGACCACAAAATGAGACCTGCCACAGATCGAGAAAAGGCGTATGCACAGCAGAGATTCGTTCCGAAATCAAAGTCAAAAACCGAAGAGGAACACAATGGCAAAGAAAACGGAGTTCAACAGCGATCAAAAAAGAAAAGGAACTCGCTGTTAGGGGTCCTCGGAATAAAGAGCAAAGAAAAGGAAAAAGAGGGAGTAGAAGAAGAAGAAGAAGAACGGATCATGGGACTGAGAAAAGAGGAGATTGAGGTATTGAAGAGGAAGAGGCAGAGTGAGAGACTAAGGAGGAACATGGACCTAGTGGGCGAAGAGAGGGAAAAGGGAAGTGCGCGATTGAAGGAAGGGGATAATATTGGGAAGGCTGTCTGAATGTTTCTGAAGCGCAAGACATTGCTAAACCAATCGTTGGGAGGGCCATGTTTGGACTGGATTGTCTAACTCCGGCTGACAGCCATGGAGAAGGCATGACTGAAAAGGTTGAAGGGCAACATATCAAGAAGACTTGATTATGAGGTATCTATAAATAAGTCGAGTTTGGGGAAGGCCATCGCTAGATTTGAAAATTCATTGATTTGCTATGGTATCTCAACTAAAACTAAAGCTAGAAATTCGAAGTTCAAACCAACATAACACATTCAGATCCAAACCATGAAGTCCCATATGTCCAGTTAACTTATCTACAACCACTATGCTATTAGTGGTCGTCAATCTTGTCCTCACGCCCATCTAGCCAGCTCGTGCAATTAACACATCGCTTCGCCTAGCGAATCTCAGCTCAAACACTCGACATTTGGAAGTTTTGAAAAAAATACCTTCTCGCTAATACGCTTCCGGCAATATTTGCACTTGACCGTAAGTTTGATGATTGAGTCCGCGGAAGCCCATTCATAGATGGATGCAACTATGTAAAGAGCAAGTCCCACACCGATGAAGTTCAGCAGCTTGTTGATGAAGGTCCTGCGCCTGCATTAGACCATATTTTAATAGATAGTAGAATGCACTTGCCCATAAGCCATAACAACGGCCCCGTCGGCGAGGGCTTGATCTAACGTATTGTAGCCGTGGGTGCCATTATGGTGAAGACCTTGACCTTGCTTCAACACAGCAAATTTCTCCTCCATGTTCTTGTTGATGAAGGGAAGAAGCGAAAGAGGCGGCAGCAGAATCTCCGATACAAAGGAAGTCACCAATGAAGTGAACGCAGCAGCAATACTGTTACACATTGGAATTAGCTCCCTTGAGATATCTACGGAGAGAAAGTCATGTGATTTCCTCCTCGAGACACATTGGAAAAAGTGGAGATAGGGGGGGACAAGCCAGAAGAACCGAGCTTCTCAGGAGACGTGCAACTTACATCAAACCAACAGCAACCTCAAGAACATTGTCCTGCAAAGCAAAACTAGAAAAGCCGTGCCAGAATCTTCGAGCGCGCTTCTGAACTTCTTCGCCCGCATCTTCGAGGAGTTCGCGACTATCTTCAAGGCGGATACGAGGCATTGTGATGGTTCCTCGTGTGAAGATCGATGTCATGATATGTTGAAAAAGAAAATGTATTCAAAGACGAAGATGAGACTATATATGTAAGAAGCAGGAAATCAAGGAAATCAACGTAAATCCTTCTGTCGTGGCGGAGCACACTAAACTCTGATAATAGCACGTGATATTGGGGGCCGAAAACCGATTGGCGATAAGGAAATAATTTCTTTGAGGAAGCCAGATTCGCACGTCTCATCCAACCAAGCCAACAACATGCCGCCGACACTCTCGGAGGACGAGATCGATGATCTATTGTACTTTGCGCGTACAGGTGATCTGGAGGAATTCAATGCACTGTCAAGGTCTGTCTGCAAGAGGGAGAGTTTGACTGTGGTGGGGCTTTTGGAGGCTGCGAGAGACGAGATGAGTGGGAATGGGGTCTTGCATATGGCAGCCGCTAATGGTCACGATGGTGAGTACTATCTGGTTTCGTATTCCTTCAAAATGCGACGCAATACCATGGGTTTGATTTGGCTAACCTCACAGCGTTTCTTACAACATGCTGCAAAGAACTTTCTCACCCGACACCTCAAAATCCCGTCATGCTTGCAATACTAAACGCCCAGAATAAGGCCGGTAACACAGCACTACACTGGGCGGCGTTGAATGGGCATTTACCAGCGGTGAAGGTTCTCCTAGATCAAGGGGCAGATCCGACAATCACAAACCACAAGGGACACGATCCCGTATATGAAGCGGAACTCAACGACAAACAGAAAATCGTGGACTGGGTATTGAAGGAAGGAGGTGAAGGATTGGAGCAAGGTGTCAGTGGTGAATCGGCAGAGGGTGAGGACGACGCTGCAGAGGAGGACGAGACTAGAACAAATGGTGGAACAAATGGTGACAGTGCGGAGCAAGGTTCGAAATCCGCAGAATGGAACGATGAACCAATAGACGGCTCTAGTAAGCTTGAGGAGAAGCTTAAGGGCATGCATATCCATGAATCTTCAAACAGCGATTGAGTTGTGTCGAACCAGCATCAATACGGCATTATCCTATCCTACGCGTCCGGCGTCCTTCGCAGAGCATCAGACAAAAAATTCGAACTATTGCATTTAGCCTCAGAATGGCTAGTAGCATGATCGATATGCTTATATTTGGATTCTAGAGCACAAGCTCTAGTCTCATCACCCTGGCGTTGCACTTCTACAGCCCATGAATGTAAGGCACAACTAGGGGGGTCAGAGACGTTCTCCAAGACGCCTGGATATTCAGACTGCTGAAATGACTCAAATCATCTCGGATTTGTAGCAATATGATGTTATGTGTTGCACGCCTTGAAAGCTTGCTGCTCTTTTCTCTTACGCCAATGAAAGCCAGTTCGATTCATTATTCACAGAAAATGTAAGGCTTGAATTTATATCTCTCTCTTCTCATTGAATAATTTTCAACACACCAACACGTTCAAGCCGAGTGGCAGGATTCTTCACGGTCTTGGTGAGAATCTAACGCCCGAGTGGCGCTAGTGCCTCGCCTGCAAACGGGCAACAATATGTGATGAAATATTATCGATTGGCATACAGTCTTCGATGCCTTATTGAGTATTTCAGGGCTGCAGTATTCTGGTGATTTAATGCAAGAGCTGCACTGTGCCACCCGAGTAAGGAGGTTGTGCGCAAATCAAAAACCTTTTGAATATTTATTATAGCGCCCGGCAACGATTCCGCGATACTATCAGGGCCCCAAAAAAACCGGCCAGGCGCCTCACTTTTGTGTCTGATACATAATAGAATATTCAGCTTATATTCATATACCTTGGATATCCTACCTATACTAATAGAAAACAAATTCTTCAGCGCAGCAAACAGCAAAAACTCTCCTTTTTGCAATTAAGTTTGACCGTAAAAATCGATTCCCGTGCGCATTCTTGACTTTGTGCCTATCCGGATGTAAGTACATTTACTGGGATTATACGATGTCCCTGTTCGCCTAGTATGCTCACCGTCGGCACAGTCCAGAAAGTTCGCACCATGCAAACAGATGTGACGGTCGTACACTGTCATTCGAGATCCGCTCGTCATTCAAACTCCTCGCGCCATTCAAAATCCGCCCATCATGCGAAACCCTTCCACTGCAAGGCCCTGGATGATTTCAATGACTATGATGCCCCATCACTCGGTTATGGTGGCTCCGCCGCAGTTCTAGCTGTGAATGCTCAACTCGTGGTCAAGCTTTTCTCCACTAGTCCAGAAGCTGGCAAGGAACTTATGCGAGAACTGGATGTTTACCAAAGATTGACCCGTGATAGACAGTCGCCATACGTTATGCAATGCTTCGGACGCTGGGAGACTGGAGTAGTACTGGAACGGCTAGAAATGACAGTTCGTCAGCGATTGCAAGGCGGAGAAGTCAGCCCCAAACTTCAGGATCTCTGGATCATAGAAATTGCACGTGCAGTGCGCTTCCTTCATCAAAATCGAATATATCATGGCGATATCAGTTGTCAGAACATGATGTTAGATCGGAATGACAACGCGAAGATTTGCGATTTTGCTGGGTCGAGGATGGGGAAGAAAAAAGGTTGGGCGCGGTATCAAGTGCGAAATCAGCATCCGAGCTATATCGGGCAGCAACCGAACGCCATGACAGAGATATTTGCTCTCGGAAGTGTCTTCTTCGAAATTGTCACTGGTTACCCACCTTACGAATATCTTCCTGAGTCGAGTGTTCAACAGAAATATGCAGAAGGAGACTTCCCTCTCAATTTTATAATACGACCTGAGATGCAAGCTGTTATTGGATCATGCTGGAGGGGCGAATACAGAAAAGTTTCTCATCTCTGCGAAGACATTGAATTATACGTGGAGAATGGGATTTGAGGAGCAATCTCGTAGAATTCATTGCTTGAGAGTAATACGAATGAATCTGCCGAGACACGACCATCTTTCAATTCTTGAAAGGTACAATACAAATTTTACCAACAACTTCCCCCCACCAGATAATGATCAAGGAAGCTTTGTAAAGATAGCTCATAGTGGTAGTTCCACCATAGTCCCTCCATCCCTAATTCGAAACGCCATCCAGGCCTATCCTACAATTCAACCCTACGTTCTACCGTACATTTTCGTTTCGCTAGTGTTTTTCCTCCGTGAAGCCATGTCGATGTGCGGCTGCCTTTTATTCGATCATGCTACTTGCATACCCGGAGTAACGATGGCGATGATGCTCTCTGTTCCTCCTATATGGAAACTGTATCACAAAATTAGCTTTTATCCTACCTGAATTCCCACACAAATGAACAGAATAACTCACAGTCTCAATCACATAATTCGCACTTGCCTTCTCATCCTCTTTCTTCTCCCATGCCCTATTCACGATCCTATTATACGCCTCCGTCGCCCTCGCAATAGCCGTATTATACTCATCCTCCGCATCATTTGTCCTATCGCAGACCGGACACCGTCCTTGTCGTGATCCAGCATCGCTTCCTATTTGTTCTTCTTTTGGCACCACATTTGAGCATAGTCGGTTGGAGTGTGAGTCACTGCAGAGCCAGTAATATACTTTTTGATAGACGTGTGCGGGTTGCCCGCTGGTTATGAGGCCGCATTCCGTGGCGGAGAGATTGGTTGTTGTGTATTGACACATTTTGATCTTTGGGTCTCCTGTCGGAGAGTTTGTTCCGCGGGTCGTAGTGGGGTGTATTCACGATGTGAGCCTTGCAGATCAGTTCTCTCCAACCGGCGATTTTATTTCGTTGGGGCGTGATATTGTAACGGTTGAATGGATTCACGATGCAGGCCTTGCAGATTGGTGCCTGAAAATCACTAGAAACAAGTACACCTCACGCTACTAAAACTTTTGAAAGAGAAGATCTCGAGTGTAGAGCCGGGCGGCACATTTATCATTTCAAAGCAAGACCAACGCCACTTCGCAAAAAGCAACAGTAGAATTAGGCACAATCGAGTGAATGACTTCCCGTCATGCGCCCACACCTTCTATTGACTGTGAGCGAAATTATCACCTGTGTTAGGTTGAATGACGGGTTTTGCCTTCCTTTCTGCTCTTTTGAAACAAGGCTGCCTAGATGGGTGTAAGGCTCTTTGCGCTCACCGAGAGGGTTGGCTGTTCTAGAACTAGAGTCATACTCCCAGGTAATATAATACAGGGGCAGGGAGGTATGATTAGTGAGGAGTCGGTGACGCGTGTAGTTGAGGCTGCGCAAGCGCGGCGGATTGGTGAGCCCGGAACTGAGGTTTGGGGGCGGTTGGGGGCGGAATTCGCGGGGTTCGGGTTTTGTTGGAGATTTGGGATCGACGGCTGAGAATTATTCCCCGGTCTGATCCGTTTAGAGTAATGGGATTTCTCCGGTTTGGATTTGCATCACTTTCCAACTATAATAAGCGCGGTCGAGGATGGCGGCGAAGAGATCTGCAATTTGACTTTCTGCACTTTGAAGTGTGATGGCTTTAAGAAACGAAGTACCCCTCGTCCTTGCTTTTTGTTTTGGAATTAAATCTATGACTCAGAATACAAATATGGCTGAACTAGAGCTGTTTCATAAACATGTCTGTAGTTGTTTGCTGGGATATTGCCGACATTGTCAATTCCGCGTCATCCTCCTGTCTCCTCATTACAGATGCAGCAGGTAATTCAGGTGTGATTTCAACCCCTCCAATCTCATGAACAATCCCTCCATCCATTTCAACATATTCACTAAATCGTTTCCATCCCCTGACTTCATACGGCCTATGTTGTGGCGAAGGAAGCCCTCGTACTTGATACTCGGTGCGGTGTGGAGAGGGTACTTCATAAGCCACGTGGTGAGGCGAGGGTAGTTCCTCTATGACTCCCATCCCCTTAGGTTTCTCGAATATCTCGAGCTGCCTTTTGTTGTTGTTGTTGTTGTTGTTTTTATTCTTCTTGCGTCGTCTCAACTTAAAAATTCCGAAACCAAGAAGTGACAGCGCCAAAAGCGCTACAACAGCGCAACCAAGAATAATTCCGATACGCTCTGCGAGGCTGAGACCTGAGTGGGGCTTGGCAGCATCTGGCGATAGAATTGAAACGATTTTAGATGTCGGGTTATCGGGAAATACGCTCTGTGCTATCGTGAAGTTCGAGCGCTCATAGTCCACAATTAAATATCTAAGGTACAGCCGTCAGTGTTTGATTTTCTTATACAAAACCAGGTGAAACCTACGATTCCTGTAAGAATGTCCTTCCGATTGTATACTGGGTATCATTTGCAGCTCTCCGAAGTGGAAAATAATTAGTTTCGTTTGGATAAATTGGGTAGGTAGCCTGAAGATCAAAGGCGGTGTATGGTATCTCGATATTCACAAATTCGCCACCATATATAGCATTTCCAAGTTGGAATGTGAGTGTGGGGTTGAGCTTCTGTAACTGAGAGTGGATTGTGTCGTTTACCAGATACCGATCGGTCTGTGGATCATAAACGAGCCCAAAGGATGTTTCAAACATCTTGCAAGCTTCGACAGGAAGCCATATTTCAGGTATGGTTGAGTCTACAAGAGCAAGTATTCCCTGTGGAAGAAGGGAGACAACTCCATTCAGGGCGTTACCGGCTTGGATCGATTGAAGACCGACCAGCAGGCTTCGAGAAGGATTCGGACCAAAAGCGAATGTCATATTATTTGGTGTAAATTTCGCAGAATCGTACCCGCCGAGTGTGAGGCTACCTAGGACGCCTTTGTCCCGATATGATGCCCCAGCGCTGTATCCAAATGACAGGCTCGGTATTAGACTCTGGTTCTTGAGGGTCGACATATAGCTCGGTTGTGGTTGATCGAAACCTGAGAAATTTGTGGGCAGGGGACCAAGACCAAACATGCCCAGCATGAAGTCACTCGAGGCAGTCCCTGAGACCCCATCAGAAAAGACCCCTAAGACAAGCCAATGGAACACTCACCAGCTATAATTGAATGATTCAAAGCAAGGCCGGCATCGATCCCAAGACCTATGGTGTCATAACCATACCGTCCATTTCCAGTGTAATTAAGATTTTGCTCGAGTCCTAGCTCATAGAGCGCGATTGACTCCCAAGTGGAAGACTAGGCGGTATGGTTAATTGACGACCACCATAATGGCTGAAGCATCGGGACAACTTACCTCATTAACCACAAAACCGTCGCTAGGTGCGTTCTGGAATACTTGTGCACCCCTCATATCCCCACATTGCTCCGTGCTGACATTTGGGAGAAGCTCGCAGCCTTCAGGTGCTGGAACCCAGGTCTCTTGTCCAGCAGTCGAGGGCAGTACCCGGAAAGTTTGAGCGGGGGTTCCTACCCCGATCATAAATGTTGACCATTTTCCATCATTCCCGTCCCAAGCCTGACTTGGAGGGACAGAAAATGGTTCTAAAGTTTTCGCACCGCGTCGAGCGAATGCCATGATCATCGTGTCGAGGATTTCATCTCTATGAGAAAATATGGAAAGAGAGTCTACAAGCAATCTGCTGATCAGTAGAATAATCCTAAGCTTCGTCTCCGTGTTTGCGATAGCATTCTAGCAAATATCACTTGCATGAAATTGCTCTCCTTATCGCTGAAGATGACCAGCTATTCTGAGATCTGCGCCGGGGGCTAGTAGCCAATGCCGCCCCGCCTCATCAGCCACCAGTTACCGACTCGCCCAAGACCCTTGCTTACCCGTCGCCATATTTAGCCATCTGCAGCCCAATGATGAGGAACAAGCGAACCAGCCTCTCAGAGACAAGCATTTATTTTAAGCGCTTGTGGTTCGCTGCAGCGCAATGCACTTCGCCTCAATTTCGTGGGGTGAGATCTATTTACGCTTGGCGTTTATTATTGGAAGCCAATGAGCAAGCTACAAATACATAACACAGATGTTTTCAATGTTACGAGCTGTTTCAAAAATTAATTATGTTAAATTTGCTGAAATAAGCCGCAGGAAGGTCTCGAATCGTTAAAAAGCCTACTCTTGAATTCTTGGTACCTTCATCACCATGTGCAAATCCCCCGCAAAGGTAGAGAAAGATGTTGCATTCTATCTTCACTGTCGTTATTCTTAATTTTCTTGTTGGAGTATGGTGTTTGGGTAAGTATTTCACCGCTGTTGGGATGAGAAAAATCTAAGTTTCATAGGATATGTGCCATACGGAAATTCTTCCGAGTTCTCGACCCTGGCAACGGCAAGAGATCTAGCCACAGGAGGTCTAACTCCAACCGGAATCGTCACCGTCTCATCTGGCACAACTACGTTTTTTGCTTCCTCATTGAAATGTACCAGTACGGCTTTTACTACCAGTTTCATTAATGATGGACCCGATACCGATACTTTTACGATCACGCTTACGACTGGAATGGCGAAGCTGAGGCGAAGAGATCAAAATCTGACCACCGTAACCGTCCCGGCCGTAACAACTACAATCGCATTCCCATGTCAAGTTACGATAACAAGTCATACGGGACCACCGGACGAGAAAGTTACTGTCACGCAATTGGTCCCCCTTCCGAGTGCGGCACATAATAATCCACAAACAACAACTACTAGTCCAACAACATCACTAACCTCTGCTCCAACTCAAAACGTACCACCAACCACATCCGTGTCTCCTACAATACCGGCTGCCTCTCCCGCGGGAGTTACAAATAAACAACTCAATAATCAGCCAAGCGGAACGTTATATACCACTATAGGATCTAGCTCTGTCACCATCGTCACTCTACCTTCCAGTGCGGGAGCGGTTATCAACGGTGTGACAGTCGCTCGAGACGCCGCTGCTACTACTATTAATGGAGTTGTCCTTACGTTTGGACCGTCAGGACTCTTTGCAATCCCCACGAGTACTACGACGACTAGTCTTGGAGCAATTATTATGAGTCAATTTGGTAAGAAAAATTATCTCATTACGGCCGCCGTCACTAACTGTTGTAGCTTCTGGAGCAGGTAATGCAGTTGCCACGCAGACTCTATCTCCAGGTAACACATTTGTTGTCTCTGGAACAACATTCTCAGTTCAAACTGGAGGATTACCCGCTGTAGCCATCCGTACCATGGCTGGTGCTGGAAGCGCCGGGGCGGGTTCTGGCTCCCCAAGTATAACACCTGGAGGGACCGTGGTTATTTCTGGAACTGCTTTTATTATTCCCACGGCGGGAGCAAGTGGTCAGACGAGAGCTTCCTCTGGTTTTTCGAGTTCGCCAACATCGTTCGCGAATAGTTCAGCACCGATCCAAATCACGGGGGGCGCTTCCAAGGAAAGGATGTCATTATTAGCTGTGGGTTCAACACTATTTGTAGGAGCCTTTGTAGTGTGTTTGAGCTTTTAAGTAGCTAAATAGCAGATTATGAATAGATTAATATTCGAAAACTTTATTTAATCATCTAACGACATCTTGGGGTTTTAGTTTTTCTCTATATGACCAAACAAACAGGAAATCGACCCGAAAGTAAATTCCAAATGCCGAATTTGAAACCGGCGTCTATATTAGCCTCATTTCCAACGATAAATGCGTCATTAGGACCAAGAATCGGAGAAGTGGTTTTTGTGGGGGGGGGAAGTTTGGGGTGGGGGCCCCGGAATCACACACATTTAAAGTCGACCCCGCCGCTCAACTACGGCACAGCACGTGACTATACTCGGCTACCTGCTTTAGGCTTCCAACACACCTGTACTACTATAAAACCATGCTCTTCTCTTCGCGACTTTTTTTCTACAAATACAGCGGAGCACCTCTCATTAAACGATATAAAGGTTACTTCTCCTTCTCGCCAAAGTATATCCACCACTACAAGACTTCGTCGAGCTATTTCCCACGTCATGGCACAGCCTTCTTTACGCACACTTGTTGCCCTCATCAACAGGTCCATAAAAGGCGCCACCCATGGTCCATTCTTTGATTTTATACGTCGGTTCTTCGCTACCTGGCTCAAGCTTGATCTCACGACACTCGCCGCGGCCCTGACCATATTTGGCACCCTGTCAAGCACCTTGCAGGAGGCGAAAGGACTGACAATGAAAGTGTATTGGTGGTTTACCAAATTCTTCACGTCGTCTATATCCATTGGAAGCAATGATCGTCTGAACAGGGAGATCTTGAACTGGGTCGGAGCTCAGATCGTGACTCGACAAGGGACTCGAATTTTGACTGCGCAGACAGAGACCATTCGGACTGATGCTTGGTATGCTCCGCAGAAAACGGAGAGGAATGATTATAATCACGAGAAAAGAGCCCCGATTCAATATCTTCCAACCTTTGGTACCACATGGTTCATACACGAATACAGAGTATTCATGGTTCAACGAGTGCCTACCAGCATGCTCATGAGTCGCGCTCTGAATTCACCGAATGAATATGTTTCTGCACCGGAAGGGAAAGAGCCGCTTCTTATCATGTGCCTAGGCCGATCGGTGACACCAATCAAGAAATTCCTTGAGACCTGTCGAAACTTTGCCGACAAGCAGAGAGAAGCTTATGTAACTGTTCGTGCGACCAAACGCCACTATCAAGAAGAAGCGTGGGATACGACAATTTTGAGGCCTCTCCGACCATTATCTACAGTCCACTTCGATGAGACTACGAAGCAAGAGCTCGTTTATGATATCACCACTTACTTGGACCCCAACACGAGGCGCTTCTACACAGGACGCGGCATCCCTTATCGAAGAGGATACCTCCTTCATGGTACTCCGGGAACTGGCAAAACGTCTTTGTCACTGGCTTTGGCTGGATTTTTTGGTCTTGAACTCTACTTGTGTCATCTTCCTAGTATCCAAGAGGACGCAGATTTACAGAAGCTGTTCGCAGCCCTGTCGCCTAGGTGTATGGTCCTGCTCGAGGATATCGACGCTGTCGGCGTTAAAAGATCACCCGATGACGATGACGAGGACGAGGAAGAAAAAAAAGACACATATAACCACAGCAGATCTCGATGCACCCTATCAGGTCTCCTCAACGTCCTCGACGGTGTTGCATCACAAGAAGGCCGAATCGTCCTCATGACATCCAACCATGCCGACAAACTCGACAAAGCGCTTATCCGACCGGGCCGCATCGACAAAATGATCTTTCTCGGTAACATCTCCCCACGAAGTGCAGAGCTCATGTTTCTGCGCATGTACGCTCCTGAAAATATGCCAGCTACAATTCTCTCCAAATTCGAAGATCAGGATTTAGAAAAGCTCGCCCATGATTTCAGTAGCAAGATTCCGGATGGTATTTTCACTCCTGCCCAGCTCCAGGGATACTTGCTTAATCGTCGCACGTCTCCAAGCAAAGCGACTGAGGAGATATCAGCCTGGATAGAGGAAGAGAAGGCGATTTTGGAAGAGGCGAAGGTGCGTGCTGAAAAGGCGAAGAAGCAGAGGGCTGAAAAGAGGAGCAAGGCTGCGCTTAAGCTGTTGGCTAAGGATATTGCGGATGCTGAGGTTGAGGCTGAGTTGGAGAGGCTAGAGGAGACTGTGAAGGCGGAGAAGGCGGAGAAGGCGGAGAAAGAACAAGAATCCGAGAAATTGGATTCTAAGGATTTAGACCAGGAGACGGGTGTGAATAAGAAGGCACCCACGCCAAAAGAGGAAAAGAAAGAAGTAGAGGAGAAACCCGTTGATAAAGACGATAGAAAGGGGCGTGATGAGATAAAGAGTGTCGAAAAGGAATAGAAAGATTTGGGGATTAAAGTATCAAAGGTGTTGGCAAAAAGCGCATTATATAAAAGCTATGAGATAAACGAATTATGACATCATCTTTTTCAATATAGTCCCGTGGGCCATAGCGACCAAACGGTCAATTGAAGATTTATGAATTTAAAATTTAAGAATTTAGAATTTAGAATTTAAAATTTAAGAATTTAGAATTTAGAATTTAAAATTTAAGAATTTAGAATTTAGAATTTAGAATTTAAGAATTTAAGAATTTAGAATTTAAAATTTAAAATTTAAGAATTT
>Ga0182030_10003640_pt1 | contig 32963 bp, 52 predicted proteins | sample 812S3MmetaG_FD_121299 | JGI IMG/M metagenome (GOLD analysis project Ga0182030, IMG submission 121299) | Permafrost microbial communities from Stordalen Mire, Sweden - 812S3M metaG (Illumina Assembly) | ecosystem: Environmental > Terrestrial > Soil > Wetlands > Permafrost | place: Sweden... | reverse complement strand
CGAAAGCTACGCTGGCGCTCTGGATGTGGATCTCGGCGGTGCCCAGTGAGATTGTCTTCACCGACGCGAGTTCTGAAGTTCCACCGTGCGCATGGCTTGCAGCCGCGCCAGGCGCGCCAGGATGGCCCGCGATGCGGCTCATGAGGCTTTCCATCAAGCCCTGGCCTGTGGGCGCGCTGGCAGCCCCTGTGCCGCCGCCGAAGTGCGACTGCATGCGCTGCACCATGGCCGCCGCGGCTTCGCCCGCCGCTTTCTCGCCCAGACCCTTCAGCGCTTCGATGGGATGATCGAGGCCGCGAAAGAGGCTGGTGAACTCACCGGCCATCTTCTCGCGCGCGGCTTTCGAGGCTTCGACCATCTGCGCGTCGCGCAGCTCGCCCGCCGCCACCACGCGGCGGTTGTAATCGTCCTGCGAAATCTCCTGCTGCTGCAGCTCCTCTTTATATTTGCGGGTACGCTGCTCGTATTCGGTCTCGATCGCCTGGGTCTGCTGTTTCTCGGCCGAGAGCAGCTTGCTGCGCGCCTCGCTCTCCAGTTGCGCCGTCTCTTCCTGATTCTTTGCATTCAGGTCAACCACCTGGCCAGCCTCACCCCTGCGGATGCCAGCTTCGCCGCGCTGCAGATCCGAAGGCTTGCCGCCCTTCTCTTTCGATTCCTGCTGCAGTTGCGCGATCGCTCGATCCGCTTCGGCGTGAATGCGCGCAAAGCCAGTCACTGCGCGATCGGCCGATTGCGCCACCACACTGTTGACGTGTTCCGCAAAGGTTTCCTGCTCCTTGGCGATGGCCTGCTGCGTTTGCAGCGTCGCCTCGTGAATCGCAGCCAGGCGCTGGCCGGGGTCCATATTGGAATTGGCGTCGTTGACGATGTCGCTGACTTTGTTCCGGCCCTCCTGCTGTATCCGCGCGACGCCCGTCAATCCGCCCAGCGCAGTCTCTTCGCGCATTTTGCGGATCTGGTTCTCTTCCGCCTGCATGCGCTTCAGCTCTTCGGCGTGAAACTTGGCGTGCACGTCATTGACCGCCGAAGCTGCAGTGATTCCTCTTCGCTGAAGATCCTCGATCGCAAAAGCTTCCTGCGCGTGATAGAGCGCCGATCCGTGCAACTGCGCTTCAAGAGCTTCTTCGTGGAGCCGCGCAAGTTCCTCGGTTTGAGACTTGGCGTCTCTGTGGCCTTTGGCTTCCTGCTGGGCGATCTGATCTTCGTATGCCTTCTTTTTTGCGCCAGCGTCGTCCGGAGCCCCGTTGCCGAGCCTGGTATTAAGAGCGCGGGTATAAGAGAAATTCTCCTCGTTCTCGGCTAGGGAGCGACCCAGACCATCGGGATGTGTGGCCTTGATGGCTAGAAGCGTTAGGTCGTGCTGTTGCTCGGCCTTCGCGAGTGCGAGCTTGTCCACACCCTGCTGTTGAGTCACCGCCATCCCAGCTTGCTTATGGGCCGCGTACAACATGCCGAGGCCCGCGCCCATAGCCATCGGCCCACCCGACAGAACACTGGCCCAGCCTCCTTTATTGGCCGCTTCGGCTTCAGCCCGGTAGCCCTTCGCCGCACTGGTCGCTTCCTTGATTCGCAGCGTCGTCGTCTCGATATCGTGAGAGTCCCAATAATCCTCTTGCTGCGTTTTTTCGAGCTGCTCCTCGTATTCCTTCTGCGCCCCGTTCAGAGATAAATAGTTGTGCCAAAGCTTTTCCGCACCGCTGATCAATGCCGTGAAGATCATGGCCCCGATCTGAATGGTCCCCAGCCCGATCATGGCGGTGGTCAGGCTGCCCAGCACAGCTTTGGCAATGGTGCTCTGGGCAATGAGACTCTGCATCGCGCGCGGAAGGCGGATGCCGAATTCTTCGCTGAGGAGGCGCGTCTTCTCGCGTGCGCTCAGTGCGGAAGCGCCAATGCCATCCATCGACTGCTTAACCTTCGGACCGGTCGTGGCACCCGCTGCGCCAATCGATTCAATGCTCTTCGTAACGCGGTTCACTACCTCGCCGGAGTTGCTATCGACGACGTTGATCGTGATCTGGACCGCGCTGGTTTCTACCGACATAAGTCAGATCCCCTTGCGTCGAAACTTCGTGCCGCAATTACCGCACTCCACGCCGAACCGGTTTTGCTGCCGCGTTCCACACGCACTGCAGGCCGGGTGCCTGTATCCGAAATTGCCACGCGCCTGCGCCAGAGCGACCAGGCCGCGGGCCTCGAAGCGCAGCAGCTCGCCGGCGGATAAGCCGACGCCCGCCTTCTGCTCCTCTTCGAGAAGGAGCAAATGTTCGCCAAACTTGTAATAGCCCGGAGAGAGCGTGCGCAGGGGTACCTGGCAGAGCAGGCGTTCCTGCGTCTCCTCGCTGGCGTGGGCCGATTCGCGGCGGACGCGGGCGCGCACGAAGTCCTCTTCGAAAATCTCTTCGAGAGCCATCCGCACGCCTTCCGCATCGTTGACAACATCAATCATTTGCCTCGTCCACTACGTTGGCCGCCGCCGGAGAGAACAGGATGTCGGCCGCCGCAACCTTGTGGTAGGCGTCCATCCAGCTCACAATCGCGTCGCGATCTCCGCCCAGGTCTCCGCCATTCATCGCGTAACCCTCGACGCTCACGATCAGCTCGTCGTACAACTCCACCAAGGTCGCCTGCGGCCCCAGCCAGCGCGTCTTCGCTTTGCGCGAGCCGCCCACGATCACCGAGCGGCTGGAATCGCGCGAATAGCGCCGCTGCTGCTCGTCGGTAGGCGTCTTGAAGCGGTGGCAGAGCCCGTTGAATTTTTGGACCATGCCCTTCTCATCCGCACTCCACACCGCGTTCAGATACACGGCGTCCGCGCCGAGCATCAGCTGAGCGTCTTCGTCCGGATCGGCGCGCTCGACATCCACCAGTGCGTTGGCGGCAGCCTGGCGGTGACGCAGCGGAATCAACTGCTGCCAGCCGGGCTTTGCATTCACGGGCGAGCCGTCGGCGGTCTTGTAGCCGCTGGCGTCGGTCAGGTTCGCTTCCAGCAGCGCGATGCGCGCGGAGCTGGAATCGAAACTGTCGATGCGCTTGCCGGCCTGATTTTCCGACGTGGAGACGATCCCCTCGAAGTAGCGCAGCCATTGCTTCTTGGCGATGGGCGCGACGGTGAGGAGATAGGTTTTCCCGCGTTCCTTGATGGCCAGGATGCGCGGCTTTGCGAGTTCGATGGAGGGCATAGGTCCTTCTTTCTGTCGTTTTGGATTTTGTACTGCCAAGGTGAAGGACCCTGTATTTCTTGAGGCCCCCGAAGGATTGGAGAGCCTCGGGGCGCCGAAGGGGGGGCGCCCCGTCGATCGAGAGAGAACCTACGCTGCGATCAGGTAGGCGGGAACGTCGTTCGAAACCGTCAGTGTGATCGGTGGAACGCCGGGGGCCTGGTAGTTGGTGGTTTCGTCGTTCTCCACCTGCCACACGATCATGTCCCCGTCGAAGCCGAGCTTCGTGGTCTTCAAGTGCATCTGCGGAATGATGATATTCATTTGAGCAATATCTCCAGATGCAACAGTGAGTTCGTAATCCGAGGCCGTGTCGTTCTGAAAGAGGGTATAGATATCGTCCGTGTCCTTGGCGGCAAACGTCGTGCTCAGCGAGAACTTGGGATTGCCCTTGCGCACGAAGATGCCGTAGAGTCCGCCGCCGGGCGCCTTGTGCACGACGAGCTGGTTATCCAGCTTCAGCGTGGTGCTCATGTGGCGGCCAATGAAGGAGGACGTGCCACCCACCGGGCCGAACATCAGCGTGGCGTCAGAGCCGAGAAGATAGGGCTCCGAGGGCGGGTCTGGCATCGAGGTGAGACTGTGGGAAATCTGGTATCCGGTGCCCATCATTGTCGCTTCGATCATGAGGGCGCCGATGTCGCTGATGGTCAGGGTCAGGTCGTTGACCGCCATGTCCGGAACCAGATAATGCACATCCTCTGTGTCCTCGACGTAGAGCGTCGTCATCTGCGCGGTGCGCGTCGACTCGTCAAAGGTGAAGGTATGCGTATAGGGGGCCACGCCGCTGCCGGCGACCGTCTCTTTGCCCATCAGCAGCGAGATGAGATAGCCCAGCAGCCATCCTGTTGCCTCGCACTTGAGGCCGGTGAACTTGGTGTCGTAGCTGGTGATCTGGCCGTCAGTGGCGAAGGCGGTGCCCTTGCCGGCGTAATCGATATCCGACCGGCGCGTGATGGTGCGTTCGAGGATGGCCGCGCCATCGAAACGCTGGCGGTAGGTCATCGCCGCATCGCCCAGGGCGGTATTCCACGCGATCTGGGTGTTGGCGCTCAACACCAGGTTGCGCAGAAATTTCGGTTGGGATTCAAAATTGTAAGGTCCGGCCATGGCTATTTCCCTTCCTTTGCGGTCTGACTTGCAGTCGCGGCCGGCGCGCTAGTCGCGACCGGCGTTTGAGGTTTGGCAGCAACGGGTGCGGCCGTGAGCACGACGGCCGGGGCCAGCTCGAAGATGGTCTTGCCCTTGAGCGTCTCGCGCGAAAGCACCTTGCTCCACTCGCTGGTAAGCACGCGTACCGGCGCGCCGGGCGTGAACTGATAGCTCAAATGAGCCGCGGTGATGCGCAGCGCGCCGTTGGCGCCCGCTGCCGCGATACCTGCGGCGCTGAGCTGAATGTTTACAAAATCCGAAGGTACGTTTGCCATTTCTTTTTTCTCCTTACGGCAACTGTGCGTTGACCCCGCTGAACTGGGCGATGCCTTCCACCGTGACCCCAATCGAAAAAAGCTGATCGACGGGGCCTTCTTCCGTTTCCACCAGCGCCACGCGGCCGAGCGTGAGCGGCATGGACTTGCTGCCATCGGCCAGGTTGAGCCGCGCGCCGGAAAGCTGATCCTGCACCACGCCCACCAAAATCAGCGTCTGCCTGCGTTCATCGGCCTTCGACCGCAACGAGGATTCAAAGCAAAGCACCTCGAACTGCGGATTCGCCTGGTAAGTCAGCCGCCGGCTGTCGTGCAGCGGATCGTAGTCGGCCACGCCGAAACGCACGCGGATTGAAGGCGGCCGCAGTGCGAGCCGTCCATTCTCGTCGAAGTCGTTGTCTCCCAGCGAATCGATATCCACCGGCGCGCCGTAAGCTGCGGCCAAGTTGGCGTTCAAAAGCTGCAGCAGCGCGGCCTCGACGTAGTCAATGCGGAAGGTTGTGTTCATAGCCCGGCCTTCTTCTTCGCATCAGTGACGTAACGCGAGACGATGCCGCGGATGCGCGTGGGGTCTTCCGGACGGAACACGAGATAGGGCCGTGGCGGAATGTTCTGGTGGCGGCGATGCGCGCCCACAATCACGAGCTGGCGGTTGCGCGGGCCTTGAATGCGGCGGCGATGGCCGCGCAGCTTACCCACGCCCAGCTCGCTCGAAAGCCGGAAATAGCGGTGCGCCTTGACGCCCACGGTGGCATTCGCTTCCGCGCCGGTCTTTGGCCCGATGGCGGTGCTGCGATCCTGCGAGCCGAACTGATGCACCGCGGCGTACTTCAAATTAGTCCCGATCGTGACCGAGCCTGGCTGCGCATGAAAGTTGATCGAGTTCAAGAGGATGCCCCTGCGGATCAGCAGCTTGTGTCCCGCGCCGTAAATCTTCGGATTGCTCTTGATGGTGCTCGGCGCAAGCGGAACCCAGGACCCCGCGGGAACGCCCTGGTCGCGAAAGGTGCGGCGCACCGACAGCAGTTGCGAAGCGCCGATCTGGTTCATCAGCTCTTCGTTCTGCACCAGTGAAAGGTGGAAGCGGCCCAGGGCCACCACCACCTTGCTGTCATCGACCTGGACCAGGTTGGCCATCACACAAAGCCCTCAAGGTTCTTCTCGCTGAAGGTCAGGTGACTATCCTTCTTTGAGATCTCCGGTCCAGCCATCGAACCCTGCGGCGTCGCCACGCTTGCGGGCTGATCGAGCGAAGCCCTCGCCGTCGAGATGTCCTTCAGGAAGGCGATGGCCTGGTCAAACCGCTGCTGCACCGTGTCGCTGATCCGCGTCTCGCGCCGCCGGCTGAAGAGCAGGTATTGCGCGATGTCGAGGGTGAGCGACTTCACATCGTCCGACTGCTGCAGCGGCGTCACGTAGCGCGCCCGGCAATAGCTGTCCACGCGGCCCGATGCCTCTTCCAGAGCCGCCGCCGTGATGCTGGCGGTGATTGCGGCATCCGTTGCAGGAACGCCGCTCGGCACATCGACGGTAAGCTCGGTCAGGTCCTTCGCGGACATGCGCAGCGGGGCCAGGTCGGATTGGGTCGCGTAGGGCATCGGCTACTTTGCGGGCTCGACGGTCTTGATCTTGAGCAGCGGAGCGGCGTCTTTGTCGCTGAGGCGCACTTGAGCGCCTTTGCGGTAGACCTTGTTGTTGTGCTTGAGCGTGGACAGCACCTTGTAGGCGGAAGTCATCGGATCAGCGGCCATTGCGAATCTCCTTGGGTTCCCTGGTTCTCATTCACAAAAGGCGCGCCCTTTATGGAAGCGCGCCTCTTGTGTCGTCTACTGCTCTATTGCGGGTTATCTCTTAGCCTTCGATGTCGCCCAGAATCGCGGCCATCGTTTCGCCACTGACGGCATTCAGGATCGGATAGCCGGTCTCGGCGGCCGTCACCTGGGTGTCGTAGTACCAGTCGACCGACTGCAGGTAGCGCTTCTTGGAGAGGTGACCGTCGATCCATTCCAGCACGCCATAGCCATCCACGGTGCCCGGTGCGCCCGGGAGGTCTATGGTGCCGCCGTCGCCGCCGGGTCCCTTGCCGCCGGCCCAAACGAAGGTCTTGGCGCAGCTCACGTCGTTGCGGTCCGCGCTCGGCTTGGTGAACCCGAGGAACGCATGGTTGCCCCAAATCCAGGAAGGGGTGTTGTTCTGCGACATCTGCAATGCGCCTGCGCGCACGCACTTGACGCCGAAGACGCTACTGAGTTTGTCCAAGTCGATGATCCCCATCGTGTTGGTGTATTTGAAGCGCTCCACGATGTCCGGATGGTTGATCAGGACCCGCACCACGGGGCTGGAGAGAATCAGGACCATCTGGGCATCCTGCACGGCCGCCTGGCGCAACACTTCCATGCCAGCCTCAACATCCAGGATTGGATGAGAAGTGACCGTGGCCGTGGTGTCGTTGGCGGGCGTGGTGATGTAGGAGTCCCACAACGAGCCGGAGCTGAGGGTCTCGCCGTTGGGGAAGTTCGCGGTCGAGAGTACCAGGGCCGCAATCTCCGCCTCGCGCGCCCGGCGGATGCGGCCGATCAGGTCGCCCGTCAGGTGTTGCTTGGTCGAGAAGCCCAAGCCGAGACCGTAAGCCTCGTCTTCGAAAGGCACAGTGCCTTCCAGCGCGTGCGACCGGCAGAAGTAATTGCTGGTCGAGTAGGAGCGGCGAATCGTGGTAGGCGAGTCGCCCGGCGCGCGCAGCGTGGATCCCGGAATGCGAAGGTTGTCGCGGTTCCAGATCAAAAACGGAAACGACTGCCGCTCGACGGGAACCTTGGGGCACACCAGGTCTCCCACCAGCGGCACATCGTCGTCCGCGAATTCCTTCGCGTAGTTGCTGAGCGCCACATTCGGAAAGCCCGCCGGCGCAAGACCTACATAACCGCCCATTTAGTTCCTCCTGCCGCTGATCGCGGGTGAAGCGTTACTGCCGAAACTTGTTGAACGATCCCCGCAAGCTGCTACGGATGGATCACGGTGCCGAAGAATCCCAGCACAAAAACATTGGCGAAGCTGCCCGGCGCAACGTAGACCTGAGCCTCCAGGGCAACGGCAACGATCGGGTTGGTCGCGACCGCGGGCACGAGCTGCCCCGCGGCATTCACCGCGAGAGACTGCCCGGCCGCCACGTTGGCGCCGATCTGCGCCACCACCTGGCCGAACTCGACCACCGCGGTGGGATTGGCGACATTCAGCGCATCCTCTTCCATGATCCCGATCGCGGCGGCTGCCGCGCCGGCGAGAGTGGCGTGATAAGCATCGGCGCCGTAGACGACGGCCAGGCCGCGCTCGTAGCCGGATACGGCCGTGGGCAGCAGAGATTCCTTGAACTGTCCGCCCTTGGGGCCTTTTGCTTCAACGTAAATGTTCGCCATGTGCCCTCCTCGGGGCTGAGGTTTCAAAAGCTGCGGGGCAATCGCGAGCCCCGCGTCGCCGGATGCCGCAATTCAAACAACGCGGCATCCGCTCGGAAGTTTTAGACCGCGCCGCCCGCAGCGTTGCCGGCCACAGTCAGCTCAGGCTGTTCTTCGGCGACCTGCGATAAGGCCTCGCCGAACGTGATGTTCTTTTCCTTCTGGCGTGCGCGGGCTGCGACCGTCAACGGATCATCCTTGCCGTTCCTGGCACGGGCAGGCGCGGAGATTTCGGTCAGGCGTCCACCAGGCACAATCTTGGGCAGCCCTTCGAGGAAGAGCACCTGCAGCTCCAGCGGCGTCACCGTCTTCTTCGCGTCGCCCTCGCCGAACTCCACTGTCACAGTGAGCTTGGCCAGCTCGTCGAAGATCTTGGTCATGCCCATCTTCTCGAAGGCCGGAATCCACTTACCCGCAGACTTGAGCCGGTTGACGGCATCGATCGACTTCTGCCCGGTCTCGCTGGCCGCAATCGCGGTCTCCCGCTCCGCGAACTTCGCGGTCTGCTGCGTCAGCTTGCCTTCCAGCTCCGTGACCTTCGCCTGCAGTGGAGCGGCAGCGGCGGTCGCAGCTTCAGTGGCGATGCGCTTGGCGTCAGCTTCGCTGAAGGTCACTGCCTCACCGGGTTTCTTGCTGAACATCTCAGCGAAAAATGCGGCGATTTGTTCGCGGATAGTCTTGTCGGTTTCTGCTGCCACAGCTTCCTCCTCGCCGAAGTCCACCTCAGTGAACGTGCGGCCGTTGTCTTCAAAATTGAGATTCTTGAGTCCCTTGACCTCGGGCGGTTGCGCGCCCAGGAACGCCACATGGCGCAGATTCTGGATCTTGCCGTCGGCGTCGAGATAGAATGCGGCCGAGCGTTTCTTGTAGCGGCCGGCTTTCACCGCGGATTCAAAGCTGGGCTCGACCTCCTTGAACTTCGCCAGGAGCGTATCGCCGTCGCGCATCAGGCGAGAGGCCCAGCCAAACGCAGGCAGATCATCCTTGGGATGGCCGATACAGGCGGGCGCTTCATGGAAATCGGGATCATAGTTGCGCACCACGCGGTCGAGATCGTCGGCGCTGAAGGTGCCTTTCGGGCCGTAGCTTCCGGTGCGGAAGATCTGCACCCAGCCGTTGTCGAAGTCGGCATGCTCTGTGGATTTGCAGTACTTCGATTCGAAGTCTTTGGTGTCGATGCCAGCGGCTTTGGCCTTAGAGGCGATCTTGCGCGCCACCGCACCTTTGGCGGATGCGGGCACATGCTGTTCATGCCCAAACATCTTTACGGCGGAGTCGATGTGCTTCTTATCGACCGGCAGATGCCAGGTCGAAATATCCTTGCCATCGCCTACATATGCGAAGTCGTCCGCAGCAAGGGGCGTACCGTCGACTGTTTTGGTAAGTGCGGCCACGACCCAAGTATCTTGACTTTGCGTGCGGTCGTGGGGGAGGAAGAAACAGCCGGGGCGGATGGTGAGGACTACGCCACGAAGCGCAGTGTGGACCCTCAATTCGCCTGATTTTATGCGTGGATCAGAGTGTGGAAACCGCGCTGCGGAACCAGTGCGCGAGCCAGAAGCGGCAGCCGTTCAATGCCGCCCTCGCCCGCATCCGGATCGATCTTCAACGCTTCCTTAGCGGGGATCGGCACTACCGAGCAGCGGCAGTTGAATCCGGACGGCGGATAAATCTTAATCCATACAGGGTCTATCGCGCGAGCCATGAAGCCGTCAAGCACCGCATGTTCAGGCCGCACGCGCAGGTCGCCGACGGTCCAATACTGCCAGAAGGGCAGCGCGTCCATTGTCGAGGGCTCGCGCATCTGTTCCAGGCGGCCGCTCGAATACGCCTTCTGCATCGCGGTCTGAAATGCGGTGTCGAGCGTGAAGGCGTTCAGCCCGTCCACGGCCGCATCGCCGGCGAGTTTGCGCACCGCGGCGTGGAAGTCCTGCGCCGTGCCGCCATCGCGTGCGATCTCGGCCAGGCTGTCGCGAATCTTCTCGATCAACCGCACGTCGCTCACGCCGGCCAGGGTGAACGCATCGCGCTGGTATTGCGCGGTGAGGCCGTCAAACACTTGGCGCGTAACCGGAGTCAGCGCCTGGATGAAGCGCTGCGCATCGTCGTTGGGAAGATCGAAGCTGAACCCGCCAGTGACCTGGTCGTGCGGATCTTCGGCGAATCGCGCCACGCGGCTGCTGGGAGAGATGGGCAGCAGCTTGCCGGTTTTCTTATGCGCATGGCGCATGATCTGCAAACGGCCGAGCAAATCGGCGGCGGCCAGATGCCGCGCCAGCGTGTCGCCCAAGCGGCGCTGGATACCCGTGTCGCCCGGGTTGCCAAGATGAAAGCCGAGAGCCACGCTACGGCCTTTCTACGGGCGTGGCCGCGCGGGCCAGCTCGCCCACGCGCTCCTTCAGCAGCCCGGCCGCGTCGCCGTGCAATTGATCGAACAGCTTGTCGAACTCGCCCATCTCGCGATGCGCCTGGGCTTCCACCAGCACGCGGCGCGCGGCATCCTCGGCAAAGGTGGCCCGCGCCTGGTCCGCGATCGCGACCCGGGGAGCGTTGACGTTGGGCACAAGCACGTCGTCCGGATTTTCGGCATTCTCACCGGTGGCCGGCGGCACATCATAGCGCTCGGTGACATAGCCCACATTGAACTTCTTACCCATGCGCTGCAGGCCCGCGTCCACGGCCAGGCGCTTGACCAGGTCGCCGCCGTCCTTGATCTCCACCATCCACTTCGGCATCGGAGCGTTTGGGCCGTAATTCCACAGCACCATGGGGCGCACGAATTGATCGTTGACCACAGCCATCAGCGCCTTCGACAAGCTGACCGACCGCGTATCGAAAGTGTCGGCGTGGGTTTTGCCTTGTGCGTTCGATCCGGTGCCACCCTCGTTTCCGAAGCTGGTCAAAGTTTCGCCCTGGATGCGCCGCACAACGGCGTACTGCATCTTCTGGAAGAAGTTCTCGTAGACCTTGGGATCCTGCGAGCGCGCAATCTTGAGCAGCTCCTGGTCATACTCGAAGCTCTTGGGCACGGCGATCGCCACGTTGTCTACGATCGCCTGGGCGATCGCCGCGGCCTGCTGCCGTTCCTGCTCGTTATCCGGATCGTTGTACCGCACCACCGCGGTGCCAGGGCCTTTTTCGGCGAACTGCATCCAGAGGCGCTGGATGTTGCGCTTGAACCAGCTCGGCCAGAAGACCGACTTCAACAAGGGGCGGCCCATGCGATTGCGCCCGCGCTTGCGATAGGTGAAGATGAGGAACTTCTGTTCCGGAACGGGCTGGCCCTCGGAGGCCCAGGGATTGTCGAGCAGCTGCAGCGATCCCACCTGCGGATAGAAACGGTTGCCGAAGAGAAACAGCTCCTGCGGACAGTCTTCAATCCGCAGCAGTTCGGCCTGGCCGGCGCTCACGTCAAAGATCATCTCCTGCACGCTGAAGCCATAGCCGGGCGCGTCGAGCATGCAATCAAGGACCTCATCGAAGTTGAAACGCTTGAGCTGCGTCTCGATGAATTCCTTGATCTCGACGGCCTGCGTGTCCTGGTCATCGGCCGGCAACACGGACTGCGCCCGCTCGGTCACACTCAGTTTGAGCCCATCCAAAGCATTGGAGACGTCTTCGTCCTTGTCCTCCAGCTCGCGGAAGTAGGCCATCACCTGGGGCATGTTGTAGGTCATGGCCGCCCAGATCTCGGTAGGATTGCGCGTGCCGCCGAAGGCGAAGGTGTTCCGATAGAGCGAGAGCTGCTGCATGTACATGCTGTTGGCGGGGATCATCTCGCCTTGGGGCGGAAGCGCGGGAAGGTCTTGAACTTTTTCGTCGGCCATCACAAGTATCCTTTCATCTGCGTATACGACGTGGCCTTCGCTGGGGTCTGCATGCCCAACTGGATGAACCCCGAATCCGCCGCCATATCAGCCAGCGCTTTCGCCCAGAACGCGTCGGCGTGCGCGAATATCTTTTTCTTAGGTCCGCCGGCGACAGCCGTATCCACCTCGACGCGCGGCGCGTCGAAGGTAACGCCGGTCGATGTGGCCTGGCGCTTGATGGCCTGCAGCTCCGCGCGAATTTGCGGGTCATAAGGGATTCGGCTGCGCATCTGCTCAAATCGTTTTTTGATGCGGATAGCCAAGTCGGTCTTCATCTTTACGCCGTTATCGTTGGTCCCAGCGAAGCTCACACCCATCAAACGGCCCATGTTATCGAGGTTCAGTAGATCGAAGAGGCCTACACCCATGCCGGTTTTGTCGATTGCGGCGCGTGTCGCCATCTTCACGATGGGATTCAGGCGCTTCGCCTGTTCAGGAAAAGACATGGCGTGCAGCTTGATCACCGCACGGGTCCACGCAATATCGCCTATCTGCTCATCAAGCCAGAGACAAGTGGCATCGTGATCGCGGCCCACGTCGATTCCGGCGTGGAGGCGCCCGAGGGGAACGAAGCCCGGCGGCAGATCGACCGTAGCGCCCGCGTCTTCGCAGGCGGAGATGAGATCGAGAGTAAGCCACGCGCCAGTTGATTTGAGGAAGACGCAGAGAAATTCCTGATTCCAGGTATCGTCGTCGTTCAAGCCGCGACGCATTTCCTCGATGTTGATGGGGCAGCCTTCAGCCACTGCCTTGTGGACGTCCACCCAATGCCCGCTCCATCCATTTTTCTTTACCGCCAGATCCGTGGGCGCGACTCCAAGGTCAAGCCCAAGATCGCGCGCAATGTCATAGAACTTGCCCTGCTCGCCATTCGGCGTCGATAACACTTCAAGTGAGTTGCCCAGCGCCACCTGGCGGAAGACGGCGGCGAAGATCGCGTAACTATCTTCGTGGTGTGCGAATTCATCTAGCACCGCATCTCCGGGGTAGCCGCGGGCGGTGCGGGGATTCGCCGGCAGCGCGATGATGCGGCTACCGTTGGGAAAACTGATCTTGCTTTGGATAGCTTCGATGCGGCCCAGGGCGTCGACGAAATCTTCATTCGCAACCATCTGGGCTGTGCCGCCCATCAGTTGGCAAAGCTTCGCCGCAGTTTCCACAAATTCGATAGATTGTGCTTTCGAGGCCGAAAGCACTGTTGTGGTGCGCCCGGGAATCCGCATCGAGATCTCATCGCGGCGATAGGCGGTGGCGAACGAATAGCCGATGCGGGCCGACTTTACGGCGCACTTGAATCGGGTATCGTCGTCGATCCAGCGCTGCTGGTAGGGCCGCATCTGCAGCACCGGCGGCATTTTGATCTGATGGTCAAAGACTTCAATCATGAGCGATCACCACCGGGGTCCCCAACGACGGGTCCTTGTCGGTGGGGTGGACCAACGGCGGCAAGCCGAAGGTGCGCTCCCGCAGCAGATTGATATCTTCGATCGAGAATTGGCCGCCGCCCTTCTTCGCCGCCTGCTGCGTCGCCTGGTCGAGATTCTCGCGCGCCTTCTTCTCGCGATCCTCCAGGATCTTAATTTTGCGCTGGTCGACATCAACCCGCTTGGCCTGCAGCTCCACGCGCTGCATGCGGCTCATGGCCAGGGTCAGATCCTTCAGGCCCTTCGCGAAAAGCGCCTTGTCGCCGATCCCGGCCGACTGGATGAGATTGAAGACCTGGTCGCGTAAGGCGTTGATCACGGCCGAGTTTGAATTAAAGAGGTCATTCCCGGCGAAGGCTTTGGCGAATTCCCGGGCCTGGGCGCTCTCGCGCAACACTTCCTTCCGCGCCTGGGCCACGCGCAGATCGAACCAGCGCTGCAGCGTGCTCTTCGCCAGCCGCATCCCCGGGAACTGCTCCAGCACGCGCAGTTCCAGCGCTTCCCAATCGATGAAGCCGCCGCCGTCCGACGCCCACTTGGCGCTGTAGGGCAGCGCCGATTGCTCCTCGATCTCCTTCCAGGTCCGCGAGCGGTCGTAGAGCTGCTCGATCGCATCCCGCGCCGACTGCGGCAATAAATCGATCTTGAGCGGCTGATGTACTTGCCGCGGCTCGCCGGTTTTTGGTCTGGGCTTGGTCATGGCCTACCCGAAAAGAACGTCTTCGTTGCTCTTGCCTTGGGTCACAAAGCGCAAGCCCACAGCCGTCAGTTCAATCTGGCTCAGCTCCCTGCGGCCCGTGATTTCATTGCTGGCGGATTTGAAAGTCACATATTGCAGCACTTCCAGATCCTGCAGCAGCGTCAACACCTGGTCCCGCCCCACACTCTGGCCCAGCTCCTGGAGCATCGCGAAAAGCTCGAAGTCGTCCAGGCGCGGAAATTGGTTCTCATGGCCCTGGCGAACCAGCTTCAAGATGATGCCGCGCCGCCGCTTTGAGAGAATCAGCTCACGCTCCGCGCTCATTGGTTACTTCCTCCCCATGTGCCCCTTTGACGTTGACTGCCCAATGCAACCCCTTGACGCCGTCCGTCAATTCGCGGATCGACGCGTCCAACTGGTCGAACCGGTCATAGACGGCGGGAAACTCGCGCGCCGCGTAGATCGCCAGGCGCCGCACTTCCTCCGCCTGCTTATTGCCCTGATCCGCCAGGCGAGTCAGCGCGTCCGCCTGCCTGCCGGCCGCGGCCGCGCTGGCCTGGGCGCTGGTGGCCACCACGTTGAAGCTCTCCCGGACGGTCGTATTCAGGCCCTCCAAAAACTTACCCAGCACCACGATCGCCAGCATGGCGATCAGAAACGCAGGTCCCCACACCCGCAGCAGATCGAAAGCCTTGTCCGGCTCGGCCCGCAGAACCGTGAACCCAGCCAGAACCACGGCAGCTCCTCCAGCCGAGCTGAGCGCCAGCCGGAAATGCCGTATCCAGCCCCCCCGAAAGCTGGCCGCCACCTCGCTGGCAGGAGCCCCGGATCTACCCAGTCCAAGAACGGTCATCGGGAGGGCCTCTCAAACTCGGTTTTGGAGCCCGAAACCCATCCCAAAAGCCGATTCAACCCTTCTTGGAGACCAAAAAAGCCTTTCAGGCCGGGTAAGACCGTTTCGTACGATGCGGTTTCCCGGCGATTCTGACCCCGAGGTACGCGCGCCACACTTGAAAGTGGTGGGAGAGTAGCCTCGAAGGAGTCTCGAAGGCTCCACGCCGGCCCTGGCGGAGGCTCAAAAACGGCCGGCGGAGGGAAATTCCAGGTCATGGCCGTCCCGTCGATCCGCTGGGCGCAGGCGACCCAGTCCGAGGCGATGCACTTCTGGGCGTCGGGCAGGGTCATCTTCCCCCCACAAACCAGCTTGGGCAGCACGTCCTCCAACTGGTGATCTTTCTTCCGCGCCTCGTCCATCGGCTGCGGCCAGATGTTGGTCAGGCAGTCGGGGCAGCCGCCGATCTCGATCGAGATCAGGTGATCGCCCTCCACGCTGGCATCGCATTTGTCCAGGCCGTACTCCGCGCAGGCCCTCTTTTTGAGTCCGGCGAAGTTTTTGATCGTCTTGCGCACCGCCGTGGCGCGAAAGTCCTTGGCGCAGAGATTCATCTCCAGGCCGTGGACCTTGTGCGATTTCCCCGTCAGATCGGCGACCGCATCGGGATTCACCGCGCCGGGCGTGATCACTGGATCGGGCAGCGCCAGGCCGTCGTGGAGACGGTAGGCTGCCAGCGGCTCGGGCAACGCCGCGGTCAGAGCGGCGGTGTTGGCGGCCAGCTCCGCCCGGTTGAACTCGGTCAGCGTCTTATCGAGAGCCGCCATCCTATCCAGCAGCGCCTCCATGAGCTGAGGATCGCGGGTCGTCCAGTACGCGGCATTCAGCTCGTCATAGCGAGCCTGCAACATGGCGGGATCGACGGGCGCGGCCTGCGCATACGCCGGCGGCAAGGTCGCATCGTCGCAGCCCCGCATCAGGCTCCCCAGAATGGTGAGAGAGCCAACGCACATCAGCACGATCCCAGTCCAATGCGCCAGGCCAGTTTTCCAGTTCAAGCGCTGCATAGCCGTCCCTCCCCCACTTCCAATCCCCTTCGGCCGAAGACACCCACGATCAGCAGCTCGGTCCGGTTGCGCACGCCAATCCTGTCGAAGACCTTCGTCATGGTGTTGCGCACCACCTGCGCGTTTGCGTACCCCATGCGCTCGGCGATCTCCGCGCTGCGCGCCCCGCGGATGGCCAGGTCCGCGCAATCAGCCTCCCGCTCCGACAAGCCGAACCGGCCCTTGAACGTGATCCCTTCCAGACCGTTCATGGCCGGCGCCTCCCGATGCCGGGGCGCGCTCAGAACCAGCGCCTTGCCGCAGTGCGGGCAGCTCGCAGTGGTGCTCATCAGCCGATCCCCATCATCTCCTTGACGCCGCTCTCGATCATGCCGACCGGGGCCAGCATCGGCTTTTTCTCTACCGTGAAAGTGACGGTTGCCGTGGGCGCCTCGCCGAGCTGCACATCGACCGTGTAGCTCAACACCACGCCGCGCGTCTCCGGCAGCGTGCCCTTTTCCAACGCATCGGCCCCGTAGCCCATCCCCTTGAGCTTCGAGGCCATGGCGTTGAACTGCTCCGCGTTGAGGGTCACTTGAAATGTCGGCTTCATCGCGTCTCCAGCGCCGTTAGAAACCAGATTGGGCTTCGTAGGCGAAGAACTGATTCACTGTGGGTGCATGATTCAGGGCCAGATCGCCAGAGACTCGCAAGGATGCGGCTTCGAGCGCATTCTGATCCATCAGCGGACGCACCTGGGCCAGGGTCACATGCACTTGCGCGGCCATGGCTGCCACCTGCGTCTTGGTGCTGATCGACTGCACCAGTGCGAGCAGCGTATTGGCGATGGTGGCGACCAGGTTCACGTCTTTCACTGCCAGCGCCTGGCTGGCCGGATTGGTAATCTTGGCGGCTGCCAGAAGAGCCTTGGTCGCGTCCTGTTGTATTTGGAGCACGACCGCCTGCAGCACCTGCAGGGTGGATTGGCTCGGATTGGCCAGGTATGCCTGTGCGGCCTTCTGCACCTCAGGAGCGAAGGCGTTGAGCGCTACCGTCACCGGTCCCAAGATCAATACCGTGGCAGGGTCCAGCGCCTGCACTGCGGCGCTCACCGTGTCGGCGGTCGAGACCAGCACTGGAGTCCAGTTCACAATCTCCTGGGCCACATTGACTTTCTGTTGCTGGGTGCAGCCGGTCTCAAACGGCAGCATGAACAGCAGCATAATCAGCGCCAGGCAGCCCAGCTTCGAGCTGGTGGGCAGGCTCGCCGGGGAACCGGGATCTTTAGAGAGCAGGCCGAGAAGCGCGGTGGCCACCGCGGCGATCAGCGTCACCATGGTCCCGGTGCCCGCGTTGCCCAGGGTGATGCCCTGCTGCGAGAGCACGCCGGCGATGGTGACAAGGCAGATTAAAACGCCGGTGACCGACGTCTTGGGGTGCTGCCAGATATTGCTGAAGAGTTCCATGCGATTCTCCTTCGGTTAGGCCGCAACTTGCGCGGCGGCTGGGTCTTGGGGCGGTGCGTCGTATTGTTCGAGGTCGTAGAGCCGCATTAACTGCCACAGCGATGCGGCGTAAGTAGGGCTGGTCGAGTAGCCGCAACGCTCCAGTTGCAGGGCGAAGGCCACCGCGTTGTGTGTGGCCGCCATGGCCGGCTTGTAGCGCTGTGCGGTGGCCAGCAGCCGGGCATGCGCGTCGAAGCTGCCGGCGAGATCGGGATAGCGCGCGAACTCCGCGTCGATCAACTGGATGTGGTTATGCAGCACTTCATGGGTGGGCAGCTCGATGTAGCTTTCGGGGCTGGCATTGTGCACAGCCTTGATGCCGAAATAATTGTTCGCCTCGCGCGCCAGCTCGCTTTGTCCCCAGCCCAGCTTGTTGCTCGATTCCAGGATCGCCTGAGAAATCGTGACCGAGGCAGGTACGCCCCACTTGCGCATCGCGGCCTGCGCCGGAGGCACCACCATCTTCAGAAATGCGTTCTGGTTCTCGGTCACCGGGTAGCCTCACATGCCAGGACGAAGCACGGCGGCCGGGGTGGCATGGTCAAGATGCGTCCCAGCCGGGCTCCGCGCTGCTCTGGCGTTCCGCCATCCTCCTGTTATGGAATTTGGCGGGTTCGCGACCGTTCAGGTCTGATGCGAGGATAGGGTTTGTCTGTTCTGAATTGGACACACGCGATGCGCGCGGTGCGCATGGTGAGTTCGATGCCGTGCAGACAAGATCGCCGCCCGGGAAGGGCGGCGAATGAAAGGAGAGAGACGCGTCAGTGGGTGATGAAATAGAGGATCGATACAGCAATAGAGAATAACGTCATGCCCACGATGACCGCAAGCACAGTGCGCCAGAAAGTCATGGGCGCCACCGGTCCATCGGGCACAGGGGGAGCGGGATCGTTGCGCGTGGTGAGCTTATGAGCCACGACTGCCAATGCCAAAACCACAGCCACCCAGAAGAAGATCAAACCAACATTTTCCATAGAATTCCGAACGCAAAGAACGGAGCAGAGCTAGTGTCCGAGGCTATCCATAAAAGAAATAAATCCGTGAGTGATTCCCGCGGCGAGCGCGAAGAGTACTTGCCCAATAAAGACGCCGAGAACGATCGTCCACAGCGTAACGGGCTTTACGGTTGGCGGTGGCGGCAAGGTGCCCGGCTCACGACCTTCATATTTGGCTGTGATCTGAGCGTCGGTCAATCCTTGAGTGTTAAGCTCCGCGCATTCCTCGTGCACGTCACTGGCCACGCCAGCCCAGTGCCCGCAGTGCTTGCAGTGCGCCATTCGTTCTCACTTTCTGATCGGCGGCGGATAACCAACCCACTTTATCACGGCTCCCACGATTGCCTGGTCGTCCTCCTCGCGCATCACTCGCACGGGGATATCCAGGGAGACGTGGTGAGGAACCAATAGAAAAAGGTCCTTGTCGCTTCGCAGCCATTTGATGGTGACCGCGTTGTCTTCTCGCGCTGCGACCATTCTGCCGACCAGTTTCCCGGGCTCCCGCTGATTCATATCGACGATGACAACATATCCCTCGTTCACGATTGGGGTCATTGAATTGCCAGCAACCCTGAGGGCGTAGAGTTTGCCGCCCCGCGGGAGCAGATCGGAAGTGAAGGGCATCTCCAGTTCGATATCCCGTTCATCAATTTCTCTCGGAGGGCCGGCCGCAACTGAATCATGGAGTAGTGGAATCCAGGCGATTCTGGGGTCCTGGGTCTTCGCAAAACGTTCGGCGCGGACCTTCTGAATTGCCTGAAGAAGTTTCAAGCGCTCTGCAAATTTTGGGCCAGCTTGCTCGTACCACCACGTTGTGTTGGCGTAATCCAACCTGCCCAGCGCCATTAAGGCCATAGCGGGGGCCGGATGTTCGCCGCTTTCCCATTCGGAGACCGTCCCCTGGCTAACCCCGATGTCCTCTCCTAAAGCGGTCTGATCGACACCCAAGCGCTTTCTCAGTGACTTGATCCTGGCCGGAATAGAATCTGGCGCACATCGACCATCGATATTCTCATCCTTCAATCCAGAGGTACAAATCTTGAAGCTACAAACTAGGGCATCGAAACGGCGGGGTCAACCGAAAAATCAGCCTATCCATCCGATTTTCGAGAACCCGCCCTATGGAATCTTCAGCCGGATCGCCCGCGCGAACTCGGTTTCTCCCAGTCACGCTCGCAAAGTGGCGCTTGGGATGCATGTTTCCCGGCGCATAGCGAGCGCTCTGATTGCTGAGGCTTCGAGAATTTCCGCCCAGCTACGGAAGGCGGAGCGTGCGGCATGAACGAAAAGTCGCTGGCTTGGAAATACGGAGACGCCGTCTATCACGCACGGCGGTGGCAACGTAAAGCTGAAATTCTCCTCCAGCAAATCGAGGCACTTGCGCTCGAAGACGCGGAGATTGATCCCCCTGCCGCAGTTCAGGCCGGGGACATTCCCAATCAGCCGGAGGACGTTTCTCCGGCCGCCAATGCTCCCGTAACAATCCCCCATTATGTGGGACCCTTGGCCGATCTAAGCTCACTTGACATTAGGAAAGGTGCCAAATATTTCGGGCTTCTCACTCGGGTGGGGCATTCCCTTGGCATCCATCGGACGGGCGTATACAAGGTGGCCACTGGGAGGGTCACCTCCGAGCTGATCATGCAAGAGCTTGTGGCTGAGAGGCGGCGCATCGATTTAATCCAGCGCGTTGAAACGCCTCCCTTGACCGCTGAAGAAAATTCGCAGTTCTGCTGGGGCGGAAGGTATTGCGGACTCCTCGAAATTGTTGCTAAGAAGCTCAATGTTTCGGTGGGCCATGTTTCACACATCCGGCTCGGAGATTTCCCGTCGGCGCGCGTGCTGAAGGCCCTTCGCTCCGAGATGGCCCGCGTAGATGCCGAACTGGCAGCCAAGAAGGCCGCGCAACTATGAACGGGCCCAGAGAGAATTACCGGCCCAACTGGGACCTCGTCGAAGCGGCATTCGCCGAGATGCAAGTTGCTAAGCACAAGTACGAAGAGGCCTTCCAAATGGCTCTCTTTATTGAGGCCGGGGGATGTGAGTTTGATATTCCCGATCTCAACGACAAAAGCATCCTTCCCCCCGGGGAGGAAATCGAAGGCACCTGCATCGGTTATCTCGCGATTACAACACCGCTCCAGGAGGCCTCGAAGAGACTCGACGAGGAAATGCACGAGCGTTGGCGTTGGGAGGACGAAGCAAAACGTTGCAGAAATCGCGCCAACGCCGCATTTCGCCGTGCTGACAGGAACGCCGAACTTGCTGCCAAGAAGGGCGCGCAGGAATGACCCCCCTACCTTCGCTAGCCCTGGTCCCCCGTAGCATCGAGCAGTGGCTTTCGCTCGACGAAGCGATCGCCGTCACTGGCTGGTCGCGCCGGAAATTCTTTTACCGCTGCCACGAATTCTTGTCGCGAGATTCACAGCAACTTCTCCCCAATGGTCGCCCGCAGCGCGAATACCTGGCCGCCAGCCTGCCGCAGAAGCCCGCGCCGACGCAGCTCGCCGTCGTGCCCGCTGCTACACAGCTTGGTCCGCTCTTCGCCAACCAGCCGCCGTCGCTGGAGCGCATCGTGCTTCCGGACCCGAAATCCCAGGCGGAGGCGGAGAAACGTCTCGCCGTCCTCGAACCCCTCCTTGATTTCCACGACAATCCCGACCGGTATTTAGCGCTGCAGATCAACGGCCATCGGGTCACCAGCATGGCGCGGCTGATTGACTACATCGCCCTGCAGCAGCAGCAGTCGCCGCGCACCATCAAGCGCTGGCTGGCAGCGTATCGCTCCAGCGGGTTCACCGCGCTCGCCGACCGCATCCGCGCCGACAAGGGCCAGAGCCGCTGGTTCAATCGCCATCGCGAGGCCGCTCTCTTCGCCGCCTACCTCTACCTGGTCGAGCGCATGAGTGTCACGTTCGTCTGCGAGCAGATCGAGTACGAGCTGCAGATGCTGAGCATTTCAGCCGACGATCTGCCCAGCCGCGAAACGGTCCGCCTGTTTCTTTCGCAGAACATTTCGCCGGCCATGCGGGTGCTGGCCCGCGAAGGCCAGCGCGCCTACCGCGAGCGCATGTCTCCCTACATCAGGCGCGGCTACGTCGATGTCTTCTCGAACCAGGTCTGGGTGGGCGATCACGCGATCCACGACGCGGAGATTTCGAACGATCTCTTTGAGGAAGTTCCTTTTGGCACGCCCGGACGCCTGCGCATTTCGGCTTTTGTGGATTACCGCAGCCGCAAGGCGTGGGGAACCTGGGCATGGGAAGGCAGCTCGCGCTCCATCGCCGCCACTATGCTGCGCGCCATGCTCGAAGTGGGGCCGCCCGAACATATCTATGTTGATAACGGGAAAGATTACCGGAAGGTCGCTAAGGGCGCGCTGCACGGATCAGAGGTTCCAGGCGACGACGATCTGAAGGCCCCGCAGGGCTGGTACGAGGACGAATACAAGCGCATCGAGCGCACCGGCCTGCTGGCGCGCCTTGGAATCGCCGTTACGCATTGCATTCCCCGCCATCCGCAATCGAAACACGTCGAGCGTTTCTTCCGCACCATGCACGAGCGCTTTGACGCGGTGCATTCGACCTACACGTCGGGCTCGCCGTTTACGCGTCCAGAGGCTACTGAAGCCGCCATGATGCGCCACCGCCGCCTGCTCAAAGCCGGGCGCGTGGCGGAGTCGAATCATCCCACCGCCAGCCGCTTCATCTTGGGCTGCCTTTCGTGGATCCGCGAATACAATGCCACGCCGCAATCGGGCGAAGGAATGGACGGCCGCAGCCCGGACGAAGTGTTCGCGTCGGAGATGAATCCCAATCAGAAGCCGGTGCCGAATCCTGAAACGCTGGCGCTGCTGCTGAGTGAATACGCCAAGCGCGGGGTGCGCGAGTGCGCGGTGCAGTTGAATCACTACCGCTACACGCCGCGGCCTGAAGATCGCCTGGCGTGGGCGGCGATGCACGAGGCCAATGAAACCGAAATCCTGATCGGCTACAACCCCGAGGACCCGGAGTTCGTGGTTGCGCTCACGCTCGACGGCCGCTTCCTGGCCTGGCTGGAGGCGGAGCCGCTGCTGCGCTTCGCGCCCAACGATTCGGCGACGCAGGCGCAGATCGGCCAGTCCATGGAGACGCGCCGCGGCATGGAGAAAGCCTACAAGGGCGCGCTGAAGACCATCGCAGCGGGCGCGCGCAGTCTCGGGGCCAAGTCGGCCGAGGAGATGCTCTACGGCCGCCTGCAGCTCCCCGCCGCCACCGGCGCCGTCATCACCCAGCGCAAGCCGCGGCTGCGCCCGGACAAAGAAGCCGTGGCTCCGCCCAGCGCGGCCGATCTGGCCAACAACCTATTGGAGGCGTTGAAGTGAAGCAGGACACCGTACTGAATAAAGCCCGGCTGGCCAACGAAGAAGCGGGCAACTCCGCATGCGTGCTCCGGGTGCAGGACTATCTTGCGCGCACCGGCCTCTCCGTGCCAGACTTCGCGCGCCGCGTGGGCTATGGCGAATCGAGCCTGCGCCTCTTCTTGAACGGCAACTACCAGAACGTCGCCGGTACCGCCGTCCACCTGGTGGAGAAAGTCAGCCGGTTCATGGACGCGCATCCGGTGGGGCAGGCGACCCGCCTGGTGGGCGAGCTGTATGAGACCGCCAACGTGCGCGCCATCCAGGACACGTTTGAAAAGCTGCTGCCGCGGCCTGTGGCCTACATGATCTATGCGCCGCCGGGAAGCCAGAAGTCGTTTGTCCTGGAGCACCAGGTGGCGGAGCTGAATGCCCGCGAAGTGGCCAACGCCGAAGGCCGCCGCAGCTTTTACATTTACGCCCGTGCCGGCATCCGGCCCCGCGACCTGATGCGCCGCGTGATGCTGGCCTGCGGCTGCCGCACCTCGAACGATCTCGATCCCATGCTGGCCAATCTCCGCTTTGATTTCCGCCATCACCGCGTGCTGCTGGTGGTGGACGAAGCCCAGCACCTGAGTTTGGATTGTTTTGAGACCTTGCGCGAGCTGCTCGACCAGCCGCCCTACTTCTCGCTGCTGTTTGCCGGGTCGCACGATCTGAAACGAAAGTTCGACGAGTTCAGCGCCACGCTGGAGCAGTGGAACTCGCGCATCATCGCCAAGGTTCGCCTGCCGGGCCTGGAACGCGCCGAGGCCTGCGGCATCATCGAGCGCGAGATCGGCGAGCTGCTCAGCCAGCGCTGCACCCCGCGCGAAGCCCAGAAGTACATCGACGACCTGATCAAGGGCGCCACCGTCCGCGATGCCTTTGAAGGCAATCGCACCTACATCAACGTCCGCACGCTCACCAACGCTCTCGACCAGTTCAAGGCGGCGGCCACACCCGCAGTCGCAATCGCTAAGGAGGTTGCATGAGTCCCACATTCGCACCGCTTCGCCGTGGAGTCGATCAACCCATAACCAGCTTTTCCGCGCCGGAAGTGCAGCGCTGGAACGCCTCGCGCGGCCGGATTACGCAGACCGTCCGCGGCAGCCACGTCGATATCACCGTGCGCCTGTACCACGCGGCGCGCAACCTCTTCGTGATCGCGGTAGCCGCTGCCGGGTGCGGCGTGCTCTACATCGGGTACCAGATTTTGTATGCCGTTTTCTCCGGCCGCGTGCAGATGATTCTCGACGCGGTGAAGGGCGGGCGGTGATGGAGAACAGAGGCCATCGGCATTTCAACGAATCTCAGGATGCGCAGGACGATCGGTCGAGCCACGTCATCGACCGCGCCACCGGCGTGATCATGCGCCGGGACCCAAAGCGCGACAAGAACATCAGCGCGCGTCAGTGGCGCAAGCAACGCAGCGCCTATCGCAGAGCCGCGAAGAAAGGCGGCGAGTGATGAGCACTGAGCGCACGATCCGAATTATTTGCGACGACTGCAGAGTAGCGTGCGAGCTGACCGACGTGAACGAGATGTCCGAGACCGAGCTACGCCGCGATTTAACAAAGCGCCTCGGCTGGGTGAGCTATCGAACCGACGTGCCACGCGGCCACGCGGATATTTGCCCTGCCTGCCGGAAAGGCGGCAAGTGATGGAAGTTCCCAACCACATCGTGTGCGACGTTTGCGGCGCGGCGAAAGGCGAGACCAACCACTGGATCGTGGCGATCACGGTTCCGCACCGCGCCGGCATCATGTTCATCCCGGCCGACGCTGTCGACGACCCTCGCAACCCGCAAGCGAAATACGAAGACATCTGCGGCCATGCGTGCGCCCATAAGCGCTTTTCGCAATGGCTCGAAACCCCATGGATTTAAGTTTCTCAACTCGAAAGGCAGTCCAAATGACCAACGGAAAGACCTACACCGCAGAGCAGATCGACGATCTCTGCATTGAGTTTGACAACGCCTGCATTCACCTGGAGGAAGCGCAGCGCGTCCACTCCGCCGCCAAGGGCGACCTGCTGGCCGCGGTCCAGGCCCAGGGCCACATCGCGCCGCGCGCCGACAAGACCACGCGCCTGGAAGGCGTGCTCTACGTCGCCGACTCGACCGTTGGTTCGACGGTGGACATCGACGAAGCCGCGGTGGGCGAGCTGCGTAGTGAACTTTCGCGCATGAAGAAGCCGAGCCTCTTCGCCACACTCTTTGACCGCAAGGTCAAGCACCAGCTCCGCAAGGACGCCGGCGACACCCTGCGGCTGAAGATCGGCGGCATGGCCGACGAGATCCAGACGCACGTTCTGGGTATCTTCGCCCGCTGCTTTGCTGTGAACTCCAAGGCCCCCAGCCTGAGCGTGAGCCTGGCCAGCGCGTTGCAGGAGAAAGAACGCCTGGGCGCCGAACGCGCCGCCAAGAAGTCTGCCAAGAAGTCTGCCAAGAAAGGCGGCAAACAATGAAGCCCCTGCTCACTCTTCATGAAGCCGTCGTGCTCGATGGACTCTGCGGCGCGGCGCAGCCCCTCACTGTGCAGGCGTTGCAGGACCTTACCTCGGTGCACGTAGGCGCGGCGATGGATCGGGACGCTGTGGGTCGAACGCTCTCCGATCTGATCAGCAGAGGCTACGCGGTGCGCATCTATGGTCACCCCGAGATTCGCTTTCAAGCGACAGAATCCGGCCGCGCCCGTATCCTCGCGCACAGGCGGCCGGAAACGACACCACAACAATTCGCGTTTCGGGAAGCCCTCATCTTAGATGCGCTGTCGAAGTGCGAGGTCGCGATGACGGGCGCGACGTTGATGGAGATCGCCGATCCCCGGGAAATCTATAAGCTCACGGTCGAGCAAGTGTATTCCGCGCTCGAATCGCTCCTCGCTCAGGGGCTCGTCCTGCGCGTGACTCAGCCTGACCGCTTTTGTCAATGGAGCATCACCACCAAGGGCCGCGCACGGCTGATCGGGCAGGAAGCGCAGGCCGTCTTCACGGAGCGCATTCCCACCGAGCCCATCGTCGCCCCCTGCTGCCGGCATCATGAGCCCGAGGAACCCGCGACCACGGTGATCTGCCTCGACGAAGACGAGCTGGACGAGTGGTGGGAATCGCTCGACGTGGACATGAAGGGCGATTGCTTCGCCGGCTTCGCACTGAAGATGTATCGCGGCGAGAACAACCACACCTACATCGAGCCGGAGCACCAAAGCATTCCGGTTCGCGGCACCGCTGGCGAAACGGCCGAGGAGTGGAAGGCTAAGGCCGAGCGGCTCAATCGTGCATTCGGGCGCGAGGAGAATGCCGGAGGCCTGCTGTGACTGCGAAGCCTGAGCGCATCCCCCTCGACACGGCGCGGGAGAACGTAAATCGCCGCATCGCCGAACTCTGCCTCTGCAGCGCGCGACACAGCGCCGGCACCCCGATCGGCGCGGAAACCTGCCTGCAATACTCCGTGGACTTGATCTCGAACATCGGTGCGCTGCTCATGGGCGTGGAGCTGCTCCGGCACGAAGCGCAGTGCGACATCGAAGCGCGGAAGGCGGTGGCGTGATGCCGATCGTCCAGATTCCCGGCCCGAACGACCCCATCACCGCTTTCGTTTGCACGCGCGGCCGGGCGCAGGCTTGCCGATTCTGCCGCATCCAGACCAGCACCAAGCTCTGCGACTTCGTCACCGGCCCCAACGGCAAAACCTGCGACGCGCCGATTTGCGACAGGTGCGCAACCTCGGTCGGTCCGGACCTGGACCATTGCCCCACACATAAGGATGCGCCGAAGCCCGCGCAACAGAACCTCTTCACGGAGGGTAAGTGATGCTCCTACCCGGCTACGAAGGACCGAAAGAGCAGTGGCACGCGGAGCTGCAAAGCGTGAACCGCTTTGGGCTTCTCTGTTTCATCGATAGCCTCGTGTTGCATCTGGACTGCATTACGGGCGGCATGAAACGCGATTCGCTCCTCGACACCGTACGTACCTCGAAGAAGTTCGGAAAGTGGGACGCGGGCCATGCGCGGCATATGCGGCTGATGGAGAACCCGCGCAAGTTTATCGACGAGCAGATCCGTCGCAGCCAAGCGGGCAAGCGCGCCGCGCGGCGCAGAAAGAAGGCCCTTCGTGAAGCTGCCCGCTGAAGAGAACGTGCCGCGCCGGATCGCCGAGACCATCACCTGGGACAGCGAGCCTGAGGCGCGCCGGCGGCTGCTGAACTCGGCCTGGTGCGGACGCTGCAACAAGATCGGGCTGCGCAGCGAAGCGGATGCGCATAGCTACATCGGGCTGCTGCTGGCCAGGCCGCACGCAACGCGGCGCAACGAATCGACGCTGAAGCCTTACGAGTGTCCGCATGGCAACGGGTGGCATGTGGGCCGCGACATCAAGACGGCCGAGCTGCTTAAGAAAAACGGGGTCCCCGGCGACAGGTCCACGTCGACGGGGTGTAAGAAGGGCAAGCAATGACCGAAGAACAAGCCAAGATCGACGCGCTGCTCACTGTGGGCATCAACCGCCTGCTGGCCTCGGCCGCAGCCGCCACGCGGATGCGCGACGCGTTGCGCTACAACATGCCCGGCACCAGCGTCGAAGCGAGCTATCTGCTGGCCGAGCACATGGACATCGTGGAGCATGCGCTGCTGGAGGCGGGCAACTTGATTCAGATTCAGTACAGGGCGCAACTGGCGTTGCAGGGCATCGCCGCGCAGCACGACAAACACGGGGTCCCCGGCGACAGGCACACGTCGACGGGGTGTAAGAAAGGAGGGCTGATCCATTGACCGCACAAGCATCGCTCTTTCCCGAGTCGCAGGCCGAGTTTGTCGAGCGACTCGACAGTCAAATCTTGGCGCTCTTAATGGGGCATCCTGGAGGCCCGCTCGCACTCTCGCTCGACGAGGGCGAAAAGGCGGTGCTGCGCGCCATCCGCTACCACCGCGGCCTGGACGCCGCTATCAATATTCGCGAAATCCAGCAGCAGTCGAAGCTCGATGTGCGCTCGATCAAGGGCATCATTCGCACGCTGCGCATCAGCTTCCGCCTACCCATCGGCAGCAGCAAACATGGCACCGAGGGCGGTTATTACCTCATCCTCACCGAGGCCGATCGCGCCGCGTGGGTGAAAGAAGTCTTCGACCAGGTGCGCGCGGAGGTGGCCGTCGTCCGCGCCGCCGCCGGACACCAGGCCGGCCTGGAACTGCTGGGCCAGCTCCACATGCAGATGCAGCAGGAAAACGAAGCGGAGGCCACGCATGCCGGCTGAAAGACTATCTGTTCCCGTGGGGAGTCTCCTCATCTTGCGTGAGGAGTTTGAGGCTGTGACGCGCGACCAGAACCGGGCCGCAGGCGTGCGCTTCCGCGCCATGCTGATGCAGTCGATCCTGGACGAGCTGATCGAGCACCGCGAGAAAGAGGCCAGCAATGGATAGCCAGCGCGAGCAAGCCATCCTCCGCCTCGTGGAGCAGGCGCGCGTGCAGGCCGATGCGCTGATCGTCGTGGGCATCCTGCCTGGCGGCGCGGCCTTTCACTCCGCCGATCCGCGCATCAGTATTCCCGATCTGCACGGCGCGCTGCAGGACAGCGTGGACTTTATCTGCGAGCGTGTAGCCCACAACCGCGCCCGCCTGGCCAAGGAAAGGAAGGTGCAAGGTGGCCGATAGGAACGAGATCTTCGACACCGTGCTTCATCTCGCCGCGCTGGTGGCGGCGTTTGCCGCGGGCGCGGCCGCAGCCAGCATGTACTTCATGTTCACCATCGCGGAGGCTCACTGATGCCGCTCTTTCAAGCGAAAAAGCCATGCTTCGCCGCAGGCTGCCCGGTCAAGATCGCGCGCCGCCTGCTGATGTGCCCGAAACACTGGCGCATGGTGCCCCGCGACATTCAGATCGCGGTCTACGAGACGCTGGACGCCTGGCAGCGCGGCGGCGATCCCAAACCCTACATCAAGGCCATCGAAGCCGCCCGCGCGGCCGTGGCGCAACCAAAACGAGGAGAACAGTGAGACCGAAGAAACGCATTCTTTTAATCGATAGCAACGAAACGCGGCGGTCGATCCGCCGGTACCAATTCGTGACCTGGGCCTTTGCCGTGCTCTCCGCAGCCACTGCTGAGGACGCGCGCGATATCGCTGCCAGCGAACCCTTGGATTTGATCGTGTGCGGCTGGCCGCTGGCCGGCGCAGACCTGGGACGGCTGCTGAACGATCTGCATGCCATAGATCGGATGGTGCGGTCGATGGTTCTGATGGAACATTCCGCGACTGCGCTGGAGATATTGGGCGCCGATGCTGTTCTGTACAAAGGATGCTGCTCCGGTGCTGAGATCCGCGAGCGCGCCAAACAGCTCACTGTGCGCAAGCGCGGCCCGCGCAAAGACTGCGAGCAGCGCAGGCAGCCACAGACCGAAGTGGACCATCTTGTGGACCTGGATGAGCGGAGGATCGCATGAAATTTCGCTGGACCCAGACCAGCATCGAGGACCTCACTCAGCTCACGTTGAAGGGCGAGAGTGGGCCCGCGATCGCTGCGCATATGGGCTGCATCCTGCGCACGGTTCAGAACATGCAAAGCGAACTCGGCTTGAGGACGCGCTGGATACGCGTGCCGTGGGCGGCGAAAGAGCGTGCAATGCTGCGCAAGTTGTATCCGAACATGAAGACGGAACAGATTGCGAAGCAGATCGGCCGCACGGTCGGCCAGGTTTATCGGCAGGCCGCGAAGCTAGGCCTTGCAAAAAGCAAAGGGTATCTGGACTCACCGGATGCATGCCGCCTACGGCGTGGAGACAATGTGGGTGCGGAATTCCGATTTAAGAAGGGGATTGTGCCCCACAACAAAGGCCTTCGCCGTCCCGGATGGGCACCAGGCCGCATGAGCGAGACCCAGTTTAAGAAGGGTGAGCGTCGCGGTCTGGCCGCGAGGAACTGGTGCGCTGTTGGCACGATTCGCCCCGACAATGAAGGCTATCTGCGCATCAAGGTTCGCGAATCGAACGAAAGCGATAAGTGCTATGGGTTCGGCAACACGCACATTTGGCCACTGTTGCAGCGGCACGCCTGGGAACAGCATTACGGGCCGATCCCGCCCGGACACGCGGTTATTTTCAAGAACGGCGATCGCGCCGAGTGTGGGATAGAGAACCTCGAATTGGTTTCGCGCGCGGACCTGATGCGCCGCAATTCGATCCATAACCTGCCGGAACAACTCGCAAGCGTAATCCAATTAAACGGCGCATTGAAACGAGTACTTAGGAGAATGAATGAAGAACACGATGACGGACCTGCGAAACCACCTATTCGAGACGCTGGAAATGCTGAAGGACGAAGAGAAGCCAATGGATATTGAGCGTGCGAAGGCGATCAGCCAGGTGGCAGGAACACTTATCGAGTCGGCGAAGGTAGAAGTCGCTTTTTTGAAAACGACAGGAGCAAGAGACACCGGAGAGTTTTTCGACGAAAAGCCGAAGCAACTCGGGAATGGAATTTCAAGGTGACCACGCCGCACAAACACGCTCAGGAGTTCGAACCGTGCGCCAATGCCAGCGCCCCGGATGCAAGAAAGTCTTCCCGGGCGACAATCGCTTTTGCTCCGCGGAATGCCGCAAGGCGGCCCGCAACGAAGACCGGCGCGCGCTCCGCGAAGCCATCAAGACCGGCCAGAAACGCTGTCCAACCTGCGGATTCAGCGCCAGGCATAACGAGGTAATCAATGGACCGTGCGATCACAAAGAACCTGTTACGGCGGCTGCAGACGCTCTACGGCCAGCTCGCGCGCCACACCCAGGAGGGAAGCGATCGGGTGGCGCGCCTGCGCTGGGCCAGTGAACAGACCGGCCGGGCGATCGCGAGCTTCAGTGACCTAACCTTCGAGGAATCGAAAACTCTGATCGATGGCCTGCAGGGCCAGCTCGGCGTGCGCGCGCCTTTGCGCAAGCGTCGCCGCCTGAGCCGCGATGCCGCCCAGCGCGCCGGCACCGAAGGCCGCCGCGGCAACACCAGCAACGATGTGACCATGGCCGGGCCGGCCGAGTTCGCGCGCATCAACTATGCCCTGGACTTGCTGGGCTGGAATCAGGAGCAGCTCGACGCGCTGCTGCGCTCGTCGCGCTCGCCGCTGGGCCAGCGCGCCACGCCCGCGATCCGCACCCTAAAGGATGCCAACCGCGTCTGGTGGGCGCTGAAGCGCATGGCCGACGCCAGAAAGAGAGACCGGGGATGACCCTACAAAACGCGGCGCAAAAGATGCTGCAGGCGGTGGCGGAGGCTCTCCGTGAGAGCGAGGGTCTGATCGAAGTCGCCGAAGAGCTGAAAGCCGCCGGCATTCACTTTAGCATCGATACCTATATCAATCTCGAAGCCGCACCGCAGAGCGCCGACAGCGATGCCGCCTTCCTCCGCTCCATGCGCATTGCGCCTGATGTCGCGGTGGGGCCCCAGCCGCAACCTCAGATCTCCGCGCCCGCGCCGGCCGCGCCGAAAATAGAACCGCTTCCGGCGATCCCCGCGCGCCCGTTCTTGAATCTGGAAAATCCGCTCGTGTGGCTGCTGAAGGAAGTTGTGCGCGCCGCCGCGAAAGGGTTGAAGATATGAGCCTGGCACGCAACGGCTTTCGCGTTCCCGAGCAGCTCTTGTTGCCGTGGAGCCCGCGCGCCACCATCTCCGCGGCGCGTACAGCGGAGATGCTCGATTGCGGCCGCATGACGGTGTTGCGGTTGATTGAGCGCAGGGATATTCTTGCCTACCAGCTCCGGCCGGGCGTGGCGGGCTCGCCCTGGCGCATCAATTACGATTCAGTGCTAAAGTACTTGGCCAAGATTCAAGATGAGGCTGGCGTCGAGCGGCGGTTTGAGCTGTAAGATAGCGGAAAAGAGGTTTTGAGATGGCGGAATGGACAGATCGGGTGCCTACGAAGCCGGGCTATTATTGGGTTCGCCAGGTTGGCGATGAGCGAGAGCAGGCATTAGATATAGTGGAATATTCCGAGGATCAAGGTTGGCTTGGAATGGATCGGGAGGGGGAGGTGTTCCCCCCTGTTTCGAAGAGTTTTCGTGAGTTCTGGGATGAGTCGATCCTTCCGCCGCCGCCGCGTAATTTCTTAAGCTTCGCGCTGCGGGATCCTGGTGCGGACTTATATCGTCAAATACTCTCAGACGGGATCGAGGCGATGAGAAAAGTTATTGCTCTTGATGGCCCACAAGGAACTTACAGTGATTCGATCCGGATGGCTGAGAATCTTTTGCGGAAGATGTCTGCAATGTATAAGGTTGTCTAAGTTGATCTTAGTGAGGAAGTTATATGACAAATGATGCCATCAATACGTTAAGCGACTTTGAAAGTTTTGGCCCCTGTGGGGTATGCGGCGCACCGTCAAATACGCTCGCGCACGACCTGGTTGTGACGACGCCTCTTGACAGTCCCGGAACCCTTGGCAAAGGCAGCCCGGTATATAGTGAGCACCGTTTTTGTCCGGACCATTCCAGGGAGGCGAAGGTAACCTTTGTGCGTGAATCCGGCGAGGCTTATTTTGCCCGCCTCCGGGCCTCCGAAGGCGCTGAAATATGATTTTCCATAGTCTCATGGTTGCACTTGGATTCTGACCTTAAATCTTGCTTTTGGCCGTTGCACTTGGATCTATTAGTGGCCTCGCCACCGCGATATATAAGGCCTTTTGGAGATTTCCACAGTTTGGTTTTTATAGGGTTTTCCTTGGGAGTGCAATTGCACTTGGATATTTCTGGGCGCTCAACCAAGAATCAATAACTTACAGCCGTAAGGTGAGTGCAACTGACCAGAGTAGTGACACGTAATTCCGGTATCTTCCGCGCGGGAAAACGCTGTGGAAAACCGCGTCAGACCCGCGTCAAACCCGCCGTTTCCCGTGACTGACCGCAACATCCCACCAGTGACACGTAAATATTGGAATCACACGCGCACACGGGGTTTTGCTGAGCCACCACGGGCTTTATACTTGGGGGCAATCGGTGGCCGAGGCGCGCCGCCGCCTGGAGGCCCTCGAATTCCTTTTCGAGGTAGAGGGGCGGCGGCTATTGGGCGGGCAGGCGTAAACGCCGCCTAGCCTGGTGGCTGCGCAGATGCACACCGATGCAGGAGCAACCATGGCTGT
>Ga0182030_10003638_pt1 | contig 32982 bp, 20 predicted proteins | sample 812S3MmetaG_FD_121299 | JGI IMG/M metagenome (GOLD analysis project Ga0182030, IMG submission 121299) | Permafrost microbial communities from Stordalen Mire, Sweden - 812S3M metaG (Illumina Assembly) | ecosystem: Environmental > Terrestrial > Soil > Wetlands > Permafrost | place: Sweden... | reverse complement strand
GTCCATCAGAACCGTCTGCTTGGCCATGCGAAGGCCAACGGCCTGGGTGAAAAAAGTAACGTCTTCCTGGGCTCCGCCCGCACAGGCGGTGATGTGATGATAACCGGTTAACGGATATTCCATAGCTCTTTGATTAACGCTTCCTGCTGTGGTTTACGCACGCACAAGACGTGCTTCTATGCATGCAAATGGTGACAGCCATAGACTCTATCACAACCGCGGCGCCCGATTCGGGAAACCGCCGGCGCATTGACAGCGTACAAGAGGAGGGCATAGACTGTAGCACGAAAGTAAATTGCATGCATTTCTCCAAGACTCTGCCGGGGCTCTTCGCGCTGATGGTTGCCCTGATTCCTGCCACTGTCTACGCGCAGGCCGCTAATCCGGACGCTTTCGCGCGCGGACCGCAGGCCGGCCCCGGTCGTGGCGACGGGGCTCCCAACGGTCCGGCGCCGAAAAACGCCGAGGGCAAGCCCGATATCAGCGGCGCCTGGGAACCAAATGCAATCCGTCAGAACGTCGACATGGTTGCGACGGGCGTGCATCCTCCGTTCCAGCCGTGGGCGGAGAAGGTCTATAACGAGCGGAAATCCAACATCTCAAAAGACGACCCTGAGGCGCGCTATCTGCCTCCGGGTGTGCCGCGCATGAGCACGACGCCGTACCCGTTCCGTATCGTGCAGGTACCCGGACTGACGCTCATCGTCTATGAAGGCGGCGCACACATCTGGCGGCAGATTTTCACCGACGGCCGCAAACATTCTGAAGATCCGAATCCGTCGTGGCTGGGTGAATCCATCGGCCGGTGGGACGGAGACACTTTTGTGATCGACACGATCGGCTTCAACGGTAAGAGCTGGGTGGATGAATCGGGCCTGCCTACTACCGAGAAGCTGCACGTGATCGAGCGTATTAAGCGCGTCGACGCGGGCCATCTTGAAATCGAGCACACAGTCGACGATCCCGGCGCATACACGGCTCCCTGGAATTTCACCACGCATCCGCGCACGCTGAGGGGCGAGCTGATGGAATACATCTGCCAGGAAAATAACCGCGATCTCGAGCACCTGGTGGGGCCGGGCAAGTAGTCTCATCCGACGGGTCCGTCTGATGCACAAAGACATCCTGAAGAATCTCGATCTGAAAGTGGTCGCGATCGTCAGCGACCTGTACACAAGCCGCAGCGTCTCGGTCACGGCTGCGAATCTTTCGATTCGCCAGTCCACGGTAAGCATGGCCCTGGCCAAGCTGCGGAGGCATTTCGAAGATCCGCTTTTTGTTCGTACGTCGGCGGGCATGGAGCCGACGCCGCGCGGCGCTGAACTGATCGAAGTGCTGCGCAGCGCGGAGTTTTATCTGCGCAAAGCGCTCGAGCACAGAGTTGCCTTCGACCCCGCGGTTTCCGACAGAATGTTTCGGCTGGCGTCCACGGACATCGCGCAACTGACTCTGCTGCCCACACTCCTCAAGCGCCTGAAACGCATCAGTCCGTCAGTCACCGTTTCGCTGTCGACCATATCCGATCGGATGCCCGCTCTGCTCGAATCGGGCGATATGGATCTCGCCGTGGGCTTCATTCAGCCCCGGGGCACGGGCTTTTACGGCCAGCGGTTGTTTCAGGACCGATTTGTCTGTGCATTGCGCGCCGATCATCCGCGGATCACGAAGAGCATCACCATCGAGCAGTTTGAGCTGGAGCAGCATGTCGCGGTTTCAACCAGCGGAACGGGTCATTCGGTGGTGGAGGAGACCCTGGCGGCAAGCCGCATTCGCCGCCAGATCGGGCTGCACGTACCCACTTTTCTCGGACTGGGGCCCATACTGGCGGGCACGGATCTGATCGCGATTGTGCCGGAACAGCTTGGATCGTATCTGGCGGAATCGGGCAAGATCCGGCTGGTGCGGGTTCCGATCGATATCCCGGCCTACTTTATTTATCAGATGTGGCACGAACGGGTGATGCACGATCCCGCCAGCCAGTGGTTCCGGAAAGTGGTCGCGAGCCTGTTCCTGCGCGCGGGCGCGGCAGAGGCCCCGGCCGAATCGTGGCGGCCCGCCGTGAATGCGCAGGTCGCACAGGGAACGCTGGTGTAGCAGGAGTGACTTCGGTTTTGCATGCATTACGCAGGCCCGGATCATTGACAGCACCGGTAGAGGTCGATATAATTCGGCGTTGGCCGATGCATGCATTTCTCTTGCGTCACCGGTCCGACACTGACGCGACGAACCGAGTCGCGCATATCCGCACAACCTTTCGTTGCGTATACTGACAATTTCCTCATGACTGAAAACAATCTCGAATCTCTTCTGAACACCACTACGCCGGTGAAGCTTCTGCGCAACTCGAAAATCGGCGCGCATGTCTACCCGGTGGTGCCGGCCGAATACACGAACTGGCGCGATGAGCAGCGCGCGTGGCAACAGGCCTGTGTGCTTTTCAATCAGTCGTATCACATGACCGACATGTACGTGGAGGGTCCGGATGCGCTGAAGCTGATCTCCAGCCTGGGCGTCAATTCGTTCAAAAATTTCGGACCGGATAAGGCGAAGCAGTACGTGGTGTGCAACTACGACGGCTACGTGATCGGCGACGTGGTTCTGTTCGGACTCGAGCAGAACCTGTTCAATCTCGTAGGCCGGCCTTCGGTGCATAACTGGGTGCAGTATCACTGCGAGACCGGCGGCTACAACGCCAAATGCACACGCGACGAGCGCTCCGCGGCGCGAAAGGACCCAGTAGACCGGAAAGCATACCGCTTTCAGGTGCAGGGGCCGAATGCGCTCAAGCTGATGGAGAAAGTGCTCGGCGCAAGCGTGCCGGAACTGCATTTCTTTCAGATGACCCGATTCACCATTGCGGGCAAGACGGTGCGCGTGCTGCGGCACGGGATGGTCGGGCAGCCTGGTTTCGAGTTGTTTGGACCGTGGGCAGAAGGGGATGCGGTGAAGGAGGCGATCGTCAAGGCGGGCGCGGAATTCGGTCTTCGTCTGGTGGGCGCCCGGGCGTATTCTTCTAACACTCTGGAATCGGGCTGGATTCCGTCTCCCCTCCCCGCGATTTACTCGGGCGAGAAAATGAAGGCTTATCGCGAGTGGCTGCCGGCGGACACCTGGGAAGGAATCGGTTCGCTGGGCGGGAGCTTCTACTCCGAAAACATTGAGGATTATTATCTGACGCCGTACGATCTCGGCTACGGGGCCGTGGTGAAATTCGATCATGATTTCCCGGGCCGTGAAGCGCTCGAGAAAGTCGCGAAAAATCCGCCGCGCACTAAAGTGACGCTGGCGCTGAACAACGACGATGTGCTGAAGGCGATCGGAACCATTTTTAACAAAGGCGACCGCGCCAAGTTCTTTGAATTTCCTTCCGCCGTTTATGCCACATGGCCCTATGACAAGGTAGTCAGGAATGGCAAGACCGTCGGCCTCTCAACGTGGGTCGGCTACAGTTCGAATGAAGGCAAGTTTCTCACGCTTGCCATGCTGAACAAGGAAGACGCCGCGATCGGCAGTGAAGTTTCCTTCGTCTGGGGCGAGCAGCCCGGCACGGGTTCCAAGGTGACCGTCGAACCGCACGTGCAGACGGAGATTCGCGCCATCGTTTCGCCCGTGCCTTACTCAGAGGTGGCGCGCGAAGCGTATCGCACGACGTAGACATAACGCGATGGCGCTTGACAGTCTGACCCCGCATCGATAGAATTCCTGCAAACTGAAATGTCACGCATGCGGAACAAGCCGCATGCATCTGCTTAGTCAGCGGGATTTCATCGAGAGGGGTTTTATGAAGCGTATTGCGACTCTGTTGTTTGTATACGCGGTTGTGGCTATCGGACTGTTTGCCCAGTCCGTTTCCCAGATCGCCGGAACGGTTCGGGATGCCAGCGGCCTTGCGGTTCCCGGAGCTGAGGTGAGTGCAACCCAGACCGACACGGGGATCACACGAACCGCCGTAACCCAGGCTGATGGCACCTACGTGCTGGCCAGTCTTCCGGTAGGGCCTTACCGGCTCGACATCAAGAAGACCGGCTTCAGTACCTATGTGGCGAGCGGCATCCTTCTGCAGGTGGACACGGCGCCGACGGTCGATGCAACGTTGAAGGTCGGCTCTGTCAGCGAGCAGGTGGAGGTGGAAGCCGCGGCGGCGATGGTGGAAACACACAGCACGGCGCTGGGGCAGGTGGTCAACCAGCAGCAGGTGCTCGATCTTCCGCTGAACGGCCGCGAGATCACGCAGCTGATTACTATCGCGGGCAACGCGCAGATCGTGCAGTACGCGTACGAGTCGAACCCTTCGTCGGGTAATCTCGTTTCGAGCAAGAACTATCCGAACGAAGCCCTTGTCAGCGTGGGCGGCGGCGCATTGAACGGCCTGACGTACCTGATGGACGGCGGCACATACAATGACCCGTTCAACAACCTCAACCTCCCGCTGCCTTTCCCCGACGCCGTGCAGGAGTTTAAAGTCGAAACCAGTTCGCTGCCGGCGCAATACGGACAACACTCAGCAGGCGCGGTGAACGTTGTGACCAAGTCGGGCGGCAACGAATTTCACGGCGATGCGTTTGAATTTCTCCGCAACGGCGACCTCAATGCGCGCGACTTCTTCGCGCCGGTGCGCGATGCGCTGAAGCGCAACCAGCTGGGCGGAACATTCGGCGGACCGATCAGAAAGAACAAGCTCTTCTTCTTCCTCGGCTACCAGGACACTCTCATCCGTTCGCAGCCGCAGACTACGCCGGCGGTGCTGCCGACGCCTTCAGAACTGGCCGGGAATTTTCAGAACTACGAGAATAACTGCTTCGCCAGGCCGCAGACTCTTGCCGCCCCTTATGTCAACAACATTCTGCCCCCGTCGCTGATCAGCCCCCAGGCGCTGAACATGGCGAAGTATTTCCCGACCGGTCCGGAGCCGTGCGGCTCGTACTTCTACGGGATCAAGGCGAATCAGACGGAGAGCCTGGCAATGGCCAAGGTGGATTATCAGGTAAGCTCCAAGCAGTCGATTTTCGCCCGTTACTTCATCGCGCACAGCCTGCAGCCATCGAGCTATACCGGAAATGAAATCTCGGTACTGAATGCGGGGACTGACGACACCGTTAATTCAATCGTGCTGGGCGATACCTATGTTCTGAACGCCAACCAGCTGAACACATTCCGCGCTACGGTCAACCGCGACGGAATCACCAAGTTCCAGGTGCCGATTCTGACCGCGCCGGGAATTGGCGTTGCCCCCTACGCCCAGCCGCTGCCCAACTACTCAAACATCAACATCGGCAGCTACTTCGCGAGCGCCGGTGGATTCGCCACCCCGGGCCTGATCAACACCACAACCTATCAGCTCTCGGACGATTTCAGCTGGGTGAAAGGATCGCATCAGATCCAGTTCGGCGGGACGTACATCCGCCCCATGCAGTTCTCGACGTTCTGCGTTTACTGCGACGGGCTTTATACGTTCAGCGGACAGCTGACGGGCAACGCCATGTCGGACTTTATCGCGGGCGCGCTCGATTCATTCACCGACGCGAACATCAGCCATGACGACGAACGGTGGCAGAACCTCGGCCTCTACGCGCAGGATTCGTGGAAAGCCAACGCGCACCTGACGATTAACTACGGGCTCCGCTGGGAACCCTATCTGGCGGGCACCATCGACCGGGGCTGGGTCACGCACTTCAACATGGCGGACTTCAACGCCGACACCCATTCCACGATCTATCCCAATGCGCCTCCGGGAGTGCTGTTCCCTGGCGATAACGGCTTCAAGACCGGCGACCGCCCGAATAACATCCGGTATAACAATTTTGCGCCTCGACTGGGTGTTGCGTGGGATCCCAAAGGCGACGGACGCACAGTCCTCCGGGCCTCGTTCGGCATTCTGTATGACATGCCGCAAACGCTGTTCTATTACAACTACTCCTCGCAGCCGCCGTGGGGTGAATCGCTCACGATAACGTTCCCGCAGGGCGGCTTTGCGAATCCGTACCTTGGCTATCCCGGCGGCAGCCCCTTCCCCACGCAGCTTAACTCCAGCTTCGTCTTCCCGCAGGGCGGTTATTTCGAGTCGGTCCCGCTCAATGTGCATAACACTTATGTGGAGCAGTTCAACCTGACGGCACAGAAACAGCTGGGATCCAGCTGGCTGCTGAAGGCTGCATATATGGGCAGCGAAACCGTCCACCTGTGGACCGATCAGGAACAGAATCCCGGCACGTACATTCCCGGAACGTGCACCGCCGGACAGTATGGCCTGAGCAAAGCCGGCCTGTGCACCCAAACCGCCAACCTGCTGTACCGCCGCGCGCTGGCGATCGCGAATCCTGCGCAGGGAACGCTGATCGGCAACCTCGAACTTCTGGATGACGGGGGCACGGCTAACTACCAGGCGCTCATCCTGTCCGCGGAACACAGGCTGTCGAATCACTTCACGCTGCTGGTGAACTACACCCAGGCGCACTGCATCTCGGATCTGGTAACGACGGAACTTTCGGGCCCCGTCTATACCGATCCCGCCAACCGGAAACTGGACCGCGGCAACTGCACGGCGGTTGACGTGAGGGAGAACTTCAATCTGACCGCGGTGCTGCAGTCGCCGAAGTTCGCGAACAAGGCGCTCCAGCTGATCGCGGGCAACTGGCAGCTGTCACCTATTTTCGGGGCGCACAGCGGGACTTCCTTCACGGTCACGACCGGCGCGTCCGACCCGATCACGGGGATTGGCGGCCAGCGGCCCAACCAGGTCCTTTCGAATCCTTATTGCGCGACACAGACGATTTCGTGCTGGGTGAACCTGTCGGCGTTCCAGACGCCGGTAGCGAGTGCGTCGGGCGCATTCGGAAACCTTGGTTACGACAATCTGCGCGGCCCAGGCTACTTCGATGTCGACGTGGCAGTGTCGCGGCGCTTCCCGGTGAAGGAAAAGCAATACTTCGAGTTCCGCGGCGAGGCGTTCAATATTCAGAACCGTACGAATTTTCTGAATCCGACGGCGGCGATGAACAGCAGCCAGTTCGGGAAGATTCTGACGGACGTCAGCCCGAGGATCCTGCAGTTCGCCGTGAAATACGCGTTCTAGTATCCGCTATTTCACAGAAACCTGTTTTCGCGGGCGAAGCGTGTCTTCGCCCGCACGAATTCCGGCAAGAATCAAAACCATTGATGAGGGTTGTCAACTAACTCAAAACCAGCCCCTTCATTATGGTTGTACAACCACGCCTGCACGCCTGCGTTTGTTGACATTTTCCTCCTTTGCGACTTAGCATTATGGCAAAGGGTCTCTCATTCAGGGTCAGCTTACAGATGCCCTGATCTGAGGAAAGGAAAATCAATCTCGTATGCGTATTTTGCATGGTCGCAGGACTCCGTCAATTGTCACGGTTTTCTGCATCTCGTTATTTGCAGGTATCGCCAACCTCTACGGACAGGCTGCCTCCATTACAGGACGTGTCAGTGATCCCTCCGGCGCCGCCATTCCAGGCGCACAGGTCACACTCAAAAACACCGGCACTTCAGCCACCCAGAACGCAAACACTGACGGCCAGGGCCGTTACACTTTTGCCGATCTCGGTATCGGCACTTACGACTTATCCGCCACAAAGACCGGTTTTCAGACCTCAACGCGCACGGGGGTTAACGTGACCGTAGGGGCGTCGCTTGTCATTGACGTAACACTCGCGGTGGGCCAGACCAACCAAAGCGTTGACGTCTCTGCCGAAGCCGCCCAGGTTGAAACCACCGATGCAGCGGTATCTTCACTTGTGAATCAGACGCAGATGCGCGAGCTGCCGTTGAACGGCCGCGACTGGGAACAGCTTATTCTGCTAGCCCCGGGTGTCTCAACCTACCCGTCGGGAGGAAACAGTGCTTTGACTTCGGTCGCCAACGCTTACTCGATCGCGGGTACGCGCCCCGAAGGGTACTCCAACACTCTCGACGGCGAAGATATGCTGAACTGGTGGCAGCGCAACGCCGGTGGAGATGTCACCGGCACTACGCTCGGCATCGACGCCATCGCGGAGTTCCAGACGCTCACCGGAACTTACAGCGCGCAGTATGCCGGCAACGGCGGCGCGATTGTAGGTGTCACCAAGTCAGGAACCAACGATTTCCACGGTTCCATGTATGAGTTCTTCCGCAACAGCGATCTCGACTCCCGCGGATTTTTTGACGGCTCTTCGGTGCCTCCCTTCCGTCGAAACCAGTTCGGTGGAACCTTCGGCGGCCCGATCAAGAAGAACAAGATGTTCTTCTTCATGAACTACGAGGGCATCCAGCAGATTCTGGACACCACGTCCATCAATTACGTGCCGACAGCGAACTATGTCAAGGACAACTGCAGCGCCCCCTGCACAGTCAATCCGGCCTCAGCTGCGATGCTGGCGCTTTACCCGGCTCCCAACGCGGGATTGCTCAACACCGATGTCGGCATCTATAAATTCGTCGGCGGGCAATATACACCGGAGAACTTCGGCGTAGCTCGCTATGACTACAACATCTCTGACAAGGATGCGCTTTTTGTCCGCTACGAGGCGGACTTCGGCAACCGCACCAGCGACAACGGCCTGGGACTCTGGCCGGTATACGACACCACCCATAACCAGTTCGCCACAATCGGTGAGCGTCATGTGTTCTCGCCGACCCTGGTCAACCAGTTCACGACATCCTACTCCCGGCCGCTGACTTACGAGACTCAGCCATCGGATCATGCGGCGCTGCAGTTTTTTACCCCCGCTCGTTATGATGCTTACATCGGCGTACCGGACCTCACGCCGCTGGGGGCGTCTTTCGTGACCCCGTTCACCTACCTTCAGAACAAGTTCACCCAGAAGGAGGACCTGACTTGGATTAAAGGCTCTCACACGTTCCATATCGGCGGCATGTTCCAGCGGCAGCAGCTCGATCCCAACGTTCTCGTTTTCTGGAACGGATACTATATTTTTACGAGCGGTTTGCCCACCACACAGGGCAACGTTTGCGCCTCTAACGCCCAATGCTTCCTGCAGGGCCAGCCTTTCCTCTTTATCGGTGCTCCGAACGGCGGCACTAATGGCTATCGATCAGAGCGTTATGATGCGATCCAGCCTTATTTCCAGGACGACTGGAAGATCAACAGCCGGCTGACGGTCAACCTTGGCCTCCGGTACGACTGGGAAACCAACCCGATCGAGACTCATAACCTCTTCTACAATGTGGCCGCGTCCCCAACCCAGGCGGGGCCTCCGTTCGCTCCGACCTTCATCAATGTACCCCATGCTTACGCGACGAACCCGTCCAACAAGAACTTTGACCCGCGGGTCGGTCTGGCCTGGGATATTTTCGGCGACCACAAGACTTCGCTGCGCGCCGGTTTTGGAATCTTCCACGATCCGTTAACGACATACGATTTCTCGTCGGCATACGTATCTTCCCCGCCGTTTAACACTACGGATCAATTCTTCTTCGGGCCCGATACGGCGTGGCCTACGCCTTTTAAAGGCGCGGCGGTTCCTTCGCTCAGCCAGATCACCGGCACCTATTACGGGACGAACACCACTCCGTATTCGCTCGAATATACGGCGACTATCCAACGCGAACTGCCCTTCGGCAATGTGCTGAGCGTGGGCTATCAGGGTACCCGCGGCATTCACCTGCTGGCGTTCCACGACTTCAATTCGCCGGAAGATACGAGGATCAATGGAGTCGACTACCTCGCGACCAACAACGGCCAGCCGTGCACCGTTGGCGGACCCTGCACGCAGAATCCTCGCCCGGTTCCGGCCCTTAGCTCTCAGGATCTGCTCGCGCCCACCAGCTACTCCAGTTACAACGCTTTAACGGTCGGACTGACCCACCGGGCTTCTTCCAATCTGGTGTATCAGTTTTCCTACACGTACTCGCATTGCATTGACAGCGCGTACTCGTACGGCGGTCTCGGATTCAACAACGTGACCTCCTCCATCACTAACCCGTATAACTGGAATGCAGACCGGGGTAACTGCAGCTTCGATCTCCGGCAGGTAATCTCCGCCAACGCAGTCTACGTGCTTCCCTTCAAAGGCAACCGCTGGAAGGAAGGGTGGCAGTTCAGCGTACTGACTTCGTTCCACACCGGCGTTCCGTTCTCGCTGGGTGAAGGCGACCAGATGGATACCGGCAACGGCTTCGACAGTGAGCGCCCCAACTACTCGCCAAACGCCCCGGGATGCAATAACAACCTGTACGCCAACCAGAACCCGAACCAGTGGTTCAATGAAGCCTGCTTTACGCCATCGACCTATGGCTCCGCCGGCAATCTGGGGCGAAATGTGCTGGTCGGACCGAATTACGCCGAGACAGATATTGGCGTAACAAAGATCACCAGGATCAACGAGAGGATGACTCTGACGTTGAAGGGAGAAATCTTCAACATCGCCAACCATCCGAACTTCGCGCCGCCCGCCGCCTCGATCATCAACGCAGGCAACAGCTGCGGCCCGACGTCCTACTACAGCACAGCCCCGAGCTGCTTTGTCCAGCAGGGCTCGGCGATCACTTCAACCGTTGGCAGCGGTGGTCTACCCGACGTGGCGCGTCAGACGCAGTTCAGCGCCAAGATAACGTTCTGATCTTTTAGCCGATCACCTGAGGGCTCAGAGGGTAACACCTCTGAGCCTTTTTTGTTTACAGGGCTGTATAATGCATTGAGTCGCCGACCTTGATGGAATTAACCGGAACGCCTGCACACGAGCCTGCGCACGCCGTTTCAGACCCACCTTCCCCTGACGCTGTAATCGAAGCTCTCGAGCGTATCCTCGGCAGCCAGCCATTTCACCATGCTGAAAGCCAGAAGGCTTTTCTCCGTTATGTGGTGAATGAAACACTGGCCGGCCGGGGCGAACAACTCAAGGAGTACTCGATCGGCGTCGAGGTGTTCAGGAAGAAGGAATCCTACGATCCGCGGTATGACAACACCGTCCGCCTGAAGGCGCAGAAACTCCGCTGGAGCCTGGCCAAATACTACGAGACGGAAGGGAAAGACGACCCGGTCTGCATTGGTTTCCGCGCGCGCAGCTACCAGCCCGTGTTTTCCTTTCGGCGCGTACAGATGCCGGATGAAGAGAAAGCGGAACCCCACGAGCATTCTTCGACCGGGGAAGCGATTCCGGTTCCGGCACCAGAGCGCGCCCACTATTCGATTGTCCCCGAGGCGCTGCCCGGCTTACCGCCGAAAGTCGACGCGCGGCGGCGCTGGCCGGTCTGGATCGCGGCGTCGGTCTTATTCGCGTGTTCCGTAGTCGGGGCTTATCTGGCAGGCGCCAGACGCCTGCCCATTCGGTCCGAACACAAAATCGATTCGATTGCCGTGCTTCCCTTGCGCACTCTCGGAGGAGAATCGGAATTGCTCAGCACAGGTTTGACCGCAGACCTGACCGACTCCCTGGCGCGCATTCCCGGCATGGGAGTCGTTGCGCCATCGTCCGCTTCCATCTACAAGGGCAAGGCGGTGGATGTGCGCGAAGTCGGATCCCGCCTGAATGCGCGCGCGGTGCTGGAAGGCAGTATTCAACAGGTGGGGAAACGGGTTCGTATCAACCTCCTGATCAGCGATACGCGCAGCGGACTGCCGCTCTGGTCAGCCACTTACGATCAGGAAATCAGGGACATCCTGCAGACGCAGGCTGATATTTCCGACAGTGTGACCAACGCGGTGCGGCTGAGACTGACGGAAGCGGCTTCCCCGGAGCCGGAGCGCTTATCGGCGGGAGTTGCGGGGACCGGCACGGGGGAAGCTCATGCCACGTTAGGCGAGGCGTATGCGATCGATTTCCAGTGGGACAAAGCAGAGCCGGAATTCCGCAAAGCTGTAGAACTCAGCCCCGGCCGGGCCACAGTGCGGCGCAGCTATGCCGGTTACCTGCAGAAGGTGGGACGCCTGAGCGAAGCCGAGACGCAGATTCGGCTGGACCCTTATACTCCATCCGCCGTCACGCTTTCCAACCTCGGGAAGAACTTCTATTTCAACCGGCAATACAAAGAGGCCATCACACAGTATCAACAGGCCATCAAAATCTACCAGCCTCTGGTCCCCCATATTCACGCCGACCTCGGTCTGGCTTACGTGTTTGCCGGAATGGGGCAAAAAGGGATCGAGGAGCTCGAGTTCGTGCACCGCGGTTTAAAGGTCATGGCGAGCTTCTCGGGCCAGCTCGGCTACGCCTATGCGATCGAGGGCAGGACCGGCGACGCTAATAAGATTCTGTCGGAGCTTCTCAGCCGGTCGGACCAGGGGGATTCTCTTTCCACGGCGATCGCGCAGATTTACATCGGCCTCGGCGCCCGGGATCGCGCCTTCGATTGGCTGAATAAGGCGGTCATTCAGCGGGACGGGAATCTCTTTTTGAAAGTCGACCCGATCTACGACAGCCTGCGGAACGACGCGCGGTTCGGCAGCCTGCTGAAGTCGATTCACCTCGATTGAGAAGAGCCTGGCGAAGCGAATCGGATGTGCCGCATCGTGTTGCAAATCAGCAGCGGGGTTTCCAACCCCGGGGCAGGATTACATCCCACCCCACATCAGGGCTGCGTGGAACGGGCGCTTTCGGTACCGCCTAAAGAACGCAGCAGAGCCACGGTGCTGTCATGCGGGACGGGCAGTCCGAAGGCGTCCTTGCCCATCGCGACATCGAGCGGAGTAAAGCCGCGGCCGGTTTTGGCATCCAGCTTCGCACCCTTCTCCGCCAGATACTTCACGATCGTGTCGGCGCCGCGCGAAGCTGCGCCGTGCAATGCGGTCTCGCCTTTCGAGTTCTTCGCGTCGATGTCCATGCCCAGATCGACACAGACCTTCAGCGACTCGAGAGCTTCGGCCTCCGTGCCCTTCGTGTTCTTGTCGCGGTAACCGACGCCAGCGGCGAACATCAGAGCATTGTTGCCTTCTTTCGTGGTGAGCTTCGGATCGGCACCCGCTTTGAGCAGCGCGCGCATAGCCACCGCATCGCCGGAGCGCGCGGCGCGCATGAAGGGCGTGGTGCCTTCGTCGAGCGAGGTGTCACCCGAATCCATGCCGCTGCGGCCCGGCAGGGGCTTAGTCAGCTTCGCGTTGACCTTCGCGCCCTTCGCGATGATCGCCTCAATCAGATCGAGGCTCGGATAGGTGTCTTCCAGCTTGCGGTTCGGCAGCGCAGACCAGTCTTCATTGCGCATGTCGACCGCAGCATAGAGGGCGGCGCGGCCTTTCACGTCGGTCACGTTCGGATCGGCGCCGCGATCCAGCAGCCATTTCGCAAACGTATAGTGCTTGTTCATGATCGAGACGACAAGGCCGCTGGTGCCGTCGATGTCGGTCTGGTTGATGTCGACTCCCGCGTCGAGCATGACTTTCGCGGTGTCGAAGTCGCCTTCACGCGCGGTGAACAGAAATGCCGTGAAGCCGCCGCGGGAAAACGGCGAGACCGATGAAGCAGCGCTCAGCTTGGGCAGACGAGTCTCGCGGTAAGACGACACGATCTTCCAGTCAGCGCCGTGATCGAGCAGGATTTTCACGACATCGGCATGGCGTTCGGCGGCGGCCCACATGAGCGCGGTCTGATTGCGATAGGATTCAGTGGCGTTCACGTCGGCGCCGTGATCGAGGAGCGCGCGCACGGCGGCGGCGTTGCCGGAGCGAGCCGTGACCATGAGGACGGTTTCGCCATCAGAAGTATCGCGCGTATTCGGGTTCGCGCCGGCCTTGAGCAGAGATTCGACGACGGCCGCGTTGCCTAGCGCGGCGGCTTCAGAAAGCGGCGTCGCGCCATAACGATTCCCGGCTTTCGCATCGGCACCCGCGGCGATGAGGAGATTCACCGCGTCGGTGTCATTCCAGTGCGCGGCCCATTCGAGCGCAGTCGTTCCGTCGGGCTGTGCCGTGTTCACAGCGGCATGCTGTTTAATGAGAGCGCGCAGCTGCGCGATGTCGCGATTCTGCGCGGCATCGGCCACACGTGTATCGGGGCCGCGTAATTCGGCCGCGTAGCTGAGTGAGGCAATGGCGGTGGCGATTAAGATCCGTCTCATGTCAGAGCTCCGTGAGCGGTCCGGTGCTGTCCCCGACCGTTTCCTCGGGGATGCCCGCCTTGTGCAGGATGGACAGCAGGAGGTTCGCCATTGGCGTATTTTCCGGATATTTCAAATGGCGGCCGCCCTTCATCTTTCCGGCGGCGCCGCCGGCCACGAACACCGGCAGCGGCGAGTGATTGTGCACGTTGCTGTTCGACATGCCGCTGCCATACAGGATCAGCGAATGGTCAAGCAGATTGCCGTCGCCATCGGGTGTCGATTTGAGGCGCTTGAGGAAGTAGCTGAGCAGCTCGACGTGATAGGTGTTGATCTTTGTCAGATTCTCCAGGCGATCGGGATTGTTCTGATGATGCGACGCCGGGTGGAAGCTTTCCGAGATGCCGAGCATGGGGAAAGTGCGATAGCTGACCTCGCGGGCCATCATGAAGGTCGAGATGCGCGTGATGTCGGCCTGGAAAGCGAGCGCCATCAGATCAAACATCAGCCTGGTATGCTCCTGATGATTGTCGGGGATGCCCGCGGGGGAAGTGGGCACGGTCAGGCTGGAGTTGGAATTCTGCTTTTCGGCGAGCTGGATGCGGCGCTCGATTTCGCGGATGGTGTCGAGATATTCCGCGACGCGGTTGCGGTCGCCGGGTCCAAGGCCGCCTTCGAGACGGCGCACCTGTGCCATGGCGGCATCGAGAATGCTGCGCTGCTGTTCGATGCGTTCGAGGCGCTCGGTGGCATTCGCGCCGTCGCCGAAGAGGTGATCGAAGACGACGCGCGGATTGATTTCCATCGGCTGCGGTGTGGTGGGCGTACGCCAGGAGATGGTGTTCATGTAAGCGCAGCTGAAGCCGACGTCGCAGGAGCCAACCAGTCCGCTGTAATCTTCGGTGGCGAGTTCGAGAGACGGCAGGGGCGTCTCCTGGCCGATCTTAAGGGCCGCCATCTGATCGATCGTCGTGCCGGCGCGAATGTCGGCGCCATCAGTGCGCTTAGGATGGACGCCGTTGAGGTAGACGGCCGGAGAGCGCGTGTGGTCGCCGCCGTTGTCGCCATCACCGCCGGGCGCGGCCATTTTGTGTGCGAGATTTGAGACCACAACGACCTGGTCCCTGAAGGGTTCGAGCGAGGCGAGCGTGCGCGAGAGCTTCATGTCCGTGCCTTCGCCGACGGGAGTCCAGTTGGCCATCACGGCGCCGTGCGGCATGAAACAGAGGCCGAGGCGGATCTGCGGCGCGGCAGCGGTCTGCCCCAGAGCCGTGTGCGCCGGAACCATGGCGTCGAGCAGCGGCAGCGAGACGGCGGTCCCTATGCCGCGCAGGATGGTACGGCGCGAAATGTGCTTCTTCGTGATCAGTCTCATCGTGAGGCCTCTTCTTTATTAACAGCCAGCGGTTTTGAGCCGGACACTTTCATTCTCATCTCAAACGGCGTGCTTTCGGCAATCGCCAGAACGAGCGAGGAAAAACGGTAATCGTGGTCGCGCGCCTGGCTGACGATGCCGCGCACGGCGGGCATGTCGGAATATTGCACGCCGCGGCCGAGCGCGTAGGTCAGCAGTTTCTCGGTCATTACGCCGGTGAAGACGTCGGGGCGGCTCGCGAGCATCTTGTCGAGCGCAGCGGGGCCGTCCACCTTCGTCCCGTTGAAAAGCGTGACGGAAGCATCGATGGGACTGCCATCGTCGTTGCCGCGCCAGTGGCCGACGGCATCAAAGTTTTCCAGAGCGAAACCGATCGGGTCCATGACTTTGTGGCAGCCCGCGCACACGGGATCGGCGCGGTGCGCTTCCATGCGTTCGCGCAGAGACTTCGGGGCAGCGTCTGCGTTTTCTTTGAGGGGCGGAACGTTGGGCGGCGGCGGCGTCGGGGGAATGCCAAGGATGTTGGTGAGCACCCATTTGCCACGTTGCACGGCGGAGGTGCGATTCGGATAAGACGTGACCGCGAGAATGCTGGCCTGTCCCAGCAGCCCGCGGCGCTCAGGCGAATCGATGGTCACGCGGCGGAACTGGTCGCCGTAAATGTTCGGGATGCCGTAGTGCTTCGCGAGGCGCTCGTCCACGTAGGTGTAGTTGGCGTTGAGCAGGTCCATGACGCTGCGGTCTTCGTGGATGATGCTCTGGAAGAAGAGACGCGTCTCCTGCTCCATCGAGTGGCGCAGGTTGTCGTCGAAGTCGGGGAACGTGCCCAGGTCGGGCGAGAAGTTTTTCAGGTTGCGCAGGAAGAGCCACTGCGCGGCGAAATTGTCGACCAGCGTTTCGGCGCGGGGGTCCTGCAGCATGCGGCGGACCTGGCTGTCGAGAATGGCATGATCGTGCAGCTTGCCCTGGCTGGCCATCGTCAGCAGTTCTTCATCGGGCGGGCTGCTCCAGAGGAAGAATGACAGGCGCGAGGCAAGGGCGACATCGCTCAGTTTGTAGACCGCGCCTGCAGGCAGATCGCGCGGGTCGGCTTCAAAGCGGAAGAGGAATTCCGGGCTGGTGAGAATGTACTGCAGCGCCGCTTCGATGCCGGCGTCGAAACGGCCTTTGGCGTTGCGCTGGCGCTGGTAGAAGCTGAGAGGAGTTTCAAGGTCATTGTCACCGACAGGTCTTCGGTAAGCCCGGCGCAGGAGCGCGGATACGATCTTGCGGGCGCAGGGCAGTTCGTCCTGCGCATTCGCGGGCTTACAGAGGAAGATCTTTTCACGCGAGGGCGTATCGCCGGAACCGGTGGCATGCAGCGGACCTTCCACGGTCATGCGGTCGAGCGAGGGGTCGCCGGTGATGGCGAGGCCGTCGATGGTGGTGCGCAGGAACGGCTTGATCAGATCATCCGTTTCGGCGTGGCTGCGCAGGATCACTGCCGCGGCGATGGTGTGCGGACCGGCTTTCACGGGAATGCGCATGGTCAGGCGCTTGTCCAGCTCCGCGCCGAATTCTCCGGGGTTCGAAGCCATACGGATGAAGTCTTCCCGGCCGCCCGCGGTGACCAGCGTGAGGCGTTTGCCGTCGAGACTGATTTCGATCTGGTGCGCGTCTTCCATGCCGCGCATCAGGTCGAAGGTGTTGCGCCACAAACGTACCTTAATGATGTATTCGGCATCGAGCGGGAAATAGTGGTGCACCAACATGCCGCCGCGCGTACCGAGCGGCAGACCGTCGATGTGCTGATCCTGCGAGAGGTCGGGGCGCACCCGGTAGGTGGTGGTGCCGGGCGCGATGTTCATGTCACCCACGGCTTCGCGGCTGATGTTCCACGAGGCGGACAGATAGCGCTCCATCAGCGACGGGGACATGCGCAGCACGTCGGCGATGTTGTCGAAGCCGCTCGATTCATCGTCCGGAGGCAGCAGGGCGGTGGAATCGACGTCGAGCGCCAGAAGATCGCGAATGGCGTTCGCGTATTCGGCGCGATTCAGGCGGTGCATCGCAGCGCGGCCAGGGTTGGGATTCGCGGCGGCGGCGCGGTCGAGGGAATCTTCAAGATACTTCGCGAGGCCATCGGAGGCAGCCTGATCAGGATGCGGCACACCCTGCGGCGGCATGGAACCGGTGCGCAGTTTGCGAATCACCTTCTCCCAGGTTTCCGCATTCGCCGCAACGTTCGCGAGGTCGGCGGCGGCGAGCGAGAGTCCGCCGGATTTCATTTTGTCGTTGTGGCAGGCGGCGCAGTACTTATTAATGACTGCGGCCTCAGAAACGGCATCGGCGCGAAGAACCACCGGCGCTGAGCAAACGAGGAGAGAAATAAGGAAATACTTCAAGTCGCTCTAAATTCTATCGTTTGCAATGCATGCAGTCAAAGGGGTCAGGGCTGTTGATGTGATCAAAAAACGGTCTGAGGATGACGCCCGGCGGCAGCGATTGCATGCAATCGGATAGACTTGACGGCGGGAGATTCGATGCAGATTCGATTGATTCGGACGTTTGTGCTCAGCGTTTTCATGGCCGGTATCGCGGCGGCTCAGACACCGAAAACAGCCGGCAAATGGACGCCGCCGAAGACCGCCTGGGGCGATCCCGACCTGCAGGGCGTGTGGACGAGCGACGATTTGCACGATGTACCGCTGGAGCGGCCGGTGACGTACGGTACGCGACGTTTTCTCACCGAGGACGAGTTGAAGGAACGCGGGCAGGATCTCGAATCGATGCGTAAAACCATCGAAACGGGCGCCCGGCCCACGACGGGCTTCTGGGCGACGCAGAAAGGCGTGGATGCCGCGGCGGTGCCGGCACAGTGGGTCGAATTCGCCCGGCACGCTTCAGCACTGACGTCGCTGGTGGTGGATCCGCCGGACGGACGCATTCCGGCGCTCACGCCTGAGGGTCAGAAGCGCCGCGCCGCCCAGCCGAACTACTTCAACATGCGGCCCGCGTCGTGGGAAGACCTCAATATGTACGACCGTTGCATTACGCGCGGCGTGACGGGATCGTTCTTTCCGTCGATCTACGGCAACGGATCGCAGATCGTGCAGGCACCCGGCATGGTGGCGATCCGCTACGAGATGATCCACGAGACCCGCATGGTTCCGATGGACGGCAGTGCGCACCCCGGTCCTGAGTTTCGCACCTGGATGGGCGATCCCCGCGGTCATTGGGAAGGCAACACGCTGGTGGTGGAGACGACGAATTTCATCGGCGGCAAGGTGGCGGTGGGCAACGTGCCTTACAGCGACGAGCTGAAGTTGGTGGAACGCTTCAGGCGCGTGGCGGACGGTGTGATCGATTACGAGGTGACGGTGTCCGATCCCAAGACTTTCACCGCGCCGTGGAAAGTCGAGTTTCCCATCACGCGGGAACCTGGTTATCAGATCTTCGAATACGCGTGTCACGAGGGTAACAAGGCGATGCATAATCGCCTGAGTTCGGCACGCGCGGAAGAAAAAGCCGAAGCCGTTGCTCACCAATAGCTACGCAAGAGTTGCGGGCTCAACGAGTATCACGTCCATCGAGTTAGTGCACACGGTGGAACTTACGCTGCAGATCCGGCCAGAACTCTTTCAGAATGTTCGAGGCCGTGTCCACACCCAGTTGCATGCCCAGCTTTGACGCGCCGTCGCCGGCAGTTCGGTTATCCCGGTAATATGCGTTCGAGATGGCAACCGCAACGGAGTTGCCGACGACCTCGGAGTAGTTGAACTGCGTCCGTCCTGAATCGTTGTGAGTCAGGAAGATCTGGCCCGCGGCGTAGCCCAGCCGCGACCATATCCCCCCGGTGCCCTTTCTGAAATAACGCGGATCCTGATGGAGCAGCGCCGGGAATACGGCCTCGGTCATGTAATCGCCGATAGCGAGGTCGGCGTAGGCGCTTCCAAGGTAGCGCCCGTAACCGGCTCCGCCCTGTCCAAAGGACTTGTTCTGGTTGGTCGCCTGAGCCTCGCCCGCGAAGAGAGCCGCGAGCACCACCGTGCCGGGATCGAAGGCGTCCGCGGAGGCTACTTTAAATTTTTCGATCGCGGTCAGCGGCTGGAAGTTCGCGAGACCCGGCGACGTTCGGTAATTCGGAACGATCCAGAAGACCCGTTTGCTCTCTTCCTGCCCGGCAGGCTGATCGGCCGAAGGCTCCTGCGCCGCGACCAGGCATGCGCTGAGAAGCGCTGCAGCGCACACGCGCGATATCAGATGAATCATTGGTTCTCCTCTTTCACGCGCAAACGTATGGCTGCAGCGTTTTAACCGGTTACTTGCCGCCAAGCATGAACACGACACCCGCCGAGTAGCGGACGCCGTTCTGATGGTCGCCAAAGCCCGCCGTGGGACCGCCGAGTTCCTCGCTGTTGAACTGCGTCCGGAAGTACTCGACCTGAACCGGCTTGAGTGCGATGTGATGAGTCAGAGCTACATCGAGACCGCCGCCGATTGCAAGCGCGAATGTGTTCTGGCTGGTGCTGGTCGAGTTGCTCCACGCTTCCCCGCCGCCAAACAAGGCCTGCGCATAGGGGTTGAAACGCTTGTGCCGCCAGTTGAAGCGGGGTCCGAACATATAAGTGAAAAGCTTGTCGTCGATGCGGCTGTTGGTGTTGGCGTAACCGCCGAAATCTGCAACAGCACCCAGCCACCTGTTGATGTTGTATTCGAAATAGCCCGCGCCACCGTTGCCCGTGATCTGCGAATTATTGTTGCCGGCATTCAGATGATTACCCGAGTACAATACGCCGACTTCGTATCTGGGTGTGGTGTCTTCCTGCGCGCTGAGTACAGCGGCACAACCCAGGACCGCCCCCAAAATGAATATAAAAGACCTCATATTTATTCTCCTTTTCCTGAAAATTGCGTTCACGACGCTCTCATTCAGGAAGAGGCTGCGCGGGGCTGTCTTGTTGGCGGAAATCTGTTCAGGCAGCGCGACCCGGGGGTATGCGGGGTATGTCCCGCGGGGGGGCGCTGAACCATGGACTACAGGCCCGTTTCCGCCGATCCTGTTGGACAATGGTTTGCTGAGGAGGTCCCGGCCTTCAGTGCGCCGACGAACCCATGCGATCCGCACGCAGCGTGATTCCGGCTATTGTTTTCGCGTCTTTGGCGTGGGGCCAGGGCGTCACTGCGGTGATCTCCGGAGTAGTGGCTCACCCGCAGGCCGCTGTCGGCGGGGCGACAGTGTCCGTCATCAGTTCCGACACGGGCGTTACAGTCTGGTCCGGTCAAACCAACTTCGCAGGGGTGTTCCGCGCACCCAGCCTGCCGCCGGGACGCTACGATGTGTCGGCGAGCGCCGCGGGATTCAAGCGTAAACAGGTTTCCGGTATCGAGCTTCCGGTCAACGAGCGCGTCGATTTGCTGATCGAGATGGAGGTCGGCGAAATCGCCGAGACCATTACGGTCGAGGGGCGCACACAAAATCAGCTCCAGACGGACAGTTCGTCGATCGGCAACACCATCACCGCGTCACAACTGGAGAGCCTGCCGCTTCCGAGCCGAAATACGCTGAATCTGCTGGCGCTGACGCCGGGCGTTTCCTCGGGCGGCGATATTACCGCACAGACAGGTCTCAATACCTCCCAGCTTTCGATCGAAGGCAGCCGGACGCTGAACAACGAATTTCTGATCGACGGAATTTCGGTGGTGAGCGGCTCGACGGGTGCTGTGCAGACGCTGCCCCCGGCCGATTCGATCCGCGAATTCAATGTGCTCGCGGCCTCGTATTCGGCGGAGTACGGGCGAAGCTCCGGCGGCATCGTTTCACTGATCACCAATTCAGGCAGCGGCGCCATACACGGCGCGGCTTACGGATATTTCCGCAATGAGGACATGGACGCCAACAACTACTTCAACAACGTTCTGCGCAAACCGCGTCCGGAGGACCGCTACAACCTGTTCGGAGGCAAACTGAGCGGTCCCCTCGGCTTAACGAGAACCCGCCGTAAGGACGCGCGGACGTTCTTTTTTCTGAACTATGAAGGCCTCATTCAGTCCTCGCCTTACAACATTACTTCCACGGTGCCTTACGGGGCTTATGCGACGGGAAACTTTTCGGCGTCGCCGACACCTGTCGATGCACCGGGAACGAAAACGCCGTTCTCCGGGAATGTGATCCCGCCGAGCCTGATCGACCCTGCCGCGCAGAAGATTCTCGGACTCGTCCCGGCCCCGAACTCGACCGGCACCGCGGACAAAGCGGACAATCTGCTGACAAACAACTTCGTGTCGGTCGGATCGAGTCACCCCAGGCTGAACACGGGCGTGTTGCGGCTGGATGAAGCGCCGGCCAACACGTGGCGCCTCTTCGGCACGTTTATTCACTACAACAGCCATGCGCCGATTCAGCCGATTTTCCCCGGCAGCCCGCTCGAGAACGCCGTGGGCAGCAACGAAACGACGGGGTACGAGTCGACCGTCGGTGTGACGAAGATCTGGAATTCCACCTTCATCAGCGATTTCCGGGTTGGTTTTTTCCGCAATAATGCGGAGATCGTTCCGCCCGGCGCCGGCATCGATGTCGAGAGCACGCTTGGCATCGCGACCTCTTACGGCGAGGCCGCGCCGGAGATCAACATCGGAGGATTCTCGCAGCTCGGCGCCAACACCAATACCCAGCGCACACAGGTGGACAACAACTATCAGACGAGTCTGACTAACAGCAAGGCGCTGCGGAATCATCTGATCCAGTTCGGATTCCAGCTCCGGAAGGATCAATTCGACGACCTGAATCCGACTGGCGATGTGAATGGCAGCTTCACCTTCGACGGGTCGATCACGAACCGGAACAACAGTTCAGGGAATCCGATCAATGCGCTGGCGGATTTTCTGCTGGGCGATATCAAGACCGCGTCGTACTCTCTGGCGCAGCCGCTCATCGGACGGCGCAACTACAATTTCGGCCTCTATATGCAGGACGACTGGAAACTGACGCCGAGGCTGACTGTGAATGCCGGGCTGCGCTGGGAATACGAAGCGCCGATTACAACCGCGAATAACGAGTATTCGCGCGTCGATCCCGCGACGGGCCAGGTTCTGTTCGCCGGAAACAACGCATCCGATTCACTGAATCTGCCGGCTTCGAAACTGAAATTCGCACCGCGGGTTGGGTTCGCGTGGAACCTGACGCCGAAAACAGTGATTCGGTCCGCGTTCGGAATCTTTTATGCGGGAATATTTTCGGACCTGGGCGGCCAGGTGCTCTTTCCCGGCTACACGGTGGACCAGACGTTCAACAACCTCGGCACGGGAATCGCGCAGCCGTTTCGGCTGTCGCAGGGTTTGCCGCCCGTCGCCACATATAACCTGCAGAACGCGGCGGCAAACATCGCTCAGTTTAACTCGGCGGCGAATCCTCTGTCGTTGACTTCGTACGCGGAATTCACGCAGCTCGAGCCGCCTCCCTATGCGGAGGAATGGAATTTCGGCATACAGCGGGAACTCACAACAGGCACGATCGCTGAGGTGAACTATGTAGCCAGCCACGGCGTACACCTGCCGATCAACCTGCCGCAAAACAACGTGCCGTACGATCCCGCGATCGACGCCGCGGTGGCCTTCGCCAACACGACAGTGGCGGCGCAGCAGGCGCGCCCCTACCCGCAGATCGGCAGCTTCAGCTCGCTCAATATGGAAGCAGTGTCGAGCTATCAGGCGCTGGAAGCGAGCGTGAGGCGGCAGTACGGCTCGAATCTGACCTTTGTGGCCAACTACACGCGGTCGAAATCGATTGACGACGCCAGCGGGATTTACGGCTTCTCGCAGCCTTCCGGCCTGAACGTGGGCGAGTTGGCGCAGCAGTTCCTCGGTCTGAACAAAGGTCTCAGTGAGTTTGACCGGCCCAACGACTTCACTGCCGCGATCCTCTTCCGGACAACGGGCAATCGCTGGGTGCGCAACTTCGAAATTTATCCGATGCTGAGCGCGCACAGCGGCCTGCCCCTCTACATCGGGCAGACCAATGAGAACGCGGCGCAGACGGGTACCACGCAGCAGCGGCCCGACGTGGGTAATCCGGGCGTGAGCCTGTACACACGCGAGGTTCCCAACGGAACGGGCGTGCAATATCTGCTGCCCGCGAGCGCAGCGAACTTTCCGCTGGAGCCGACGGGGCCTTTATTCGCAGGCTCCGGCGCATCGCGCACGCAGGTGTTGCCAGTGGACCTGGGGAATCTGGGAAGAAACGTGGTGCGCGCGCCGGGGCAGCTGGATCTGAATATTTCGTTCGGCCGGTCATTCACGGTGCGGGAACGCGTGAGGCTGCTGATCCGCATGGAAGCTTACAACGCCTTGAACCATACGAATTTTCAGGCGCCGGCCCCCACGCTGACGTTGACGACGAATGCGGCGGCTCAACCGGTCTTCAATGCGCCGACCTTCGGGGTCATTTCGGCCGCCTACCAGGCGCGGTTTCTCCAGCTGGTGGGCAGGTTGGACTTCTGAATGCGCACCACCCTTCGCAAGTGGGCGCTGACCGGAATCATCGTGATTCCGGGAGTGCTCTGTCAGGCGGCCGAAAGCGTATCGGAGTTCCATCACAACGCGTGGACCGGGCTGGGCGCGGTGTTCGACATCAAGCAGTCGGCTGAGGGTTATCTCTGGCTGACAACGTCGCGAGGCGTGCGGCGCTTCGATGGGGTGCGGTTTCAAACCGTGGAGGAAGTCACCCGCGGAACCGTGCTCGACAGCGAAATCGATTCCGTCTTTCTGTCATCGTCCGGCGGAATCTGGCTGACGACGCAGGGCGCGGGATTGCTTTTCTGGAAAGACGGAAAGCTGACCGCGTATCCGGACAGGCGCTGCACACCGACACGCAAACAGGGACAGATCATTGAAGATCGCGATGGATCGTTGTGGGTGCAGGCGACGGCCGGCCTGTTCCGGCTGCGCGGATCGAGATGCGAGCAGATCGGGGCCGAACAGGGATATCCGGGAAGATTTCCGGCGGGCATTCTGCTGGACAGCGACGGAACGCTGTGGGTAAAGCCGATCGCCGGTTCTCTGCGGTTCCTGCCGCGCGGGCAACAGAAGTTTCAGACCAGCCCGTACGGGGAGGGCACGTCCACCGGGTTCGCGTGGCTGCATGAAGCGCCGGACGGGTCGATCTGGCTTTCGGACGATCAGGGACTGCGGCGGGTGGCGGGCAAGCTGAGTCTTGCAGCGACTCCCGTAACTGCGCCCGTATCGAAACAAAAAAAGAGATTCGGCGATTTCGCGTTCGCCTCCGATGGCTCTTTGTGGTCAGCCACCGATGCGGGCGTGAAACGGTTTGAGCACGTGGACCGCTGGCCGGCTCCGGCCGCTGCCGCGAAGGCGCCGGGTGAAACCTTCGCGCCGCAAACCGGACTGAGCTCGGATGCGGTGTCGAAGGTGTTGATCGATCGCGAGGGCGTCTGGATCGGGACGAACTCGGGGCTCGACCGGCTGCGGCGCGCCCGGCTCACCACCGTGCTGCTGCCGCATGCCTCGGAGCACGAGTTCAGCGTGGCGGCCGGAGAGGCGGGCTCCGTCTGGACCGGCAACAGCAACCTTCCGCTTACGCATGTGTTGGCGGATGGTGCGATCACCACTTTCCCCGCGACGCGCCAGACGATCAGCGTGCGGCGGGATCACACAGGAACAATCTGGTCCGCCGGCGCGGGGGACTTTTATCTGTGGCGCTCCGGACCAAATGGATTCGCGCCGCTGCATTATCCGGAAGAGAAGGTGGACGCCGTGATATTCACCGCGGTGGACCGAAAAGGCGACCTGTGGATCACGACGAACAGCGGGCGGGCATGGCATCTTTCCAACGGTTCGTGGAACGACGAAACCGCAACTCTCGGCAAGAAACCCGGCATCAAAGGCGCGATGACGGACGACGCGGCAGGCAATATATGGTTTGCGTTCTCAAACAAGGTCGTGAAGTGGGACGGGTCGACTTTCTCGCGGTTCTCATTTCCCGATGGCCAGCGCGGCGTCTCGGAGAACACCATGTCGGTGCGCGGCGAACATGTATGGCTGGCAGGCGCGGGCGGCGTACAGTTGTTCATGAAGGGCGGGTTCCACCTGATGAAGTGGCGCGATCCGGGCATGCCGGGGAGGCTGTCGGGCATTGTCGAGACGCGGACAGGCGATCTGTGGATGAACGGCTTCTCGGGCATTGCGCACCTCTCCGCAGCCGAGGTAAACCGGTGGCTGCAGCACCCTGACGCGCCAGTATCCGGCGAGCGCCTGGACGAACTCGACGGGCTTCCAGGCTTCTCGGAAGAACCGTTGCCCGAGCCCTCCGTTGTGGAAGCCCCGGATGGGCGGTTGTGGTTCGCCACCACAAGAGGCATCGCGTGGCTGGACCCGGCCGCCCTGGAACGGGACCGGAACCAGGTGCCGCCGCCGGTGTTCATCTCGTCGGTGATTGCCAACGCGAAGACGTTTGTCGGCGCCGATGGCCTCACGCTTCCCGCCCATACAGAGAATCTCGAGTTCGATTACACCGCGCTCAGTCTGGCGATTCCGGAGCGCGTGCAGTTTCGCTACAAGCTCGATGGCATCGACGAGGGATGGCAGAACGCGGGTACACGAAGGCAGGCGTTTTATACGAAACTGCGTCCGGCGCACTACACTTTCCACGTGACCGCGTGCAATAACGACGGTGTCTGGAACGAGGCGGGCGCGGCGCTCGATTTTTCGGTGGCGCCGGCGTATTACCAGACCGTCTGGTTCCGCGTTTCGGTGGCAGCGGCAATCCTGGCGTTGCTGGCCGCCCTTTACCGGCTCCGGCTGCGGCAGATGTCGAGGCAGTTCAGCATTCGCATGGAGGAGCGCGTCAACGAGCGCACACGCATCGCGCGCGACCTGCACGATACTCTGCTGCAGGGTTTTCAGGGCGTGCTGCTGAAGTTTTCGGCTGTCAGCTATATGCTGCCGGATGACTCGCGGGCGCGGGCGGTGCTGGAGCAGGCTATCGAACAGGCCAGACAATCGATTGCCGAAGGCCGCGATGCGGTGCAGGGCCTGCGCGCATCGACGCTTGCCACCCACGACCTCGCGCGCACACTCAGCACGATCGGCATGGAACTCGCGTCGGAGTGTGGGAACGGGAACCGGCCGGGTTTCCGCGTGGAGGTGGAAGGCACATCGATGGATCTGGCTCCCCTGGTGCGCGACGAAGTATACAGAATCGTTGTGGAAGCGCTGCGCAATGCGTTCCGGCACGCGCACGCGGGACAGATCGAAGTGGAAATCCACTACGAGAAACGGCGCTTGCGGGTGCAGGTTCGCGACGACGGCAAGGGCATTGACCAGAGCATTCTCGACGCGGGCGAGCGCCGCGGACACCACGGGCTGAAGGGCATGCACGAGCGCGCGGGTCTGATCATGGGCAGACTGGCGGTCTGGAGCAAACCCGATTCCGGCTGCGAGGTGGAACTCACAGTGCCGGGCTCCGTGGCCTACGCCGGGCCGGTGGCCGAGAACCAGCGTGTATCTTAACCACGTGGACCCCGAATCGAAAGCGATCCGGATTCTGGCAGTGGACGATCATCCGTTGTTTCGCAGCGGTATCTCAGCCCTGGTGGGCACGCAGGCGGACATGGCCCTGATCGCGGAAGCCGCGGACGGGCGGGAAGCGATTCAGCAGCACCGGCTGCATCGTCCCGACATCACCCTGATGGACCTGCAGATGCCCGGGATGACCGGGCTCGATGCCATGGTGGCGATCCGCAGTGAATTTCCGGATGCCAAGGTGATCGTGCTCACAACCTATTTGGGCGATGTGCAGGTTCTCCGCGCCATGAAGGTGGGAGCGCGGGCGTACCTGCTGAAGAGCCTGCTGGACAAAGAACTGCTCGAGACAATTCGCGCGGTGCACGCCGGCAGGAAGTCGCTTTCTCCCGAAGCTTCGTTCGAACTTGCCGAACATGCCACGGACGAATTTCTGACCCCCGCGGAGATCCAGGTGCTCCGGCTGATCGCCGCAGGGAACGCCAACAAGGAGATTGCGGCGCAGCTTTCCGTGACGGAAGAAACGGTCAGGGGCCGGGTGAAGAACATTCTCTCGAAACTGCGCGCCAATGACCGGACGCACGCGGCGATGATCGGAATTCGGCGCGGCATCATCGAACCCTAAAGCTGGAAAGAGTGGTCTGGCCTACCCCTTTCGGGGCTTTGCCCGGTTGCGGCGATCGGAGAACCTGAACAAGGGATTTTTTTGCAACGGCTCTTTTCGACCTTTGCCCGCGGCGCGCCCGGCGCGGGTCTTCTGCTGTTGCGCATTGTCGGCGGCGCATCGGCAATCACCCACAGCGTGGCAGATCTGGGCAGCGGCGTGTCTGTCAAATCAGCTCCCGACATTCTCGCCCTGGCCGCCGGAGCACTTCTGGCTCTGGGAGTGTGGACGCCGGTGTGCGGCGCCGTGCTGGCTGCGCTCGAAGTCGGGGCGATCCTTTCAGCTCATCCCGACGGGTTCAGCGGCATTCTGAGCGGACCCGGGCTCCTGCCGGGTACGATCGGAGCCGCACTCGCGCTGCTCGGACCGGGTGCCTGGTCGATCGACGCGTGGCGGTTCGGGTGGCGGCGCATCGATGTCCACAACGATTTGCGCGACCGGAAGAGTTAGTGTTCGCCGAGCGGATTTAACAGGCTGCTGAAAAACGCTTCTTGCCACTCCCTTAGGGTCGCGGTTCGGAAAAGCAGCTGAACCGCGCGCGTCAGCAAACGGCAACGAAAAGAGCTTTTTCAGGCAGCTGATCTAAGCCTCAAAAGAGTCGCGCGCGGTTCACGATTGAGGAGATAGCCTGCTCCATCCGGGGTTTACGCGGCAAGCCACGTGCCGCATGATGAACCCATGACGACTACTGCTTCGATGACGACTCCTCGTATCCAGGTTCTGAGCGTCGACGATCACCCGCTGCTGCGCGAAGGTATCGGCGCCATCATCAACAGTCAGCCGGATATGAATCTCGTCGGCGCCGCCGCCGGCGGCAAGGAAGCGATCGAAGCTTTCCGCACGCTCCGGCCGGACGTTGTCCTGCTCGATCTGCAACTGCCCGATCTCAACGGGATCGAGGTTTTGATCGCGATCCGCAATGAATTCCCGGACGCGCGCATCATCATTCTGACAACGTTTGAACGCGATGCCGAGGTGCAGCGCGCGCTGAAGGCGGGAGCCCAAGGGTATCTGCTCAAAAGCGCGCCGCCGAGACAGATGCTGGACACCGTTCGCCAGGTGAACAGAGGAAGAAAGAGCGTGGCGCGCGAGGTGGCCGAGGAACTGGCGGCTCATCTCGGCGAGGAATCACTCAGCAGCCGCGAAGTGGAGGTGCTGCAGCATGTGGCCGAAGGCAATCGCAACCGCGACATCGCGAAGAGGCTGTTTATTGCCGAGGAGACCGTCAAGGTTCACCTCAAGCACATTATGGGCAAGCTGGGCGCCAGCGACCGCACACAGTCGGTGACCATCGCGGCGCGGCGCGGCATTATCTATCTGTAGCGAATTCCGAACCGTGACCGTCAGGGAGCGGCAACAAGAGGCCCCGGCAGGTATTCCGCGAATCCCTCACGGTCACGGGTCAGTAAGGGTGACCAGGCTATGCCGTCTGAGCGGCGGGAGCCTGACGGCGGCGGCGTCCGCTGAGCAGGTAAACAGCAGCGCGCAATTCGAGCAACGGGTCTGCGGACGCCTCAATGCCGTCCACCCGCGGTATCGGGTCGAAAATGATATAGCGCTGCTCGGCGGCGTTGTCGGCAACGGCTTCAGTAAGAGCAACCCTCCCGAAGGGAACCAGCTTCCGGCTCTCCGGCCAGTGCTGCGTCGCGTCGTCCACCACGTCGCCCGCTTCAGCCACCTGCACATGAATATCGAACTGAATGGCTTCGCGGGCCACACGCTCGCGGAGTTCGCCGAACAGGTAGTCGGAGTCCTTGCTCTTCGCCGCAGCGTCGTCCAGATGCGCGACGCCGGCGACGGGGGTGATGCGGTAGCGTCCGAATTGAGCGCGTCCGTCGCGGTTGATGAACTGATATGCCGTCACGCCGAAGTAGGCTTCTTTCGCGAAGCTCACCGGGCTGGGCTTGGGCGCCTGCACAAAAGCCAGGGCCGCCGGATGAGTCCCGAGAAATTTCTCCACCGGGGAGGGTGATCCCCCCGCCGGGCCGCTGGCGGCCAGCGCGCGCAGGAATTCGAGAAACTCTTCGCCGGTGTGGGTCGGAAAGCCGTCCGTCGAGTGACTGATGATGTCCGTATGCGCGCGCTCCCCCAACTGGAAACGGATCGCTAATCCCCGCGGATTGGCATTCGGATCGTTATCGGGCAACACAGGAATACCCGTCGAGTTTGAGAAACGGGCCGTAACAGGCGTCGATGCGTGTGTGACGTGCGGCGCGCGCGTCAGTTCGGCAGCCTGCGAAGAAGGTGTGAACGTGCCGTTCAGCAACAGACCTTTGGCATGCGCCGGACGAAAGCCCGGATGCAGCCCGAATATGGCGTCGAATTGCGCGATCAGATCGTTGGCGAGCTTAACAACACGTTCATCGGAGGGAAGCGGCATTCTAAGTCCTTTCTGGATTCCAGCTCTGTTGAAGATGCTGAGAGCGGCCGGTTTGGTGGGTCGGAAACCTGCCGCCTCGTGCGGAAAAGTACACTTCAATGCGCAGAAGCCCCGGCGCCGGACGCCTTGAAGCTTCGGATTGCCAGCACGAGCGGGATCATCCCCAGCGTCACCCAGCCGATCACGCGGAAGCAGTCCATGAACGCCAGAAACAGGCTCTGGCGGCCGAGTTGGTCGTAGACCAAACCCCACACGGCGTGGCCGGCATCCGCGCTGGTGAACCCGTGATTCATGAGGTAGCCGGTTGCCGTGCGCCCGAACTGCTGCAGGGCTTGTGAGCCGGTATCGAGATGGGAAGCGAGATTCGACTGGTGGAAATCCTGCCGGCGCGCCGCGGCGGTCGTGACGAATGCGATGCCGAAGCTTCCACCCCAGTTGCGGAACAGATTCGTCATACTGGAAGCCTTGTTGTTCTGATCCGGCCGCAGCTGCGAATATGCGATGAGGTTCACCGGCACCAGAAACAGCCCGTATCCCAGCCCCTGCAGGACGCGCTCCCAGCCGTAGTGCGAGGCGTTCGTGTCGAGATTCATCGAACTGTAGATGAACATCGCCAGCGCGATCGTGGAGATGCTCGCGAACATCAGTGTTTTGGCGGACACCATGCGGCGCTGCAGCAACTGCGCCGATACGGGCGCGAGCAGCGTAATCACGAAAGCGCCGGGACCCAGAACGAGGCCCGCCTCGAACGCGCGATAGCCGTAAAGCGACTGCAGCATCTGCGGAATCAGATTCGTCGTGCCGAAGAGGCCGACGCCGAATACGAAGAGAAGCGTAGCGGCGATGGCGAAATTGCGGCTGCGGAGCAAACGGAAATCGACGATCGGATCTCTGACGCTCAGTTCCCAGACGATGGTGCCGATCCATCCGAGGACGGCGATCACGATCATCGTCGTGATGAAACGGTTGTTAAACCAGTCGTCGATCTGGCCCCGGTCGAGCGCGATTTCGAGGGTGGCGGAAGCGAGCGTGATCAGCGTGATGCCGATGCCGTCGATCGACATGCGGCCTTCCTTCTTCGCGGTGAGGCGCTCCGCCGTGAACTCCTCCGGGTCTCTGATCAGTTTGTTCGAGAGGTAAAAGGACAGAATGCCGACCGGAACGTTGATGAAGAAGATCCACCGCCAGCTGTAATTGTCGGTGATCCATCCGCCGAGCACCGGGCCCACCGCGGGAGCGGTCACGATCACTACCGTGAAGAGCGCGAACGCCGCGGCGCGCTTCGCCGCCGGAAACGTATCGACGAGCACGGACTGGGCGACGGGCGCGAGACCGCCCCCGCCGATGCCCTGAATGATGCGCGCAATCAGCATGACGTTCAGATTCGGCGCGATGCCGCACACGAACGAAGCTCCCGTGAACAGGACAACACAGACGAGATAGTAGGCCTTGCGGCCCATCATGCGGCTGAACCACGCGCTCATCGGCAGGATGACGGCGTTCGCCACCAGATACGTGGTCAGAATCCACGTCACTTCGTCGTAGCTGCGCCCGAGGCCGCCGCCGATGTAGGGCAGCGCCACGTTCGCGATCGACGTGTCGAGCAGTTCCATGAACGCCGCGATCGTGACGGTGACCGCTATGAACCACGGGTTGATGGCGTGTTTTGTCTGGCCCGGCATGATGGCGTGTTTTATCTGGCTTGGCATGATGCCCTCCTCTTCCACCCGCAGTCAGTTCACGCGGACTTTGGCTTCGACGGACATCCCGGGCCGCAGATCGTGCGCCGGATCCTGGTCTTTCGCGATATGCACGCGCACCGGGAACCGCTGCACGATCTTCACGTAATTTCCCGTCGCATTCTCGGGCGGAAACAGGCTGAAAAGCGGGCCCGCCGCGCCGGCCATGTCTTCGACCACCCCGCGGTAGTCGCGGCCGAAGCTGTCGACGTGGATCGTGACCGGCTGGCCGGGATGCATGTGGCGAAGCTGCGTCTCTTTGAAATTCGCGGTGATCCAGATATCGTCGACCGGCACCACCGTCAACAGCGTTTGGCCCGGCTGCACCCGATGGCCGAGTTCCACGGTCTTATGACCGACCACGCCGCTCACTGGTGCATACACCTTCGTGTAGCTCAGATTCAGTTCCGCGGCGTGGACCTCCGCGATTGCCTGCTCGATGGCGGCCTGCGCGGAGTCGCTGTTGGCGCGCGCGTTCTGCAGTTGCTCCGGTGCGGTGCGCGCGCTCGCGATCTGGGCTTCGCGCTGTGCCACGAGACTATGCGACTGCGCGACCTTCTTTTCGTCAGCGGCGATGGTCGCAAGATCCGTCTGCACCGCCTGTGCCGCGGCGATCGCCTCGGTTTCGCGCGCATCGTACGCGGACCGCGAAATCTCCCGCTTCTCGACGAGCGCCTCGTAGCGCACGCGGTCGCGTTCCGCACGTCCGGCCAGCGCCTGATCCTGTTCCAGCCGATGCTGCGCGCCCGTCAGATCGGCCTGCACCGTTTCGACCGCTTCGAGCGCTTCCTGGCGCGCGGCTTCGGCGGCATTGAGCGCGCTGAATGCGGACGCATTGGTGATGGGTACCGACAGCCGGGCACCGCGCGCCTCCGACTCACGCAGCTTCAGATTCGCTTTCGCGCGCTCCAGAGCGACTTCGTAATCCCGCGGATCGAGCTGCAGCAGCAGATCGCCCGCCTTCACGAAATGGTCGTTCTCCGCGTTCGGGTTGACCCACACCACCGTGCCGTCGATGCGCGTGCTCAACGCAGCAAAATGTCCATCCACCTGCGCGTCGTCCGTGTCTTCGTAATGCCGTGCGTCGAGCCAGAACATGGTGCCGGCGACGGCCGCGGCCAGGAACACGATTCCGGCGATGCCGCGGGCCAGCCACCTGGGGCGGAGCGAAGTTCCGGTTTCGTGATCAGCGGTTGTCACTTCCGGTTTCTCGTGAATTTCAGTAGTGGTCGTCTCTGTGGGCATGGGAGTCTCCTTTGTTTCCTGAAGCTGTCATTCGCCAAAGAACGTATTCAGCCGCGTCTCGGCAGCGCCAAGC
>Ga0182030_10003637_pt1 | contig 32983 bp, 26 predicted proteins | sample 812S3MmetaG_FD_121299 | JGI IMG/M metagenome (GOLD analysis project Ga0182030, IMG submission 121299) | Permafrost microbial communities from Stordalen Mire, Sweden - 812S3M metaG (Illumina Assembly) | ecosystem: Environmental > Terrestrial > Soil > Wetlands > Permafrost | place: Sweden... | reverse complement strand
CGTATTCGAAGTGGAACCCGCCACGCCGGTCACGCTTTTCAACGTGACTGCGTTCGCAGGGCTCACCGACCAGGCCACCGAAGCGCCCGCTATGGGCACACCGTATTGGTCCGTCACCTGAATCGGAACCGCGCCCAGGTCCGTCCCCACGGCGCCGTAGCAGCAGCCGTACAACGGAATCACATTAGCGGGAACCCCGTCGCCCACAACAAACATGTAGGGCACGTGCATACTGACGGCGGGCGAAGCGCTCTTCAGCGTGATCGCGCCGCTGTACTCTCCGGCGGTGGGCACCGAACCGGCGATTGTCACGGTAACCGATCCGCTGGCGCCAGAGAGCAGTGTCAGACTCGCCGGGCTAACCGATACGGTGGTTCCGGATGCGGGCACACCCACCACCGAAGCTACCGCCAGAGTGACCGAAGTGGATCCGAAGTTCGTCACACTGACGGAAATGGGGCTGGGCAGAGCCACACCCGATTTCAGGAAGCCGAACGAGAGCGTCGATGGCACGGCCGTCACCGTCGCGCCCACCGCGGCGTTCGCGTCCAACCGGCCGGCGCCGATCGATTCCACGTCCACCGGAGTGCCGAAATCATCCGAGACTACATCCTGGGCAGCGTAATTCAGCAGCGCCGACTTGATTTGCGCCGGCAACCATGTGAGATGCGCCTGCTTCACCAGGGCAGCCGCGCCCGCCACCAGCGGCGAAGAAAAGCTGGTGCCGTCCGCGCCGATATAGCCGGTGGGGCTGTACACTTCCGTTGTGGGATCGTAACTTTGCGTCGCCAGGTACATCCCGTTGTATGACGGGGAGTACGGAGAGTTCGGGTCAACTGACCCAAGCCGATAATCGTAGCCGGCCGTGGCCACCATATCCGGCTTGATCATCCCGTCCACGGTGGGGCCAATCGAAGAGAAGCTCAGCAATTGGTTGTAAGTGCTCAGCAGTTGTTCCATTCCCGCCGTGTCGATGCGAACCAACGCCTTCGGGTTGGCGTCGATGTAGGCTTTTAAGTTCTGCCCATCCGCCAGAGAGATCATCACCGCCGGCACAAAAATAAAATCCAGGAACTCCGGATAGACGGTGGCGGTGGTGTCCGCCATGTAAAAAATGACGCCCACTGCGCCGGCCGCCGTGGCGTTGTTGGTCTTGAGGTCGAACGTGCAGGTGCTGGCCCCGCCGCGCTGGATCAGCGCGATCGAACCGTTCAGTGAATTGGCTGGCAGCGCGTTACAAGCTGTTCCGGGGTCGCCAATCGTCGTCACATCCACCAGCGGGGCGGTCAAGGCGGGTGAAGTGCTGGGCGGGTAACCAAACAGGCAATCTTCGGTGGCGATTTCCCCGCCAAAGCAACTGTCGCTGCGGTTCGCGGTAATCGCCAGCAAGTTGGCCGGCGCGTTGGAAGCCATCACAGTGACTAGCGAACCCAGCGCGTGTTGATTGAGCGTGCCGCCCACGCTGATCACGGAAGGCGCCGTGGATGGCGACTGAATGGAACCGTAATACGGATAGGTATTGAAATTGTTGTAGGCGTTGTCCCCGGAGTTGCCGGCCGATACCGCAATCACCAGGCCGGCTTTCGATGCCGCGTCGAAGGCATACGCCAGCGGGTCGCAAGGCACGCCGGCGGGGTTGCCGCAGGCCGTGGTATCGAGCGCGCCCGTGAACGGCGAACCACCCGATGAGAGGTTCGCTACGTCCATGCCGTCATTCAAGGCATCTTCAATGGCCTGGATCCAGACGCTCTCCGGCGGAAAATCGTTGACGCCATCGGTGCCGTAAATCTTATAGTTGCCCAGCCACGCTTTAGGGGCCATGCCGCTGAACGCGATGGAACCGCCGTTGTTCTGCTCCGCCGCCGCGGCCGACGCTACCGCCGTTCCGTGGCCCCCGCGGTCGCGCGCCGAATAATCGTCGGGTGACGATGTGGCTGCGTTCGGAACGGGATTCTTCGCCAGTTGGCAGCCCGCAATGGTCGGCGTGGCGCAAACCACCTGCGCGGCAATCTGCGGCACATAGCTACGCGCCACAATCACTTTGTTGTTCGTAAAATTGGTGCAGTCACTCGCGGCGTTGCATTTCGGGAAGCCCGCGGGAACGCTCAGGCTCGAATCCTGAAAGGCCGGGTGCGTCTGGTCGATTCCGGTGTCCAGAATCGCGATCTTCATTCCCTTGCCCGCGTTCGATGGGCCGCCCACCAGGTTCCATGCCGCCGGTGCATTCGCCAGCGCCGTGGCGCGGTTGAGGTCGCGCTTCATGGCGCGTTCCGGCATGACGCCGAGCACGCCGGGAATCGCGCGGATTTCCGCCAGCCGGTCCGGTCCCACTGCCACAAAGACCGCATTCAATAATGTATTCACGGTGCCCGTCACCGGAATGTTCCGGCTGGCCAGTTCGGTCACCAGGTTCTGCTGGCGCGACACAATCGTGCGCTGGTACGCCTGCGCCTCCGGCTTCGCCATGTCCAGGCGCGAGGTGTAGCGTACGCTCAGAGGCTCATCCGCCAGAAAGACAATGTAGCGATTGGGGACAAACTGCGGCGCCACTCGCTTGACTTGGGTTTTACGCTCGGGCGACTGGGGAGCCTGCCGCGCGGGACGCTGCGCGATCTGCGCAAAGCCTGGGACGCACAAAACAATCGGGAAAAGCGCGCAACCCAGCGCGCGAAGAGTGGAGCCAGTGGACATGCTCATGGGACGTATCAAAAGCTTATCAGGTTTCCCCGCCGGCTCGGGGCACTAACCGATAAGCGTCAAAGGCGTTAGCTTTGGTGGGACCGGCCTCCTGGCCGGTCTGAAGTTTCTCCCTATCTCAGGAACCGCCAAACCCGCGGTAACGCCGCCGGTCTTGCCGCCGGCGCCTCGCCATGCACGAAAGCACTCGCCCGTCCGTACGCCACCCTGTGCTATTCCTAGACTGAGTGGACCGTATCGGGCGCTACAAGATTGTTCGCGAATTGGGACGCGGCGCGATGGGCGTTGTCTATCACGCCATCGACCCCAACATCGGGCGTCCGGTAGCCATCAAAACCATCAATCTGGGCGCCGTCCCGAAAGCCGAGGAGCAGGAACGCATGCGCGAGCGGTTGTTCCGCGAGGCGCGCTCCGCCGGCATTCTCTCGCATCCCGGCATCGTCACCATTTACGACGTGGAGCAAGAGGACTCGCTGGCCTATATCGCGATGGAATATGTCAACGGGCCGACGCTCGATTACCTTCTCTCGCAGCCGGAGCCGCTGCCGCCCGAACGCATGTTCAGCATCTTCGGGCAGACCGCGGTGGCGCTCGACTACGCGCACGGCAAGGGCATTGTGCATCGCGACATCAAACCGGCCAACATCATGATTGCCGGTGACGGCACGGCCAAGATCACGGATTTCGGGATCGCCAAAATCACCGCATCCGAACAGTTCACCATGACTGGTTCGATTGTCGGCACGCCGCATTACATGTCGCCGGAGCAGGTGCAGGGGCAGCCTGTGGATGGCCGTTCGGACCAGTTCTCGCTGGCGGTGATTGCCTATGAGGTGCTCACCGGCGAGAAGCCTTACACCGGCGAACATCTCACTACGGTTGTGTATAAGATTGTGGCCGAAGAGCCGCCGTCGCCCCAGCGCATCAACCCCAGCCTGGCCGGCGCCATCGACAGCGTTTTGCGCAAGGGTCTGGCGAAGAAACCGGCTGCCCGCTACCGCACGTGCCAGGAATTCGCGCAAGCGCTGGAAGCGGCCTGCGTTTCCACCAACGCCTGGCATGCTCTGCCGCGCGGAGGCAGCCTCAACGCCACCACCGTCGGGCCAGGTCAGGAAATGAGCGCGGTGAAACTGCCTCCGCCGCGGCGCGCCGCGCGCAGCGAATCCTCTACCGGCACAGGTGAAGCGCGCCGCGAGCGGAAATCCGGATTCCTTCCGTTCCTGCTGGCCACCTTGATGGCCGCCGGCCTGCTGGGCATCGTTGGATGGGAGACCAAGCCGTGGCTTGCCCTCAGCCACCCCGACCAGAAGACTGACGCGGCGAAAGACGACTCTGAGACGCCGCGGCAACCACCACCGGAGCAGCCGGTTGCGCTGCCAGCCCCCGTCACGTCGCCGGACCGGGCAGCCGCTCCCGCAGACTCGAAACCCAGTCCCTTGTCCGCCAGTGGGACCGGCCTCCCGGCCGGTCTTCCGGTCAAGGAAACCCCGCCCGCGCAGGATGCCGCCGCTCTACCGCAACCGCGGGCCGGCGCCCCTTTGCCAAAGAAAGACACCACTGTCGCAGTGCCCGTGCGCCGTGCCGCCGTCCGCCCCGCCGAGCCGCAGCCGGTGACCGTGGTCAGCAGTCCCGGAGGCGCCATCGCCACGCTCGATCGCCAGCCCGACACAGCCTGCACCACCCCGTGCTCCATTGACGCAGCGCCCGGACACCACGCCATCGAAATCGAAAAGAAAGGCTTTGACGTGGAGCGGCGGGAAGTGGAAGTAGCGTCGACCCCGGTGGAAATGCCGGCGGTGGTTTTGCGGGCCCTCCAGGGCACTTTAATGCTGACCAGCCAGCCGCAAGGAGCGGCCTTCCTGGTGAACGGCAAGCGGTCCACGCAGACCACGCCCGCGCAAATCAACCTTCCGCCGGGAACTTACAGCATCACGGTGGAATGGAAAGACGGCAAGCAAGCGACGCGCACCGTCGAAATCCGAAACGGCATCAACTACCAGAAGTTTCTTGTAGGACAGTAAGCTCGCTCAGGTCCGCCTGTTCGGTCGGAACGGGCGGCGCATCCCAGTTGCGGCGCTCCACAATGGTCTGCGGCTCATAGGTTTGGCCTTGCGCCAGGCGCTTGGCCTCGCGGCCCGCGGACCAGGCCAGCAACCGGCCCACGGCCATCGTCGCCACGCGGCTCATCCAGCCAAATTCCTGTCCCACTTCCAAACGCAGCGCGCGAATCTGTTGGCTGACCGCGGGATTCGTGGCGCGCAAGTGCTTTTCCATGGCCCACAGCCCGGCCGCATAGCCATCCTTCAGCGACCGTGCTTCCCAGGCGAAGCGGGCGCGCACCCGCAGGTCGGCGTCGTTCTTGTAACGCAGCCAGCCGTTGAACGTGGTGCGGCAAATGCGATAGATGCTGGGGCCGTTGCGTTCGTAATCGCGCCGGAAAGCCTGGTCCAGAAATTTCTTGGAATCTTCGCGAGAGATGGCCGCGTGCTGGAAGTTGAAGGCGTGCTGCCCGTGAATATCGGCCAGGTTGACGCCGTCCAGCATGCGTCCCTGTTCGGTCATTTCCTGAAACAGAGGCGTGCCGGGTACCGGCGTATAGAGCATGAACTGGTGGAAATCCGTGTCGTGCGCCACCGCGTGTTCAATCTCGTCCTGAATATTTTCCGGCGTGTGGTGTTCGAGGCCAATAATGGTTGAGCCCAGCAGTTTGATACCATGCTGCCGCAACTCTTTGGTGAGCGCCAGGGTGTCCGCGCCCTTGAGCTTGCTATACGACGAGCGCGGCGATTCCAGGCCCATCCAGATCCACGAAACGCCCAGTTCCACCAGTTCCCGCATGGAATATTGGCTGATGGCGTTCGCCGAAGAGAAGACGTACAGCGACCACGACTTGTTTTCGGCCTTCATGTGGGTGAGCAGTTCCATGGCCCGACGCTTGTGCAGCAGGAAGTTCTCATCCATCATGAAGAAGCTTCTGACATTCAGCTTGGCTTCCATCTCCGACATCACAGCGAAAAGCTCCGCGCCAGTGTCGTAGAAATTCAAATATTTTCCCTTGCCGCCGAAAAACGCCGAAGTCGTGCAGAAGTTGCAACCCATCGGGCATCCCACTGAGGGAATGATGGTAGCGGCGGTGTTCCCCTTGTTCTGCGGCAGAGGCAGCCCCATGGTGCGGCCGCCGAAGCCGGAGACAATTTGCGGGTGCTTCACCGGCGCGGTGGGGTCTTCCTTCAGGAAGCGGCGCATCCACGAAATGCCGTCGCCGCGCACAATCTGGTCGGCGTCCACCATCTCCTCAATGCCCGGGATCGCTGCCACGTGCCCGCCGATTACGATGGTCGCCTGGGGCGCCAGGCGCCGGATCGTCCGGCACATCTCCTGCACCTTGCCGATGTTCACAATGATGGAAGAGATGCCGACGATGTCGTACTGGTTGGCCGTCAGTTCGGCTTCGAACGCCGGGAGCGTCGGAAAATCCAACACCGTTGTGGGGGCTGAAATATTCTGCTGGATCATCAGAATGCCCCACGAACGGTGGAACATGCGCAGCGAAAACGGCCCCTGCTCGCGCGTCACCTGGTTGTGGTACAGCTCCATCGGGTTGATTTTACGACTCCCGAATTCATCGTCCTGGGCATAAGGCCCAAACACGGAAGTGAGCAGGATTCTGGCGTGGGAGCCCTTCGGATGCGTATCCATAATTGTAGAGTTTCAGTCCCTAAAATATTATATCAACCGCCTTTCGCGGCTTTGTGTAATATCTGTGTAAGGCTGGTGACTTGCCGATGAGATCTCATCTGTTGCTTATTTCCGGTTTGTTTGCTTTGGTATACAACCTGGCGGCACAAACTCTGGAGGTATCGTCGGCGCGCGTCATGAGCGATCAGACCGCAATCGTTCGCGCAGCCGGCCTGGAGCCCGGCGAGCGCATCACCCTCCGCTCCGAACTCAGCGATGGTTCGGGCGAACGCTGGTCCGCCCAGGCTGACTTCGTGGCTGGCGCGGACGGCGCCGTCGACGCATCCCGGCAGGTTCCCGTAGCCGGATCTTATAAGGAAGTGTCGGCGATGGGGTTAATCTGGTCGATGATGCCGGCCAGCAAGAAAATGCAAAGTTACGTGCCCATGCGCGACCTCGGCCCGCAAACCGTGGAATTTCACCTGATGCGCAAGGGCCAACCAGTGGCCAGCGCGCAACTCGTACAGGCAGCCTTGGCCGAAGGTGTGCGCCGCATTCCGGTGGAAGACAAGGTCCTGCGTGGCGTGCTTTTCCTGCCGGGCGGCAGCGAACGCCATGCGGGCGTGCTGGTTCTGGGCGGAACTGAAGGCGGCATGCCGCTACGCCGCGCAGCGTGGCTCGCATCCCACGGATACGCCGCGCTGGCGCTGGCCTATTTCCGCTACCAGGATCTGCCGCCGCAGCTCGAATTCATCCCGCTCGAATACTTCCAGCGGGCGCTCCAGTGGATGGCGCAGCGCCCCGAAATTTCCGGCAACCGCTTTGCCGTAATGGGTGGTTCGCGCGGCGGCGAACTGGCGCTGCAACTGGGCTCCATGTTCCCGGGAATCGCCGCCGTGGTGGCATACGTTCCCTCCAACGTACGCGTGGCATCCTGCTGCCGCAACGACGGCGGACCGGCCTGGACCTGGACCGGCCGGGCTCTGGCTTATGCGACTCCCGGCCGGCGGCAGTTGCCCGAACAGGCGATGCGGGCCGAAATCGAAGTAGAAAAGACGCAGGCGCCGATTCTCATGATCTCCGGCAGTGACGACAAGGTGTGGGCGCGCCCTTCGGCCGGGATGGCCGACGATGTCGTATCGCGTCTCAAGCGCGCGCACTTTGCCTACAGTTTCGAAAATCTAAAATATCCGCATGCCGGCCACTACGCCGGACGCCCGGAAATCATTCCGGCCTGGCACGGCATGGTCCGCAACCCAACTTCCGGCAAGGAGCACGAAGTGGGCGGTTCGCCCCTGGGCGACGCGGAATCTTCCCTCGATTCCATTCCCAAGGTTCTGGCATTCCTTAAGCAGGCTCTGCAATGAAGCGCCCTTGGCTGGTAGCCGCGGTCTTCCTGCCGCTGTTCCTGGCGGCCGGCGCTCTGGCGCAGCGCGGCTTCCAACGCGTCGAAACGGCCGACGACCCCTACGAACGCGTAGCCGACCGCCGCGATGCCGAATTTCATTTCATTCGCCTGGAGTACACCGATCTGCCGCAGTTTCATCGCCGCTTCGGTTTCGCTTCGCGCGACGGCCAGGGCGAAGGCTGGTGGGTGGTGGATTGGCCTGCCGCCGATAACCACTTCACCGCCGGGGTTCAGCGTCTCACCCGCATCGACACAGGCGACCCGCGCCACTTCCGCCTCAACGACGCGCACCTCTTCGATTACCCCTGGATCTATGCCACGCAAACCGGCTGGTGGAACCTGAGTGACGCCGAGTGCGCGCGCCTCCGTGAATTTCTGCTGCGCGGCGGCTATCTGGTGACCGACGATTTCTGGGGCCCCGATCCCACCCAATGGGAGGTCTTCCGCAGCACCATGAGCCGCGTGCTGCCGGGCGAACCGATTGCCGATATCGCGCTGGGCGACCCCGTGATGCACGTGCTCTACGACATCGAAGCCAAGGACCTGACCTTCATTCCCGGCTCGCGCCACCTGCGCCGCGGCCCCAATGGCGCCGTCACCGTGGTCCAGCCCGAAGGCACCCAACCCGCGTGGCGCGCCATCGAAGACAGTCACGGCCACATGGTGGTGGCGGCGAACTACAATACGGATGTCGGCGACGCCTGGGAATTCGCCGACGTGCCTTACTACCCCGAAAAAATGACGGCGCTGGCGTATCGTTACGGCATCAACTATGTGGTGTACGCAATGACACACTAACGCTTCTGGCCCAAGGGTTGCTGTTGGCATGGTCGATTCGGCAATCATCGAGTCGGCTATCATCGAGTAGGCCGACAGAAGTCTGGGCCGGAACTTCTGAATGGCGAAGCCACACACCACGCCCGCACAGCCACAATCGCACGGCCTGGCGTGGAGATTCTGCGCGAATCTCGGGCCCGGATTGATTACCGGCGCGGCCGACGACGATCCTTCCGGCATCTCCACGTATTCCGTGGCCGGCGCCACCTATGGCTATGCCTTCCTGTGGACCGCCATCCTCTCATTTCCGCTGATGGCAGCCGTGCAGTTGATGTGCGCGCGCCTTGGCATGGTGACCGGCCGCGGTTTGGGCGGCGCCATCCGGCTGCGCTATTCGGTCTGGGTGCTGTGGCCGGCCTGCCTGCTGCTGATTGTCGCCAACGTATTCAATATCGGTGCCGATCTGGGCGGCATGGCCGATTCCATGCAGATGGTCACCGGCATCCACTCGTATTATTGGACACCCTTCTTCGCCGTGCTGATCACCGCGCTGCTCATCTGGACTTCCTACGGCCTGATCGCGCGCGTCTTCAAATGGCTTACGCTCGTGCTGTTTGCTTACGTCGTAACCGCATTCCTGGCAAAACCCGATTGGACCGCCGTCTTTCACGGAACCCTGGTGCCGCATGTGGAGTGGACCCGATCTTACCTTGCCGTGCTGGTGGGAATTCTGGGAACCACCATCTCGCCGTACCTGTTCTTCTGGCAGGCTTCATCGGAAGTGGAGGAAGACCGCAAGCACGGCAAGGCCACCGTGGCGCAGCGCCGCGGCTCCACGAATCTGGAATTGCTGATCGCCAAGGAAGACGTGCTCACCGGGATGTTCTTTTCCAACCTGGTAATGTTCTTCATCATCCTCACCACCGCCGCCACCTTGCACGCCCATGGCGTGCAGAACATCGAAACCGCCAAACAGGCTTCGGAGGCCTTGCGGCCGCTGGCGGGCTCCGGCGCGTACTGGCTCTTTACTCTGGGCTTGGTAGGCACCGGCATGCTGGGCGTCCCGGTGCTGGCGGGCTCCTGCGCCTATGGCATTGCCGAAGCGGCCTCATGGAAAGGGGACTCGCTCAGCAGGAAGCCGGGCGGCGCGCCGGGCTTCTACCTGGTGATTGCCGGCGCCATGGTGGTGGGTCTGGCGCTCGATTTCGCCGGCTTCAATGCCGTGAAGATGCTCTTCTGGTCGGCCGTGGTGAACGGTGTGCTCGCCCCGCCGCTGGTGATTCTGGTCGTGCTGCTCACCAGCGACAAGAAAGTGATGGGAACGCGCGTGAATTCGCGCGGCATGAAGCTGCTGGGCTGGACCTGCGCGGCCCTGATGACCGCCGCCGCGCTGGCGCTGCTGGTCACATAAGATACACCGCGCCCGCCGCCTGCGCTACCATGACAAAATACTGTGGTCGGCTTAGCCCCCGCCACGCCACCGTTTTCCACCAACCGCCCCGCCGTTGGCTTATACTTTCACTAACGGGTGCACCAGAGGAGGGTTTGGAATGCCTGCTGTCAAGTTCACGTTAAACGGTAAACCACAGTCTGTGGAAGCCGTCTCTGCGATGCCGCTGCTTTGGGTTTTGCGCGATACCCTCGGCATGACCGGCACCAAGTTCGGATGCGGCATGTCGCTATGCGGCGCTTGCACGGTCCACATCGATGGCCAGCCGGTACGATCCTGCGTCACTCCCGTGTCCGCCGTCGCCGGCAAGAAGGTCACCACCATTGAGGGACTTTCCACCGAACGCAGCCATCCCATCCAGCTCGCCTGGATTGAGGAAGATGTGCCGCAGTGCGGCTACTGCCAGTCCGGCCAGATCATGACCGCTGCCGCGCTGCTCGCCAAAACCGGCAATCCCACCGACGCCGATATCGACGAGGCCATGCGCAATAACATCTGCCGCTGCGGAACGTATGAAGAGATCCGCAAGGCCATTCATCGCGCGGCCGATATCCAGCGCGCCGGGGGTGCCCGATGAACGCCGTTCTCAATCGCCGCGGTTTCCTGCGCACCGGCGCCGCCGCTGCCGGCGGCCTGGTCGTCGGCTTTTACATTCCGGAACACACCAAGGCTTCCGCCGGCCTGGTCGCCGATTCCAAACTCAACGCCTGGGTCCACGTCTCCTCCGACGACAAAGTCACTCTCTTCATTCACAAGGCCGAAATGGGTCAGGGCACCGTCACCTCCCTTTCCATGCTGCTCGCGGAAGAACTGGAGTGCGACTGGGCCAGGATCCACACCGAATTCCCCGGCATCAGCCGCGAGTACGGCGCCAACCAGGGCGTGGTCGGCAGCCAGAGTATCCGCTCTTCCTTCAATACGCTGCGCCAGGCCGGCGCCAGCGCGCGCGAAATGCTCATTCAGGCCGCCGCGCAGAAGTGGGGCGTCGATAAGTCCCAGTGCCGCGCTGAAAACAGCATGGTGATCAACACAGCAACCAATGCTCGACTCAGCTACGGAAGCCTGGCTGACGCGGCTGCGCTGCTCCCCACGCCCACCGGTGTCGCGCTCAAGACGCCCGCCCAATACAAGATCATCGGCAAGTCCAAGAAACGCCTCGATACGCCTTCCAAAACAGATGGCTCCGCCACGTTCGGCATCGATGTCCGGATGCCCGGCCTGCTCTATGCCGTGATTGAGCGCTGTCCGGTTTTCGGCGGCAAGGTCGTCGAATTCGACGCGTCGAAAGCCAAGGCCGTCCCCGGCGTCAAGAACGTCGTGCAGGTTTCCACCGGCGTCGCCGTGGTCGCGGAGAACACCTGGGCCGCCATGGAAGGCCGCCGCAAGCTGACTGTGAAGTTTGACGAAGGCGCCGTCGCTGCCTTCAGCACTCCCGGCATCACACAATCCTTCATCGACGCCGTCGCACCGGGCGGTGGTGTTTCCATGCGCAAAGATGGCGATGCGGCCGCCGCGCTCGCCGGCGCCGCGAAGAAACTGGATGCCGTCTATCAAACTCCCTACCTGGCGCACGCGCCCATGGAGCCGCTCAATTGCACCGCCTGGGTGAAGGCTGATTCCTGTGAAATCTGGGCTTCCACTCAGGGCCAAAGCACGGCCCGCGCCGTCGGCGCGCGCATCACCGGCCTGCCGCCGGAAAAAGTTCAGGTCTACACCGAATATATGGGCGGCGGTTTTGGCCGGCGCGCCCGGGAAGACTACATGGGCGAAGCCGTCGAAATCTCCAAAACCATCGGCGGTCCCGTGAAACTTACCTGGACCCGCGAGGACGACATGCAGCACGACGCTTATCGCCCCGCGTCCTACTGCAAATTTTCCGGCGGCCTGGATGCCGATGGCTGGCCCTCCGTCTGGACCACCGCCATTGCCTGCACCGCCTTCAGCGGCAACGCCACCGCCGTCGAAGGCATCCACAACGGACCCTACACGCTCGCCAACTTCCAGGTGGATTACCACAACATCAATCCGGGTATTCCGGTCAGCTATTGGCGCTCCGTCGGCTACTCGCAGAACGTTTTCTTCGGCGAATCTTTCGTCGATGAGATGGCCCACGCCGGCGGCAAGGACCCGGTGGAACTGCGCCGCCGCCTGCTGGCCAAATCGCCGCGCGTGCTGGCCGCTCTTGAACTGGCTGCCGAAAAAGCCGGCTGGGCGAAGCCGCTCACCGCCGGACACGCCCTCGGCGTTTCCGTCGCGAATAATATCGGCAGCAACACCGCGCAGATCGCCGAGGTCTCCGTCACCAACGGCAAACTCAAAATCCACCGCGTAGTCTGCGCCGTCGATTGCGGCCAGGTGGTGAACCCGGCCGGTGTAGCCCAGCAGATCGAAAGCGGCATCACCTTCGGCCTTTCCGCCGCGCTAAAGGGCGGCATCACCATCAGGAACGGTCGCGTGGAACAAAACAATTTCTACGATTACGACGTAGTCCGAATCGATGAAATGCCGAAAGTGGAAGTGTACCTGGTTCCCAGCGAGTTAGCGCCCGGCGGCATGGGTGAAGCCAGCACGCCCGGCATTGCGCCGGCCGTCTGCAACGCCATCTTCGCCGCCACCGGCAAGCGCATCCGCACTTTGCCCATTCGCGCGGAAGACCTGGCCTAGATAAACCCGGTTGGATAAACCCGCTTGCCTCGGGCTGCCGGCAGCGGTCAGATGAGCAAGCCGCTGATGGCGATCACGGCTCCGGCCAGGCCGGCTATCACCCCCATGACTGGGAACATCTTCTTGCGCGAGATGAAGTACAAAGAACTCAACACCAGCGCGATCTCAAGCAGGCCTTCGCCCACGTCGTAACGCAGAGCGCGGTGCTCATCGCCTTCCGAGGCTTCATCGGATTGCTTGGCCTTTTCCTGCTGTTCGTCCTTCTGCGCCTCGTACTTCTTGCGCTGGTCCTCGAAGCGGCCTCGGGCCTTGTCCGCGGCGTCGCCTTTGGCGTCCAGAACCGCCAGCAGGTTCTCGCCAATTTCCACTGTGTGCAGCTTGATACTGTTCGCCTGATAGTACGACCACTGGTCGTTGGCGGTGGATTTGTGCATGATGGCCGCCGTGTGGGTGCGGTGCGCCTGAATGGTGACTACCGCCAGCAACACCGCCAGCACGGCCGCCAGCACTCCTACCGCTTTACCCGTCGGGTCCGACTCATTGCCCTCGTGATGAATCTCCAGTTCAGCCATGGTTCCCGTATTATAAATTGAAACCAGTGCCTTCCGACGAAGATTTCATGCGTGAAGCCATCCGCCTGGCGCGCGCCGCCGCAATGGCGGGTGAGGTGCCCGTGGGCGCCGTGCTGGTATCGGATGCGGGAATCATCACCGGCAGGGGGTCGAATTCGCCGATCTCCCTCCACGACCCCACGGCCCATGCCGAGATCCTGGCCCTCCGTGAAGCCGCCAGAGGAGCCGGCAATTACCGCCTGAAAGGCGCCACCCTTTACTGCACGCTGGAACCTTGCGTCATGTGCGCCGGCGCCCTGGTAACGGCGCGCGTCGCTCGGCTGGTCTTCGGAACCCGCGATCTTCGTTTCGGAGGCGTCCGCGGCAAATTCCAGGTTGCCGATTCCGAAATTCTCAATCACCGGCTGCAAGTTGAAGAAGGGCTGCTGTCTGTGGAATGCGTTGGCCTGCTGCGCGACTTTTTCGAAACGCGCCGCTAGCCAGGGCATCGCGAAAGCCAGAGTTACGGTGATGAAAAATACTTACTCAGAAGCCCGGAAACCGACATAAGATAGGACATTACAAGTTCGTGGTCGAGGCGGGCCCTGAAATGCCGAAAGCCAACCACCAACCCGCGATCCTGGTCGTGGAGGACCAGGAAGCCCTTCGCGGCCTGATGGTGAAGTTGCTCAAACGCAATGATATGGAAGCGCTCGATGCGGGTAGCGCGCCCGAAGGACTCTCCATCGCCCAGGCACGCGGCGGCAAGATTGACCTGGCGATTCTCGACATGGTGATACCGGGGATGAGTGGACTCGACCTGGCTAGCGACCTGATCCGGGAGTTTCCGAATATCCGGATTCTATACATGTCCGGGTACGTGGACAGCATCGCCATGGACGTCATCGCGCGCCGATCCCCGGAGGCGGTGCTCCTCAAACCCTTCAACGAGGCTACCCTCATCCAAAGGGTAAATCAACTCCTCGCGAAGCCGCCCCGGATTGAACCCGGTCCCGGCTGAGTGCCGGCCCGCGTCAACCAACCCGCACCGAAATGACGCCGGCGGGCATCCATATAAAATAGTTTCTGCCTAAAGGAGAGTTATGTCCATACGTCCGGTGAAGCGGCTCATCAAATCCAAACCGACCCTGGAAGGCGCCGGGGTGCACCTGCGGCGCGCTTTCGGTTTCGGCGCGACATCCGAATTCGACCCCTTTCTTCTTCTCGACGATTTCCGCAACGACGTTCCGGCGGATTATCTGGCCGGCTTTCCCTGGCACCCCCACCGCGGCATCGAGACGATTACTTATGTGCTGGCCGGCAGCGTGGAACACGGAGACAGCATGGGAAACCATGGAGCCATCACCGCCGGCGATGTGCAATGGATGACGGCGGGCAGCGGCATCATTCACCAGGAGATGCCCAAAGGCGACCAATCGGGCCGGATGCACGGCTTCCAGTTGTGGGCAAACCTTCCTTCCGCTCTGAAGATGACTCCGCCGCGATACCAGGAGGTGAAGTCTCCGGATATCCCGCAAGTCCAGGACGATGACGGCACCCAGGTGCGCATCGTCTGCGGAAGCTTCTGGGGCAAGAAGGGTCCGGTGGATGGCATCGCCGCCGATCCCATCTATGTGGACGTGACGGTTCCGCCCGGCCGCCGCAAAACGCTGCCGGTGGAGACTACGCGCCACGCCTTTGCGTACGTTTTCTCCGGAAGCGGTAAATTCTGCAATGCTTCAGGCCCGCTGGCGGTTCCCACCGAAGGCGTCGGTTGGGCCGACACTACGCCTCCAGCGTCGGCTGAGAACCGTTCCCTGGTGGTTTTTGACCGCGGCGACGAAGTGGCCGTCCAAGCCGGCGAGGAAGGCATCCGCTTCCTGCTTTGCTCCGGCCAGCCGCTGCAGGAACCAGTGGCGTGGTATGGCCCCATCGTGATGAACACGCAGGAGCAGCTTCGCGAAGCCTTCAAAGAGCTGGACGAAGGAACGTTCCTGAAGAACGCCGGGAAATAGTCGCTCCCAACGGCCCGGAGGCCCCCACTATGAACATTTCTCCGACTCGGGAATAAATCGCCCGCCACGCGGTTTCACAGCGTAAGCCAATACCCAACCACTTACGCGAGGTGAAACTTGTCCAAACTGATTACGCACAACTCCCATGGCGACGGCATTGACCGCCGCGCGGATATGCTGGACCGGTGGCTCGCCGGCGCCGGGGACCTGGTGCCGCGGAACGATATGGCGTTTCAGGTGCAGAAGGCCGAAGAGCGCCGTGCGATTATCGCCTACCTGAAGCAGACTTCGGCCAAATAGAGCGGACAGCGAAAGCTACCACGGTCCCTGTTTGCCGCCGATCCACCAGACCACACCCAAAGTTGCGGTGTTCTGCTCCTTTTTCAGAGTTCCCAGCGTATCCGTCAGGAAGTAGGGATGGTTGGATGCGTCGCGGCGCCACTCGGTGCGCAGCAGAAAGCCGGCGGCGATTTTTCGCTCTAAGGTGAACGTGTTCTCCTTAATGGCCTGGGCGGTTTCGCTAAAAAGGCCATCGCGGTCGGAAAGGTATTCCGTCCTGGCAGCGATGGCGAGTGCGGGCGTCAGTTGATAACGGAAATAACCGGCCGTGCCGATAACGTGCTGCGGAGGTGAAGTGGTCAGAAGCCGTTCGATGAGGAAGTCGCCTTCCCAGGCAAGAGTGAGTTTGGGCGACGCCTGCCAGGTGAAATAACTATCGAAGATGTGCAGTTTCCCGCTGGGCGGATTGGGGATCGGCTCGAAGGGAATCCCTTGTTCGGTGGGAAGATTCGACCCGGTGTAATTCGGCAGGAACTGTACGTCGGGGTGCTCCTGGCCCAGATAATAGTTCGCCGTCCAGGCCAGCTTCTTGCCGGGCGTGACGGTGAAGCCGAAGAGCTGATCCTTGAATCCGTTGAAAGGTTCGGTCTGCTGTGTGCCGTTGGTGATCCAGTAGTTCAGGCCAAAGGTGTCACTCACCTTGTAATTGACGCGCGCGCCCATGTGATAGAAGGGAAGCATTGCGAACAGCAGCGATCGCGAGTAATTCATCTGATCCTGCGTATAGTTGCCTTCCAGGCCCAGAGAGCTGGCCCATTTGCCGAAATCCACGGTAAGACCGGTACCGAGCGGTACGACATAGGTGCCGTACGCCTGGAAGATATTCCGGTAGACGTCAGGCCGCGGTTCATTCGAAGCATTGCCTTGCATCGCGGCGGTGGCTTGTCCGAACTGCAAGTCCAGACGGAGGCCTAAGCGCTTGTCGTGGGCCGGATCCGGCGCGTTCTCAATCACCACGTCCGCCTGGTCCAGACTGAAGGCATTGCTGCTGATATCGAGGGCGCGCAAGAGATTGACGCGGCCAATTGGATTATTGAAGTTGAAGGCGTAATAGGCGTCAAATGAGGCGTTGAACGTGGTGCCGGACCAAAAACCGGCCGGCACGGCCGCTGTGGTTAAGGGCGGCGCGGCCGCTGACGGCGGCGGCGCGGGCTCGGGCGATGGCGCAGCGGTTGCCGCGGAAACAGCGGGCTGACTGGGCGCGGCGGACTTTCCTTCGAGAAGATCGAGACGCGCCTGAAGCCTTTCAACCAGGGCCGAAAGTTCGCTGACGCGCTTGCTCAAGTCGTCGAGGCCGGCGCCGGTGTTTTGCCGGGCGTGGCCAACCCAGGGTACCGCCGACACCAATAGCGGCACCACAAGCAGTTTTCTCAACACACGACGACCCTCATTGGCGAACGCTCCCAACATGACTGCGGCCTCCTATTTCCGTAATCCAATATGCTTGATTTAAGACTTGTTTATCCTATTTAACATCGAGCCACCACCGGAGGCCGATTTGGTGCGCCGCAACGGGCTTACATAGCTTGTTGGATGGCGGCCAGAAGAGCCGCCTCGGTAATGCCGCCCTCGAAACGCTTCACTTGCCGGCCGGCCTTATTGTAGATGAGCGTAACGGGGAGCGCTTCCAATTTGTATTGCGTCATGATCTCGTCGGACCCCAGGGCCACCGTGTAATCGAGCGGATGTTTCTTGAGGAAGCCAGGTACTTTCCCGGCTGCATCGTCGTCCATGGCAATTCCGACAAACGCGACGCCCTGAGAATTGAACTGATGGTAGAGCTTATTGAAGAATGGAAATTCTCCGATGCAGGGGATGCAGTAAGTGGCCCAGAAATTGACCACGACCACTCTGCCGGTGAGGGAAGCGGCGGGAAGCGGACCACCCGCCAGTAGCGTCGCCTTGGGAAAGTCGCCGCCTACAGCGGCGGCTGGAGCAGCGGCAGGAGAAGCAACCACCGGAGCAGCGGCACTCACCACTGGGGCCGCGGCTGGCGGCGCGCCGAACAGGCCTTTGTTGAGGAAGGCAAGGAATTCGCCGGAATCCTTGGTGAGTCGCTCGAATTTCGCAATCACCTTCTCGTCGGGGTCCATGATCACGTAGTACGGTTCTTGGATGGTGGTGAACTTATCCAGCTGCATCTTGGAATTGGCTTGGGAGGCAGCGTCGTCGCCATCGGTGAACAGTTCAACCAGGACGAAGTTCTTCAGCGCGGCGACAATTTCCGGACGGGCCAGCGTATTGGCGCGCATCCAATGGCAGTTAGTGCAGGCATAGCCGGTGAAGTCGATGAAGACCAGCTTGTGTTGGCTGCGGGCCAGGGCCAGCGCTTCGCGGTATTGATCTTTCATCCAAACCAGGCCATCGGAAGCAGCCGGACCTGCGCTGGCGTCGGCTTCCCCCATGGGAATGAAGGCGTCCACCGAGCCAAGCCTGCCTCCCGACATCCCGGGCCAGAGGCTGAGCGCGAGAATCAGAAATATCATGCCGGTAAGCAGCCGGCCGAGACCCATATTCTCGTCGGCCTTGACGCCTTCGAGACGGACCAAGCCCAGCAGGTAAAGCCCCGCCATGGCAAAGAGGACAATCCACGCGGCCAGAAACCGCCCGCGGGTGAGGAAGCCCCACTGCAGCACCTGGTCGACGCTGGCAAGGTATTTGAGGCTGGCCGCCAGAATCACGAAGCCCATCACCACTTTCACCCGCGCCAGCCAGCCGCCGGAGCGCGGCAGGCGCTTCAGGTAAGACGGAAACAGCGCCAGGAAGAAGAAAGGCAACGCCAGCCCGGCGGCGAAGACCACCATGCCGACGGCGGGACGCGCGCGGCCTTCCGTCACCGAGGCAGCCAGCAGCGTGCCGACGAACGGCCCGACACAAGCGAACGACGAGAGCGCGAACGTGAGCCCCATCAGCAGCGTGCCGGCCAAGCCGCCCTTGCCGGAGGACTGATTCAAGCGCGTCAGCACAGACGATGGGATGGTGATCTCAAACGCGCCCAGCAGGCTGAACCCGAATGCGATGAACAGAAGAGTGATGAAGCCGTTCACCCAGGGGCTGGACCCCAGTTGCTTCACGCCAACCGGGCCGAGCAGCAGCGTGGCAAGAAGCCCGAGGCCGGAGAACAGCACGATGATTCCCAGACAGAAAACGAGCGCCTGCATGACGCCGTCGCGCTTTTCTCCGGATTGCTGGTTGAGAAAGAACGACATGGTGATGGGAATCATCGGGAAGACGCACGGCGTGAAAATGCAGAGCAGCCCGGCGGCAAAAGCGACCACTAGGAATGCGGGCCAACTCTGCGAAACGGGGCTAGATTCGCCGGCAGGTGCGGCAGTGCGAGCGTGCGCTTCGCTATAGCCGGCGGGAATGTCGAGAGCACGCGCCGTCGCGGTGGAATCGACAGCAACATCAGCGGTGCCAGTCCACCTTCCGGGAACGCAGGTGGTATCGTTGCAGGTCTGGTAGCGAATACTGACGGGAAGCGTCGTGGTGCCGGCAGGAGCGCCGGCAGGAAGTTTGACATCCAGCAGGAAGACTTCTTCACCCTCATAGACTTCGGCTTCAGCATTCAGGGTCTGGTCGAAAGAACGCTTGGGAGCGGTCTGCAGCACGCGCTCCAGTGTGCCTGGCGAAACCTGGAACGTGGCCGGCATGCCCGCCGCGGAAGAGGCCGAGTACAGATGCCAGCCCGCATCGATCCTGGCGTCAGCCTGAATGCGGATCGTGGAACCCGGCGCAACCGGCTGTCCATCCACTTGCAGGCTCCAGGCAGCATGCTGCTGGCCCTGGGCGAATGCCGCCGCCAGCGTCAGGAAGAAAGTCGCCCCTAAGCGCACGTTTAGTCTCCGGCTGTGCGGACAACCCCGCGCAGTTCATCTTCGATACGTTGATTGATTTTGCCGCCGGAGAATTCAGCGGCAACACGAATCGCGTTCTTGATGGCGTTGGCGTTCGATCGGCCGTGGCAGATGATGCACGCGCCGCGCACGCCGAGCAGTGGCGCGCCCCCGTATTCGGAATAATCCAGGCGCTTCTTAAAAGTAGCGAAAGCGTTCTTGGCGATGGCGTATCCAATTTTGCCGCTGATGGTGGATTCCAAAGCTTCGCCCAGAAAGTGCTTCACCATGTCGCCCAATCCCTCGCTGATTTTCAGCGCGACATTGCCCACAAAGCCATCACAGACCACCACATCCACATTGCCGGAATAGACATCGCTGCCTTCCACGTTGCCGATGAAGTTCAGGTTCAGACCTTTGAACACGGGCGTAGCGGCATGCGTCAACTCATTGCCCTTGTGTTCCTCTTCGCCGATGGAAAGCAAGCCCACCCGCGGGTTGGGCCGGTGCAGAATATTGCGCGAGTAGATTTCCGCCATCACAGCGAACTGGCCGAGCATCCGCGGCGTACAATCCACATTCGCGCCCACGTCCACCAGAACCACCGGAGTGCCTGCAGCGGTAGGAAGAATGCCGACCAGAGCCGGACGCTCCACGCCGGGGACCACGCCCTGGATGATCTTGGCGGTGGCCATCACGGCTCCCGTGTTGCCGGCCGACACGAAGCCCTGGGCGACGCCATCGTGCACCAGACGCGAAGCGATGTGAAGAGAACTGTGTTTTTTTTCGCGGAAGGCCTTGGCTGGGCTATCTTCCATCGTGACACGCTCCGGGGCGTGCACAATTTCAATGGGTAGACCACTCCCATCCTGGGCGTCGAGTTCACGGCGGACGACATCTTCCTGGCCCACCAGAAGAACTTTGACTCCCAGATCCCTGGCGGCCCGAATCGACCCCTCGACCTCTGCTTTAGGGGCGTGGTCACCGCCCATTGCATCAACCGCAATGGTCAGCATGTTGTGCCGTGGCTACTCTTGTTCGACTTCAACCACATCACGGCCTTTGTATTGGCCACAGTGGCCGCAAACACGATGCGGCAACTTGGGTTCGTGGCAGTTGGGGCACTCGGACAGGCCAGAGGCTTTCAGCGCATCATGCGCGCGGCGGGTGCTGGTCCGCTCCTTGGAGTGTCTACGTTTCGGATTCGGCATATCTGTATCTCAACCAATCTTTCGACCGCCGCGGCGGTGTATTCAAGAATGTATCAAATCTGAAGGTTGCGGAGTGCGTCCAAACGATGGTCGTGGATCTCACTGCGGCAACCGCATTCCATTTCGTTCCGGTTCTTGCCACAGGCGGGGCAAATTCCCTTGCAGTCTACGCTGCACACGCGCTGCATCGGCAAAGCCAGCAGGACCTGTTCGCGAAGCACGTCTTCCAGTTCCATTCCGCCGTTTTCGTAGAAGCCGATCTGGGCTTCACCCTCGTCGATTTCCACCTCTTCCGCGCGGGCGATGCTGGAAGACGGTTTATAAAACAGATCGAAGCCGGCATCCAGGGGGAAACGGGACGGCGCCAGGCAGCGATCGCAAGCGGCCGTCAGTTCCACGGTGTAGCGGCCCTGAATGCGCACCTGACCACCCGTATTTCTTAGCAATTCGGCCGATCCGACAGCATGCAAAGCGGTAGCCTGCTCCAGATTCTCACTGGCGAATTCGATCTGAGCGGGCTCAAGAGACTCGTCGAAACGAATCTTACGCAGCTCCATCTCTTTGACACTAAGGAACATAACGGTAAACCTGGATGCAGGGCGGAACTTTTTTATTATAGCAAGCAAAAGCGGGAAATGTCGGGAGCCTTACGGAGCCGGCTTGACGCAACGGAAACCGATGTTAGGACTTTTCCAGCGCGCCGGCACGGTGCCCGAATCCGAAACCTGATCCGGCTGCCATCCCTCTTTGTAGGATCCGCCGCGGATCTGATACCAGCCTTCGTCCGCCATCGGCGGCGGATTGAGAAGCTGGCGAAACGTGTCGAGAGACTGTTGGCTGGGGGTCATCGGCTCAAAAACCAACTCCCACGCGTTGCCCACCATCTGCAGTGCGCCGAAGGGGCTCGCACCAGTGGCGTAAGCATCGGCGGGCACCAACTGCCCGTCCGGTCCCACGTTGGCGCGGGACGGGTCCGGTTGGTTGCCCCACGGGAAAAGCCGCCCTTCGGTGCCGCGCGCCGCCTTTTCCCATTGCAGGGCGTTCGGCAGGCCCTCGCCTGCCCATTTCGCAAAGTCGTCGGCATCCTGGAAGGTGACGTTTACCACAGGGAAGCCGGGCCGGTCTTGCGGGAAGCCATCGGGCAGGGGACGATGCTTCTCCTGGCAGAATGCGGCGAAGACTTTATTCGTGACCTCGGTCCGATCGATATAGAAAGCGGGCACGGGAGGGGATGTCTTCTTGTCCTTGCCATACAGGAACTTGCCCGCCGGCACCAAAACCATGCGGCCGGATTTCCCGTCGATGAACGGAGCGAGCGGTGTCGGCCGGATCGCGAAATAGAGACCCAGACCCAAGCCCAGCACAAACAGCAGCACTACAGGCAGCAGCCAAACCGGGCGCGCCGCCGGGGTTTCCACCACCCCGGGAAGCAGCATGGTGGGGGCGTCGATTTCGGCCAGGACGGTCTCGAGCGACGCGCAAACCGCGCCGAAGCCCCGCGGCCGCGCGGCAGGGTCCTTGAGCGTGCATTGCCGCACAATCTCGCAAACCGATTCCGGGACGCCGGCTTTGCGCAGCGGCTCCACATCCAGGGTCTCATTCAGGATGCTATAAAAGATGCGCTCGACGGTCTCGCCGGCAATCGGCTTGGAACCGGAAAGCAGCTCGTAGAGCAACACGCCGAACGCGTAGACATCCACCTGTTCGGTGACGCCCTGGCCGGTCACCTGCTCCGGCGCCATGTAGTAAGGCGTGCCCAGAACGTAGCCGGCGCGCGTCATCTGCAGTCCTTCGGTCTTGGCGATGCCGAAATCCATCAGCTTGACGACGCCGTTCGCGCCGATGTGAACGTTGTCGGGTTTGATGTCGCGATGAATGATTTTCTGGGAGTGAAGGTATTCGAGCGCGCGGCCGATCTGAAGGGCGATTTTCAACTTGTCGCGAAGTTCGCCGGTGTGGCCGTCCTTGATGGCGTGGCGGAGATCTTCGCCCTTGAGGAACTCCATCACCATGAACGGCCGGTGCTGATCGTCCTCGCCGAAATCGTAAATGCCCAGAATGTTGTCGTGAGAAATATTGCCGGCCATGCGCGCTTCCGCCAGGAAACGAGTCTTGGCTTCGGCGTCCTGGCAGCCGGCTTCGGTGAGGATTTTAACGGCCACGGTGCGGCCGATGACGGTGTCGCGGGCGCGGTACACGTGGGACATTCCGCCGCCCAGGAACTCTTCGAGTTCGTATTTGCCGATCCTGGCGGGCAGCTGCATCTTACGCATTCTACCTTAGCGGATGGTTTGTAACACAACCTGGACGATGGTCGCGTTAAAATGGGCGACGGCGGCAAACATTTATGTCACTTTTTGTACCGAACCGATACCGTGGGAAGCTCATCGTGGTGGAGGGCATCGACGGTTCCGGGAAGTCCACCCAACTCTCACTGTTAAGCCACTGGCTGCGTTCGCAAGGCTTCGCCGTGGCCTTCAGCGAATGGAACTCTTCCCCGCTGGTTCGTGAAACCACCCGCCGGGGCAAGAAGAAGGAGATGTTCACGCCCACCACCTTCAGCCTGATTCACTGCACCGATTTTGCGGACCGCATGGAAAGCTACATTCTGCCGCTGGTGAAAGCGGGAGCCATCGTATGTGCGGACCGGTACAGTTACACGGCCTTCGCGCGCGATGTGGCGCGGGGCGTGAGCCGGCGATGGGTACGGAACCTGTACCGGTTCGCCATCCATCCCAACCTGGCCTTTTACTTTCGCGTGCCGCTGGACGTAGCGCTAGGCCGCATTCTGGGCGGGCGCGACGCCATCAAGTATTATGAAGCCGGCATGGACCTGGGGCTGGCGCGCGACGTGGAAGAGAGCTTCCGCATCTTCCAGGGCCGCATTCTGGACGAATACGAAGCCATGTCGCAGGAGATGGGGTTTCACGTCATCGACGCCACCATGTCGATTGAAGAGCAGCAGCGGCAGATGCGCGATATCGTGATGAACGAGATTGGCGACGATCTGAAGCACGGCATTCTGCACGCCCCGGAAGGAGGACCGTTCCATGCGCAACCGAGAACCGCTCCAGTTTTATAGTGAACCGCTGCCCGGCGTGGACGTTTCCGAGTTGCAAGGGAAACTGATTGTGATTGAAGGTCCCGATGCGGTGGGGCGCAGCACTCAGATTAACCTGCTGCACCAGTGGCTGGAACAGGAAGGCCACGCGGTGCTGGACACCGGGATGGCGCGTTCGGCCCTGGCGGGCAAAGGCATCAAGATGGCCAAGGAAGGCAACACCCTGGGCCCCATCACGATGACCCTGTTTTACACCACCGATTTCGCCGACCGTCTGGAGAATGAGATTGTGCCGGCGCTGCGGGCCGGCTTCGTGGTGCTGATTGACCGCTATATTTTTTCGATTATGGCTAGGGCCATCGCGCGCGGCGAAAACCGGCGCTGGATTGAGCAGGTGGCCGGTTTCGCGTTGAAGCCGCACGCGGTGTTATACCTGCGCACGGGTGTGGAACACCTGGTTTCTCGCGTGGTGCTGGGCCGCGGCGCTTTCGATTTCTGGGAAAGCGGCATGGACCTGCGGTTCGGGCCCGACATGTACGAAAGTTTTGTGCGTTACCAGAAGAAGCTGATTCAGGCGCTCGACACCATGGTGGAGCCGTATGAGTTCACGGTCATCGACGCCAGCCAGCCGGTGCCTAGGATTTTCCACGAACTGCAGCGCCAGGTGTCTCGGCTGCGCCTGCGGCGAATGCCCACGGCTAAACCGCGGGCGCGGAAAGCCAAACCCTGATGCAGATTTATCTTCTGCGCCACGGCATCGCCGCGGCCGGTTTGCCGGGACGCCCGGATTCCGAACGGGCTTTGACCAGTGAAGGGCAGGAGAAACTGCGCCGCGTGCTGCAGCGGGCCAAAGGCGCCGGCGTGGAGCCCACTCTGATTCTTTGCAGCCCCTACCGGCGCGCCGTGGAGACTGCGGAGATCGCCGCCGCGGTATTGAATTATAGCGGCAAGGTGATCAAGACTCCGGCCCTGACGCCGGAAGCTTCGCCATTCGCCGCCTGGGAAGAAATCCGCAAACGCGGTGAGGAGCCCGCCATCCTGCTGGCCAGCCACGAACCGCTGATGAGCTCGATGGCCGCGTTTCTGCTGGACAGCCCGGCGCTCTCCGTGGATATGAAGAAGGCGGCGCTGGTGCGCGTGGATTGCGAACGCACGGGGCCGGAACCGCTGGGCGTGCTGAAGTGGATGCTGACGCCCGCCACCGCGGGGGAAGTATGAACATCGGGAAAGCAACGTCAAAGTATGAGGCCTGGCTGGCGCGGCACTTGCGGATTGTCGATCCCGACCTGAACTTCAAGCACACCGAGATGCGCACGGCCGTCTTTCCATTTATGCGCGCCACGTTTTACCGCTGGGCACAGATTTGGGAAGCGGTCTGCGGCGACGCGGCGCGCGCCCCCAATGTACTGGCGGTGGGCGATCTGCATGTAGAGAACTTTGGTACGTGGCGCGACATCGAAGGCAGGCTGATCTGGGGCATTAACGATTTCGATGAGACCTGGCGCCTGCCGTACACCAACGACCTGATCCGCCTCGCCACCAGCGCTCTTCTGGCCGAAATGGGGTGCGACTCCAAGGCCGGCATCGCTGCCATTTTGAAGGGATATGCCGGGGCGCTCGAAGCCGGCGGCAGGCCCTTTGTGCTGGCCGAGCACCATCCGGCCCTGCGCCACATGGCGACGGCGCGTCTGCACGATCCCGAACCGTACTGGCAAAAGCTGCGCGCGCTGCCCGAATGCGAAAAGGGAGAGCCCTCGGGAGTGGCCAATGCGTTCGAGCATATGATGCCGGAACGGGGCCTGCGCTGGCGATCGGCGCACCGAATTGCCGGTTTGGGCAGCCTGGGACGCGAACGCTACGTGGCGCTGGCCGAATGGCGCGGCGGATCCGTGGCGCGCGAAGCCAAAGCGCTGGCGCCTTCCGCCTGCGTCTGGGCGGAAGAAGGCAAGGGCACGGCCGACATCCTCTACCAGAAGATTTTAGATTGTTCCGTGCGCTGCCGCGATCCGTTCGTGCGTCTGCAGAAGCGCTGGATTGTGCGGCGTCTGGCGCCGGATTGCTCACGCATTGAACTTTCGGCGCTACCCAAAGAACACGATGTGCTGCGCTTACTGGGCGCCATGGGCGGGGAAACGGCCAACGTTCACTTAGGGACCGGTCGCGCCCGCGTCCTGCTGGCGGATTTGAAGAAGCGCAAGCGCGGCTGGCTGCTGGAAGCCGCGCGGGCCATGGAAAAAGCGGTCAAAGCGGATTTCGAAGCGTACCGGGCGTAGGTGGCCTTTGACAGACTCTGCCGCACCCAGGATCTGGCTCAGCGCTTTTCCTCTGCGTCTCCGCGTCTCCGCGTTGAAAAGCAGTTTCTCGCGCCAGCCTACTCCACTCTATAATTCGGCGCTTCCTTGGTGATGATCACGTCGTGCACGTGACCCTCACGCAGGCCGGCGGGTGAGATCCGCAGGAAACGCGAGTTGGTTTGCAGTTCGGTGATGTTGTGGGCGCCGCAATAGCCCATGCCGGAACGCAGGCCGCCCACCAACTGGTACACCAATTCGGAGAGCGGACCTTTGGCTGCCACGCGGCCTTCGATCCCTTCGGGCACCATCTTCGAATTGGGATCCTGCGCGTAGCGGTCGTAGCTGGATTTGCCGGACGCGCCCAGCGATCCCATGCCGCGATAGGTCTTGAAAGTGCGGCCCTGATAGAGGATGGTTTCGCCTGGGCTCTCGTCCGTGCCGGCCAGCAGGCTGCCGATCATCACGCAATCGGCGCCGGCCGCCAGCGCCTTGGTAATATCGCCGGAGAATTTGATGCCGCCATCGGCAATCAGCGGCACGCCCGCATCGCGAGTGGCCCGCGCACATTCTGCGATGGCCGTGATCTGCGGCACACCCGCGCCCGAAACCACGCGGGTGGTGCAGATGGAACCGGGACCGATCCCCACCTTAACGCCATCCACGCCGAGCGCAATCAGGTCGCGGGCGCCCTCATACGTGGCGACGTTGCCGGTGATGAGCTGCACTTCTGGAAACTTGCTCTTGATGGCTTTGACCGCAGCCATCACGCGGCTGCTGTGGCCGTGCGCGGTGTCGATGGCGATCACGTCCACCTTGCGCGCCACCAGTTCCTGGGCGCGCTCCAGAAAATCGCCGGTGGCGCCCAGCGCCGCGCCCACGCGCAGACGGCCCTGCGAATCCTTGGCGGAATTGGGGTACTTCAACTTCTTTTGAATGTCCTTGACGGTGATGAGACCTTTCAGCATGAACTGGTCATCCACCACCAGCAGTTTTTCCACGCGGTGCCGGTGCAGGATGGCCTCGGCCTGTTCAAGCGTGGTGCCCACAGCAACCGTGACCAGGTTTTCCTTCGTCATCACTTCGGAGATGGGCGCGTCGAACCGATTTTCAAAACGAAGGTCGCGGTTCGTGAGGATGCCGACCAGCTTTCCGTCCTTGGTGACCGGCACGCCGGAGATGCGATAGCGCGCCATCAGTTCCTGGGCCGCGGAAATAGGAAGCTCGGGACTGATGGTGATGGGGTCGACAATCATGCCGCTTTCCGAGCGTTTCACGCGGTCGACTTCCTCGGCCTGCCGTTCCACGGTCATATTGCGGTGAATGATGCCGATGCCGCCCTGTTGCGCCAGCGCAATCGCCAGGTGGGATTCCGTGACGGTATCCATGGCCGCGGAAACAATCGGCACGTTGAGGCCGATCTGGCGCGTCAGACAGGAACGCGTGTCGACTTCTGCGGGCAGCACATCGCTGTGGGCCGGTTCGAGCAAAACATCGTCGAAGGTCAGGCCCTCAATGAGTACGTCTTGAATCATAGGGATTTTTAACATGATAGCGTACATACCTGTCGGCCGCGCTCGGTGTTTGATGCGGCAGGATGGCATCCTGCGCACCGAGTGTCACTCGGTGCACCGGGCGCAGCCCGGCCGGCACGCTTCGACAGGATTCACTCGGCGCACGCCTGCCCTGCCGCGCAAGATGTGCCACAATGCGGTTTCATGCGGCAGCGCCCGGCAATTCGAAACACGTTGGAATACGGTGCGGCGCTGTTCGTGTTGAAGTCGCTCGAGTGGGCGCCGCGCGGCTTCGCGAACCGGCTGGCTCGTGGATACGCCAAACTGCTCGACGCCGCTCTTCCGCGCTTGCGCCGCGTGGCGGACCGCAACCTCTCATTTGCCATGCCGGAACTGGACGGCGCGCGCCGGAAGCAGATTGTGGATGGCGTATTCCGGTCGGTGGCGCGGATTCTGGTGAGCCTGGCAAAATTTCCCGCGATCCGGCGGGAGAACCTTTCGGAGTGGATCCGCCTGGAGGGCGGCGAATATTTCGAACAGGCCCGTCATGACGGCCGCGGCGTGCTATTTGCCACCGCGCATCTGGGCAATTGGGAATTGAGTGCGTATGCGCACGCCTTGCTCGCCGCGCCGATGAGCGTGGTGGTGCGTCCATTAGACAATCCGCGAATCGATACCCTGGTCGAGCAGCGCCGCCGCGCGTCGGGCAACCGCATGATCTTCAAAAAGGACTTTGCCCGGTCGATTCTGAAAGCGCTGGCGGCAAACGAATCCGTGGGAATTCTGGTGGACCAGAATTCTTCAGAGGATGCCGGCGTGTTCGTCGATTTCTTCGGCATAAAAGCGTGCGCGGGCACAGGCTTTGCCAAACTCGCCTCGCACAGCGGCGCGGCGGTGATTCCGGGCTTCGCACTGTGGTCGGAAGAGGAGCGGCGGTACGTGCTGCGATTCTATCCGCCCATCCACATGACCGGCGACGCCCAGCGCGACACACAAGCCGTGCAAAGCAAGTTGGAAGAAGTGATCCGGCAATACCCCGACCAATGGCTATGGATTCACCGCAGGTGGAAGACCAGGCCGCCTGGTGAGCCTGATTTGTATTAGCTTAACTCCAGCCCCTTGTAATCTATCGAGCACCCAGTGGGACAGACCATCGTTTTTCGTGGTCTGTCATTGCCCCTCTAAACCGCGCCGTCTGACAGACGACAAACCCCGATCGTCCGTCCCACTCCAGCCTAGCCGCCAATCGAATACATCGGCCGCGGCGGTGCCACAAACTTCGCCGAATTGATCTCGTGGCCTTCCCACTTACCCGCAATATTCCGTCGCACTAACGCCGCAATCTCATCGTCAGACGCGCCGCCGCGCATCAGGCTTTTCACATCATCCTCTTCGATGGCAAACAGACAGTAGCGCAGCTTGCCATCGGAGGTAATCCGGATGCGGTTGCAGTTCAGGCAAAACGGACGGCTCACCGAAGCGATCACTCCTACCTGCCCAACACCATCGGCGAAAGCATACTCCGTGGCCGGAGCGCGCGAATCGGGGTCGGGGACTGCGATCAACGGCGAGATTTCGCGCGACAGATGCGCGATGATCTCGTCGGCCATCAGCACTTTCGAGCGGTCCCAGAGGCCCTGCGCGTCGAGCGGCATAAACTCGATGTAGCGGATCTCGAAGCCGTTTTCCCGCGCGTAAAGGGCCAGCGGCACGATATCCGGCTCCACCAGATTCTTCACCGCGACGGCGTTCAGCTTGATGCGCGTGAAGCCCGCCTGCTTCGCAATCGCCAGGCCGGTGAGCACCTTGTCGAGGTCGTCGCGGCGCGTGATCTGCAGAAAGCGCGCGCGGTCCAGCGTGTCGACATGAACGTTCAGGCGGCGCAGGCCGGCTTCGTAAAGTGGCGCGGCGAACTCCGGAAGCAGCACGCCATTGGTAGTGAGCGCCAGGTCCTGCACGCCTGGGACAGCCGCCAGCCGGCGAATCAGTTCCGGCAGACCGCGTCGCACCAGCGGCTCGCCGCCAGTGACGCGCACCTTGGTTACTCCCAGCGTGACGGCAATGCGAACGAAGCGCTCAATCTCTTCGAAGCTGAGGATCTCTTTGTGGTCGACAAAGGGCACACCGGTTTCCGGCATGCAATAAAAACAGCGGATGTTGCAGCGGTCCGTGACGCTGATCCGCAGACTGTCGTGGACGCGGCCGAAGGAATCGAGCAGAGGCGCGGAGCCCATCTATTTCACGGCGAGCATGCGCTCTAGCGGCAGCAGCGCCCGGCTCATCACCTCAGGCGGCAACTCCACGCGCGGCTGCAGGTTCAGCAAACAATCGCGAAGCTTCTCCAACGTGTTGAGCTTCATGTACGGGCACTCGCTGCAATTGCAGTTTTCGTTGGCCACGTAATAGAAGCGTTTGGACGGCGCCACGCGCGAGAGGGAAAACTGGACGCCGCTTTCCGTCATCACGATGAACTCGGCGGCCTTCGACGCGGCGCAATGCTGAATGATGGCGGAGGTGGAGCCGATAAAATCGGCCATCGCCAGCACAGATTCCGGGCACTCCGGGTGCGCCACCACTTCGGCCTCGGGATGTTCCACCTTGGCTTCCGCCACGCGCCTCGCCGGAAATGTGGCGTGCACGATGCAGCTTCCCTGCCAGATCTGCATATTCTCGCGGCCGGTTTCGCGGCGCACATAATTCCCCAGATTGACGTCCGGCAAAAAGAGAATGGGCTGTTCGCGCGGAATGGAGTTGACGATGCGAACGGCATTACGCGACGTGCAGAGGATGTCGCTTTCCGCCTTCACTTCAATCGACGTATTGATGTAGCTGACGATGACGTGGTCCGGATTGCGGCGGCGAAATTCACGAATCGGTTCCACCGGACAACCGTCCACCAGGCTGCAGCCGGCTTCACGATCCGGCACCACCACAATGCGATCCGGGTTCAGCACCTTGGCCGTCTCCGCCATGAACCAGACGCCGCAAAATGCGATCACGTCGCCGGAAAACTCGCGCGCCTGCCGCGCCAGTTCCAGCGAATCGCCCACCACATCCGCCAATTCCTGAATTTCAGGCACTTGATAATGGTGCGCCAGCAGGATCGCCTTGCGCTGGCGTTTGAGGTCGAGTATTTCCTCGGCGGTAGTGGGAGCGGCAAACATAGGAAAGAAGTGGCTGTTCTTAGTTTATCAAAGCGGAAAGAACCATAATGGAGTAGAGTGCGCATTGTACTGATTTCCACCTACGAACTCGGGCGGCAGCCGTTCGGCCTGGCATCTCCGGCCGCCTGGCTGCGGCACGACGGCCACCATGTGACCGTGGTCGACTTAGCCTGCAGTCCCATGCCGTGGCCCGCCGTGGAAGAGGCCGAATTGCTGGCATTCTTCCTCCCGATGCATACCGCCACACGCTTGTTCCAGAAGTTGATCGAAAAAGTGCGCACCGCCAACCCCCGTGCGCATCTGTGCGGTTACGGCTTATACGCGCCCTTGAACGACGCCATGCTGCGGCGCCTCGGCGTGCAGACCGTGATGGGCGGAGAGTTCGAACAAGGCTTGACCGACCTGGCGCGCCGCTTGAGCATGACGCGTCCGGGCGAATTGCCATACCGACAACCGGAACCGCTGATCTCCGTCGCTCGCCAGCAGTTTCGCGTGCCCGATCGCACCGGCCTGCCCGCCCTGGCCGCGTACGCGCAACTGACCATCGACGGTGCAACCCGAAGGGTGGGTTATACCGAAGCGTCGCGCGGCTGTAAACATTTGTGCCGCCATTGCCCGGTGGTCCCGGTCTATCGAGGTCTGTTTCGCGTGGTGCAGCGGGATGTAGTGCTGCAAGATATCCGGCAACAGGTGGCCGCCGGCGCCCAGCACATCACATTCGGCGACCCCGATTTCTTCAACGGCCCGGGCCATGCCGTTCCGATTGTCGAAGCCCTGCACGCCGAGTGGCCGGAACTTACCTACGACGTCACCATCAAAGTGGAGCACCTGCTCAACCATCGCGACTTGCTGCCGGTTTTGAAAGCCACCAACTGCCTGTTCGTCACGAGCGCCGTGGAATCGTTCGATGACACCGTGCTCGGCAAGTTGGCTAAAGGCCACACCCCGGCGACGTTTGTGGAAGCACTCGCGTTGATGCGCGCAACTGACCTCGCGCTCTCGCCCACCTTTATTCCCTTCACCCCGTGGACCACGCTCGAAGCCTACCACGATTTCTTGCGCGCGTTGCTGGAACTGAACCTGGCCGATCAAGTGGCGCCGATCCAACTGGCCATCCGGCTCTTGCTGCCGGAAGGCTCGTTATTACTGGACCTGCCCGAAATGCGCTCGCGGATTCAGCCTTACGATACCCGCGCGCTCTGTTATCCGTGGAAGAATACCGACCCACGTCTGGACGTGTTATGTGCGTCCGTGCAGGACTTGATCAAGCGCCAGGAGCGGAGACGCAAGACCCGTTGGGAAATCTTCCGCCAGATCTGGGACCTAGCCGAGACCGGCGAATTCCCGGTCGACGCGCCGATGCTCTCCCGCGCGACCATCCCGTATTTGACCGAGCCCTGGTATTGTTGAGCGGAGCCTACTGAAGAGCAGTTGGCTCTTGTCTAATTTCACCTGCTATTGCACCCAGATCGTCGACCCCGCTTGGTCCCAGACGCCGATCCCGGGCACAATCGTGTAGGCGACGGTGTGGCCGCTCCGGCGTTCGCTGGAATCTGCAAGGTTCAACTGCACGATGCCGCACGGCAAGGTCGGCGCCGAACCGATATACCAAATCGACGGGCGGGGTTAAGTCCGGCGGAGTTCAAACATTGATCGACGCTTCGTGGGGCCGTCTCCACTCTCAAGTTTCCTCCGGAATCTGTCGAAAGATTCCGTGAAAGGACTTGAGAGCAAGGCTTATGTGGAGCACGATCGCCATCCGCTGGTGCCGGACCATGCATTCGGCCGTCATGTGGCCGATGAACGGAAGGTATGTCTGCCTTCGCTGTTTGCGGGAATACACGGTGGACTGGCCGGCCCGGTCGGTTCATCCGGCCTTCAAACCGAGTTTCGGCGTGCGCGCCACGCAGCTGCCGGTCGAAACAGTTCGAGGAGTCCCGCCCGTGCCAGCGCCTCAGATTGTTCGCGAAAAGACGCCTTCGCATCAGCCGTTGCAGCCTTCGCCAGCAATCGCTCAGCGAGTGGAATCCTCTGCGCCGGTCGCGGCCGGAATCTTCGTAGGCAGGTTAGGTCAGGACAGACAACTCGTCCCGTTCTTCTGACGGCTCACAGGCCGAAAGGCGCGCTTTTCTCTCTCCTGTTTTTCTCTTCTTCTCCGCGCCTCCGCGTTGAAAATCTTTTTTCTCCGCAGAGACACTCTTAGATCTTCGCCTTCGGATACCGCCCCTTCATCCACTGGACAAACTTCTCCGGCGCCACCATGGTGGAGAGCCTTCCCTGGCGCACCAGCGCCCAGTCTTCGAACTTCTTCGACTGCTTGATTTCCG
>Ga0182030_10003636_pt1 | contig 32985 bp, 32 predicted proteins | sample 812S3MmetaG_FD_121299 | JGI IMG/M metagenome (GOLD analysis project Ga0182030, IMG submission 121299) | Permafrost microbial communities from Stordalen Mire, Sweden - 812S3M metaG (Illumina Assembly) | ecosystem: Environmental > Terrestrial > Soil > Wetlands > Permafrost | place: Sweden... | reverse complement strand
TCCGCAGCCGCTGGAAAGCACGTTGCAGTGATAACCGATCATACGAGAGCATGCCGCACTCTGAACCAGAGTTTAATGGCAGACTTGGACGCGCGTTCCCAAGTCTCCCCTAACACTAACTAGGAGACTAACATGAAACTCGCATTGATTGGCGCTGCCGCTGTTGCCGCGGCAGCTTTCGTAACTCCCGCTCTGGCGCAGACCATTACCTCAAACCCGGGCTATTGTGCACAGTTCTTCCCGAACGCAAGTTGCAAAACCTACCGCAACGACAATTGGCAGAACGGTATGGCGACGCAGACGGTCGATAACAACGCATACCGTTACCATGGCGGACCGAAATACAACGATTGACACTTGACGTTCCGAAGCGTGGAAGCCCGCCCGGCCGTGAACCGGCGCCCCCGGGTTTCCTTGCTAAGGCGCAATCCTCGCACCTCTCGGCCAGCTTGATCATGAGCGCGGGCCTGCATGCCCTAAGGGGGATCTCCGGGATGACGACCCACGCCAAGTCGCTATTGAGGAGAACATCCGGTTGCCGGCGCATCCCGGCAGCACTCCCGTTGATGGGTGCCGGGAAATGAATTTCTTCATCCCCGCCTACCTCCCTTCAGTGCAAATGCTTCCCCGCTTGAACATCCGCACCGAAGTGCTTCCTAAACTGAAATTTAATGGTGTCGAAGGAACGCAGACCTACCTCAGCTTTCACGCATTCGGGTTTCCGTGCTTCTCAAAACACCGATCGCCGGGAGACGTGCAATGAATATCAATCTTAAAACCAATATCGATCTCGCGGGAATCAGAATTCCCGATAGCAAGCTTGCCCGCGAAATAACCGAGATTGTGCGGGACACCGAATCGGCGCTGCTGTTTCATCATTCGAGCCGCGTCTATTACTGGGCCGCACTGGCCGGCAACCGTCGGGGGCTCAGATTCGATCCCGAACTGCTTTATGCAGGCGCGATGTTCCACGACATGGGCTTGACCTCCCAGCACAGCAGCGCGGATGAGCGCTTCGAGGTTGACGGGGCCAACGTCGCCCGTGATTTCCTGCGAGGCCACGGCATCGCGCAACAAGCTATCGACACTGTCTGGACCGCAATCGCCTTACACACGACGCCCGGCATTCCGCAGCACATGCACCCGGTCGTAGCGCTGGTCACAGCCGGCGTCGAAATGGACGTGCTGGGGATAGACTATGCCGAATACTCCGACGCGGAGCGCGAGGCGGTGGTGCACGCACATCCGCGTACTCCGCATTTCAAGGAAGATATCATCCAGGCCTTCTATGACGGCATCAAGCATAAACCGGAGACAACCTTCGGCAACGTGAAAGCCGATGTTCTCGCGGACAAAGATGCGTCCTTCCGGCGCGGCAACTTCTGCAGCGTGATCCGCGCCTCTGCCTGGCGAGGGTAAACCTCGCCACATCGTCCAATCAAAAAATCCAGCGCTAAGGCTTTCGGAAGCATCACTCAGACGGCACCGACCGCCGCACGCGCAGATGAATGTGCGAGGTCTCGCACATTCATAAGATCACCATGTCGAAGACCCAGGAGCCTACCATGTCCAAAACAGAGCTATTCACCAATGCCACCGGTGCGCCGGTCGCTGACAACACCAATATCATGACCGCCGGTCGACGCGGCCCGGCGTTGCTCCAGGATATATGGCTGATCGAGAAATTGGCGCATTTCGACCGGGAGGTGATCCCGGAGCGGCGCATGCACGCCAAAGGCTGGGGAGCCCACGGCACGTTCACGGTAACTCACGACATCAGCCGCTACACCAAGGCCAAGATTTTCTCGAAGATCGGCAAGCAGACACCGATGTTCGCGCGGATTTCGACAGTCGCGGGCGAAAGAGGTGCGGCCGATGCGGAACGCGACATCCGCGGCACCGCCCTCAAGTTCTATACCGAGGACGGCAACTGGGACATCGTCGGCAACAACACACCGGTGTTCTTCTTCCGCGATCCGCTGCGGTTCCCCGACCTCAATCATGCGATCAAGCGCGACCCGCGCACAGGGCTGCGCAGCGCGGACAACAACTGGGATTTCTGGTCGCTGCTGCCGGAGGCGTTGCACCAGGTCACGGTCGTCATGTCCGATCGCGGCATACCGAAGAGTTTTCGACATATGCACCTGTTCGGCAGTCATACCTTCTCGATGATCAATGCCGCCAATGAGCGCGTCTGGGTCAAGTTCCACTTCCGTTCCCGGCAAGGGATCGAGAACCTTACTGACGCCGAGGCAGCGGCCGTTGTTGCCGAGGATCGCGAAAGCCACGGCCGCGACCTGCTCAACGCCATCGAGGCCGGCAACTTCCCGCGCTGGACGCTATTCATTCAGGTGATGACCGAGGCTCAGGCGAAAACTCATAAACACAGTCCCTTCGATGTGACCAAGGTCTGGCCGAAGGCGGAGTATCCGTTGATGGAGGTCGGCGTGATGGAACTCAATCGCTATCCGGATAACTATTTCGCCGAAGTGGAGCAGGCCGCCTTCTCTCCCGCCAATATCGTGCCCGGTATCGGCTTCTCTCCCGACAAGATGCTCCAGGGGCGATTGTTCTCCTATGGCGACACCCAACGCTATCGGCTCGGCATCAACTTCAACCATATCCCGGTCAACGCCCCCAGGTGCCCGTTCCAAAGCTACCACCGCGACGGCAAGATGCGCACGGACGGCAATCTAGGTAACACGCTTACCTTCAACCCCAACAGCGCGGGGCTTTGGGACAACCAGCCCGATTTCGCCGAACCGCCGATGCCGATCGAAGGTAATGCAGCGCATTGGGATCACCGGGTCGACGATGACCATTGGGAGCAGCCCGGCAACCTGTTCCGAAAAATGACGCCGGCGCAGCAGCAGCTGCTGTTCGAGAACACGTCGCGGGCGATGGGCGACGCCAGGCTGCACATAAAGCAGAGGCACGTTGACAATTGCACGCGCGCGGACCCGGCATACGGGGCTGGGGTGGCGAAGGCCCTCGGGCTCAAACAGCCGCAGACGGTCGCCGCGGAGTAGGCCCGCTCGCTTCACCGGCCGGCGGCGCTCTCGCATGCCGTCGGCCGTTCCCAGCCAACGTATCGTCCCTTGGCGCAAACCTGATCGCGCGGGCCGTCAATCTCATCTTCGGAGCCAACAATGTCCAAGCGGATTGCACCGAAACTCCTTGCTGAATTCATCGGCACCTTCGCGTTCGTATTCATCGGTGCCGGCACCGCAGCAGTGGTCGGCGACGGTGTCGGCCTGGCCGGCATTGTAGCGATTGCGTTCGCCCACGGCCTAGCGATCATGGCCTTCGCCTTCGCCTACGGCTCCGTTTCGGGCGGCCACATGAACCCCGCCGTCACTGTCGGCGTGCTCGCCGCCGGCGCTATGAGCGCCGTTGAGGCGATTGGCTACATCATCAGTCAGCTCATTGGCGGTGTCGCCGGTGCGCTGTTGTTGCGGACTGTGCTAGGAGGAGCGGAGACCGGTCTCGGTACGCCTGCACTCGCGCACAACCTCGTTCTGGGCGCCATGTCGCTCACGATTACGCCTGCCGCCGGCTTCATGATCGAGGCCCTGCTCGGCTTTTTCCTGGTCACCATCGTACTCAGCACGGCGGTCGCAGGGCGCGCCGGCAGCCTGGCACCGCTGGCGATCGGAATGACGCTGACACTCAACATCCTCATGGGTGGAGCCCTCACGGGCGCCCCCTTCAACCCGGCGCGGGCGCTGGGCCCAATGGTCGCGACCGGTAATTTCAGCGATGCGTGGCTCTACGTGACAGCCCCAATCGTTGGCGCCATCGTCGCTGCCGTTCTGCACACAGGTCTTACCCGGCTCGCCCAAGAGGGGATGGCGGTCGGGCGGCGCGCCTCCGCCCAGGTGCCCGCCGAATGATTCCCCATTGCCTTGGCAGTGTGGCGTAGCAGATGAACCCGATCACCAAAGGATTCCAGCAATGTTCGATTATGCCGGGAGTTTTCAATCTGCCATTACAGCGCTGAAACGTGAGCGCCGTTATCGCGTCTTCGCTGACCTGGAGCGCAAAGCGGGACAGTTCCCCTATGCGCTCTGGAATAGCCCCAGCGGCAGCCGAGATGTCGTTGTGTGGTGTTCAAACGACTATCTCGGCATGGGCCAACATCCGAAGGTCATCGAAGCGATGTGCACCGCCGCACGCGCCATGGGTGCGGGCGCCGGGGGGACGCGCAACATATCGGGTACCAATCGGGCTCTGGTGGAGTTGGAGGCCGAACTTGCGGACCTGCATGGCAAGGAGGCGGCGCTCGTTTTCACGTCCGGCTACGTGTCTAACCATACGGGCATCGCAACGATCGCCAGGCTCCTTCCGGATTGCCTGATCCTGTCCGATGCACACAACCACAATTCAATGATCGAAGGCGTGCGTGCCGCCGGCTGTGCCAAGCAGATCTGGCGTCACAACGATCTCCGGCACCTGGAGGAGTTGCTCTCGCGCGCAACGGCCGGCCGCCCGAAGCTGATCGTATTCGAGAGCGTGTATTCGATGGACGGCGACGTCGCACCGCTGGAAGGGATATGCGAACTCGCGGAACGCTATGACGCGATGACCTACCTCGACGAGGTGCATGCCGTTGGCATGTACGGGCCCCGCGGTGCTGGCATCGCCGAACGGGACGGGTTGATGGGGCGCATCGACGTCATAGAAGGAACGCTTGCGAAGGCCTTCGGGACACTCGGCGGGTACATCGCGGGCAGCAGCGCTATTGTGGACGCCGTCCGATCCCACGCTCCCGGATTTATCTTCACGACGGCCTTGCCACCCGCGATAGCCGCGGCCGCGACGGCCGCGATCGTTCATCTCAAGACATCGGGTACAGAGCGTGCGGGCCAGCGCCGCGCGGTAGCAGCGACCAAGACCGCTCTGCGGGAAGCCGGCCTGCCGGTGATGGCGACGGAGACCCACATCGTGCCGGTCATGGTCGGCGATCCCGACCTGTGCAAACAAGCGAGCGACCTTCTGCTTGACCGCCACGGGATCTACATCCAGCCGATCAATTATCCAACGGTCACCCGTGGCACCGAGCGATTACGGATTACCCCTACCCCGGCGCACAACCTTCGGCTGATCGGGCAATTGGCTGAAGCCATGGTCTCCGTGTGGCACGAACTCGATCTCCCGCTCAGTACCGATTATCCGGAACGGACGCCGCAACTCTGGAACCCCGGTGCTCCCCGGACTGCGGCCGAAGCCGACATAGGGAGGCCGGCGCCGTGACGAACAGCGTTATGCAGCGTCTTGCAAAAGTCGTCCGCTCCAAAAGCAAGAGTAGCCTTGCTGTTCTCAAACAGGTCAACGGCGCGCACGTCAAGCTGGGGCTCGTTGCTGGGGCTATATTCATCTTGGCTTATGCAGTCGAGACGAAGGCGATTCTTGCTCTGGAGTCGTCGCAAGATCTATTTGAGGTGATCCGCTAACGGCGGCACGCCAAGATGGATTCCAGGTTCGATCGCGCCACCGATTTCTCCTCGTCTTCGTGGATAGCATAAATCCCGCCGGGCGTCCTGCCGCCGAACCTTGAAGAGGACATTGGACGCGATACTTGCCGCCGCGCCGCACACGACACCGGACCAAAACCTCGCAGCAACAGTTCATCTCATTTTTTGATTAATCATTGCGGCAATCATTGCGGTGCATGCATCGCCCTCACCAGTGCTTGCAGACTTTAAACTCGCTTTTAATGGTGATGCTGATGCGCGCCCACTACTTTTGAGAGTGAGCAACCCGCGGCAATAGCAGCCGCGTACCAGCGCGCCCGACGGAGAAACGTCATGCACAAATTTCTGGTCATCCTGATTTTCATAAGCGCAATTGCCTCAAGCAATGCCATGGCTCAAGACGCGGGAATAATTCCTCCTACCGTACCGCCGGCATCCGTCGGCCACGCACAACCGACGGCGAGGAACTTTACGCTCAACTCCACTTCCGCGAGATCGAACAACGACGGCTTTCAGCATTCGACGCCGAACAGCACAAACTAGACGAGATGCTCGACAGGAAGCTGAACATCTGCCGCTGCTAGCGGCAAGGCCGAGCCATTCAACGCGACAGCATCTTTGCGAAACCAGACGATTGGACATTCACGGAACCGGATATGGGCATTGTTCGTTTCGCACTGAGATTTCCGCACACTTTCTACGTGTTGGCAGCCCTGATCCTGTTTCTTGGCTTCGCTGCCATCCGAGGGATGCCGACCGATATCTTTCCGGAGATCCGCATTCCGGTGGTGACCGTCATCTGGCAATATACCGGTCTCACCACGCCGGAAATGGAACAACGCGTCAGCACCTACAGCCAGTATTCCATCAGCTCCAACGTCAACGGCATCAAAAACATGGAAGCGCAGACCCTCAATGGTCTGTCGATCCAGAAGCTCTACTTCCAGCCCGACGTAAATCTCGACCTCGCCATCGCACAGGTCGTGTCTGCGACCAATTCGATTCGCGCGCTGATGCCGCCCGGAATCGAGCCGCCGATCATCGTGCAGTTCAATGCGTCGAGCGTTCCCGTGCTGCAGCTCAGCCTCAATTCGGACAACCTGAACGAACAGCAGCTCTACGATTTCGGCATTTACCGCGTCCGCCAGCAACTGGCGCCGGTTCCCGGCGTTACGTTGCCGACGCCAGCCGGTGGCAAGTATCGACAAATCATGGTCGATATCGACCCGGACAAGCTGCTGTCCCGGGGGCTGACGCCGCTCGACATCGTGAATGCGGTCAATACCCAGAACCTGACGCTGCCGTCGGGAACCGCGAAGATCGGAAAAGTCCAATATACGGTGCGAACCAACGCGACGCCGGCGACGATCGACGATCTCAACCAGATGCCGGTCAAGTTCGCTAACGGCGCCACCATCCTGTTGAAGGACGTGGCGCAGGTACGCGACGGAGCGCTGGTGCAGCAGAACGTCGTGCGCGAGGACGGCCACCGCTCAGTCTTGCTCAGCGTCATCAAGAATGGCAATGCCTCTACCCTGGCGGTCGTCGACGGCGTGAAGCAGGCGCTCCAGGCGGTCCGCGCCGCCGCGCCGGCCGGACTCAGGATCACCGAGCTGTTCGACCAGTCGGTATTCGTCACGAATTCGGTCAACGGCGTGCTGCGCGAAGGCGCCATCGCGGCAGGCCTAACCGCGCTGATGATCCTGGTCTTCCTGGGTTCATGGCGCTCGACCCTGGTGGTGATGATCTCGATTCCGCTGGCGATCCTGTCGTCGCTCATCATGCTGTACTTTCTCGGCGAGACACTGAACACCATGACGCTCGGCGGCCTTGCGCTGGCGGTCGGCATATTGGTCGACGACTCGACCGTCACCATCGAAAACACCCACCGTCTGTGGACCGAGGAGCGCATGCCGCTTTCGGAGGCGACGCTGCACGGCGCCGCCGAGATTGCGGTGCCGACGCTGGTTTCGACCCTCGCCATCAGTTGCGTGTTCACGTCGGTGCTGTTTCTCGACGGGCCGGCCAAATACCTGTTCACGCCACTTGGACTTGCGGTCGTATTTGCGATGCTGGCTTCCTACGGATTGTCGCGGACGCTGACGCCGATCACGATCGGCTTGCTGCTCCGGAGTGAGCGTCATGGTACGGACGACGGGACCCCGGCAGGCTTCTTCTCCCGGACCTCTGCCGCATTCGACCGCAACTTCGAGCGTCTGCGCGATGGTTATATGAAAATCCTCACCCTTCTGCTTCGCCGGCGGGCCATCGTGCCTATCGTCGCCGTGTTGATACTCAGCCTCGGCGCAGCGATGTCGATGCTCGTCGGCCGGGATTTTTTCCCGCTCATCGACGGCGGCCAGATCCAGCTTCACGTTCGCGCTCCCGCCGGGACCCGCATCGAAAGCACCGAGGCGATATTCCAGAAGGTCGAGGACAAGATCCGAGAAGTCATCCCGGACAAGGACCGCGGGCTCATTATCGACAATATCGGGCTGCCGGCGCGAGCCTACAATCTGGCATTCGCGGATGGTTCCACAATCGGAATCAACGACGGTGTCATCCAGGTGGCGCTCAAGGAAGGCCACAAGCCGACCGCCGACTATGTCAAGAAATTGCGTCAGGTGCTGCCCGCCGCATTTCCCGAGGACACCTTCTATTTCCAGGCCGCCGACATCGTGACGCAGATTCTGAACTTCGGATTGCCGGCGCAGATCGACGTCCGGACGGTGGGTACCGACCTCAACAACCTTGCGGTTGCAAAGAAGCTCCGTCAGCGCCTCGCTGCAATTCCCGGCATCGCCGACGCGCATTTGCAGCAGGAAGTCGACGGTCCGGCGTTCTACGCTCAGATTGATCGGACCCGGGCAGCACAGCTTGGCCTCAATGCCAGCACGGTGGCCACCAACATCAACGTCAGTCTGAGTTCATCGGTGCAAGTGTCGCCCAATTTCTGGACCGATCAGAGTTCGGGGATTCCTTATTATCTTGCCGTGCAAACGCCCGAATACAAAGTCGACTCGCTGAATGCGCTCGGAAACACGCCGGTTTCAACTTCGCTGGCGGTCAGTGGCCAAACCGTCCCGGGGATGCTCAGCAATGTTGCGACGTTCAAGCGCGACAAAGTCGCCACCAACTCCAACCAAAGCAATATCCAGCCGGTTTTTGACGTCTATGCCAGTGTGCAGGGTCGCGATCTCGGCAGTGTCGCGGCCGACATCGATAAAGTGACGACGCAGCTGCGGAAGGAACTTAAGCCCGGCAATTTAATTGACGTGACCGGCCAGATCCAGAGCATGAATAACTCGTTCCGCAATCTTGGCATCGGGCTGCTGTTCGCCGCGGTCTTCGTCTATCTGCTGATGGTCGTGAACTATCAGACTTTTGGCGATCCGTTTGTCGTAATCCTGGCCCTGCCCGCGACGCTCTGCGGTATCGTCACGATGCTGTTCATTACCGGCACTACGCTGAACGTCCCATCGCTGATGGGAGCGATCATGGCGGTCGGCGTCGCTTCCGCGAACTCGATTTTGCTCGTGACGTTTGCGCGCGAGCAGCAATTGAAAGGGCACTCCGCCTTCGAGGCTGCGCTCAGTGCCGGCCACACCAGGATCCGCCCGGTGCTGATGACGGCGGCCGCAATGATCGTCGGCATGATCCCGATGGCAATTGGTGGCGCCGGCGAGGAACAGAACGCCGCGCTTGCGCGCGCCGTTATCGGCGGCCTGCTTTTCGCCACGCCGACTACGTTGCTGATCGTGCCTTACCTGTTCGCCATGCTGCGCAAGGGCAACGACGGAAAGCCTCACCATGGCGTATTCGAGGAAGTGCCAAAATGACCGAGACCAGCATGCGGCCGAAAAGAGAAATTGTTGAAGATCAGCTTGACCCCGACACCGATCGGGTAGTTGCGTTACCGAAGGCAATGCCCCCCAAGCGGCGACGTCGTTACGGAGGCACGCTGTCCGGCGCGACTGCGCTATTCTTGCTCTTGGGCGGCCTCGGAACAGGCGGCTGGCGCCATTACCAGGCGGAACTCGCCGTCGCGGCTACTGCGCAAGAGATCCGCACCGCTGTTCCCGAGGTTCGCCTGGCGATGGTCCGCACCAGCGACAGCAAGATCACCGTCAGCTTGCCCGCGACGACGACGGCCTTTGAGGCGGCGAATATTTTTGCGCGCACCAGCGGCTATATCGAAAAGCGCTACGTCGATATCGGGGATCGGGTCAAGGCGGGAGCCCTGTTGGCGGAAATCACCGCTCCTGAGCTCGACCACCAAATCGCGCAAGCCCAGGCGACGCTGGCCCAGAATCAGTCGACGTTGCGACAGACGGAAGCAAGCCGGGATCTCGCCGACGTCACCAATGGGCGTGACAGCAAACTGGTAAAGCAGGGATGGCTCACGCTTCAGCAGGGCGACAACGATCGCTTGACCTTGAAGGCGCAGCAAGCAGCGGTAGAAGTGGCTCAGTCCAATATCGCCGCCCAGGAAGCCCAGATCCGGGTCCTTGGGCAGGAGAAAGCCTACCAGCGCGTCGTGGCGCCGTTCGACGGCGTGATCACACAGCGCAACATCGACAACGGCAGCCTGGTGACGTCAGGATCGACCTTCATGTTCACGCTGATGCATCCTGACGTGATCCGCACCCAGGTGTACGTCCCCCAGGACGAGGCCTTCGGGCTTGGACCCGGCGTCGATGCGGTGGTCCGCGTCCCGGAAATTCCGGGTCGCAGGTTTCCCGGCAAGGTAGCGCGCATCGCGAGCGCGTTGCAGCCCGGCAGCCGTACGCTGCTGACTGAGATCGACGTCCCTAATCCGGACGGCGCGCTCAGTCCCGGCATTTATTGCACCGTCGAGTTGTTCATCCCGCGCAAGGCACCATCGATGATCATACCGGCCGACGCGGTTGTATTCGATGAAAACGGCCTGCATGTCGCGGTCGTCAAGAATGGCACCGCTCATCTGCAGAAGATCGCGATCGCGCGTGACTTCGGTACGGAAGTCGAAGTGCACGACGGCGTCAAGCCGGGCGATCTGGTCATCCTTAATCCGATGATCGACTTGGCGGAAGGCAGCAAAGTCACGGCGCGCAAGCCGACGACAAGCTAGGTCACGTGGAGGAGACAATCGCAATGCGACGCTTGCTGTTCGTGGCAGTTGCTCTGCTGTTAGGCCTCAACGCCAGCCTGGCGCAGGTCTCCACCATGGGCACCACAGCCATGGGACTTTCATCGACGCCGGGAACGATCGTGACCTCCCCGCTTAGTGGCCCGAGCCCGTTCTCGCCGACGACCCAGCCGGGCGCTCCCGACACGACGCTGGCGCCGGTGCCGCTGGCTTCTGATCCTACGATCCCGGGGACGGTCGTGACCTGTTCCACGCCGACAGGGCAAATCACGCCTGGAACTCCGGCAGTGCCTGTTACTTCCCTGTCGTCAATGGCTGCCACGACCGGAACGACGCCATCGATATCCGCGGCACCGACGACATCAGCAGGCCCAGCCAACTCCTCCACTTCCGCAAACGGAAGCACAGTTATGGTTGTGCCGACAGCCTCAGTAGTGGCGATACCGGCGCCGCTGCCGCACACAATACAAACTCCGCCGTCGCCTTCCATTATGGCAATACCTGTACCGACGTCATCGCTGGTACTGAGCCCCGTCACCTCGCAACCGGTGGCGCCCGCGGCACCGTTGGGTACCATTCCCACGCCAATCGTCATCACTGCGACCGGAAACATCCCGCCGCCGACCCCGCTTGGCAGCCCCTCGATTACCGTATGCAGTTCCATGCCGGGAGGCCCGCCGACCAATGGCGCGGCTTTGCCGCTCTCGACGCCGGAAATTCCAGTGAACCCACCACCCGGTACGATTCAGCAAGACGTCACTCATCTTGGCGCCACCAGCATCGATCCGACAATGGCGATTATGCCAACGCCGAACACATCAGCGTGCGCCGAGAGTACGACGATGAATCTGGCGGCGCCCGGCACGATGGCACCGGCCAACGCCACGGGCGCCGCGGCAACGCCGGGCGTATCGGCTCCGCTCGGCTGCTGATGGAAACTACTCGGCCCCGCAGGTCGTTCCCTATTGACGTTGTTGTCGTCATGATCTCGCCGCCAGCAAAATCAGCGGCTCTTTGGCTTGGGTCGGGCAGACGTTGGACTTCGCTGCTTTGCGGCGGGCAGACCGAGTAGGCTGCTAGCCAGTTCTACAGCCTTCTCGACTTCGGCTGGCAGGAACGGGTCGAGCCCGGTCATGCGGCAGTATTCCTTCGAGAAGACCAGACTGGTCGTGATGACGCCAATCACTGCATAGTGAAGCCGCCCCGGGTCACCGGCGCTCGCCATGCCGGCTTTCTGGGCTGCACGGATCGCGGCGGTGGAAATCTCGTAGTGTGGACGGATGTAGGTTTCGATCAGCCAGTCCAGGCGCTCGCTGTCTGTCTGCCCCTCAAAGGACAACAGTCTATGCAATTCCGGGCGCTTGGCCGTGAACATGGCGAAAGCCCGCAGCATCTCGCGCAGGGCGTTGGCCGCCCCTTGAATCCTCACCTGTTCAGCCCAGTACGAAAGCCCTCGTTCCCTCCAACTCTCCTCGAATATTGAAGCGACGACCTCGCGCCACAAGGCGTCCTTTGTCTTGAAATGATAGACGACGAGTTGGTGCTGTACGCCCGCGTGCTGGGCGATCTGACGCAAACTGGAACCTTCAAAGCCAGATGTGGCGAACACCTCGAGCGCCGCGGCAAGAATGCGGGAGCGTCCATCCAGAATATTCGTCGTTTTGGAAGCATTCATTTCGTAACCCCTGGTACGTCGGGAAAGTGCCCTTGACTTTCCGATCGGAAAGTACTTTATGAACAAAGACTGTCCGATCGGACAGTGCAACTGTTTAGATGAGAAGTCATGGTAAAGCGAGTAATCGTTGTAGGCGGTGGATACGCTGGCACCGCTCTCACAAGGGCCCTCGACAAGGTGGCCGAAGTTCAACTTGTCGACGCGCGGGACCGCTTCGTACACAATGTCGGGGCGATCCGCGGCGTAGTCGACCCCTCGCTGCTCGATCGCATCCTGATCCCATATGACCGCCTGCTTCGCCGGGGCAGCGTTCGCCAGAGCATCGTCACGGGCGCGTCGAGCAACGGCGTCACGCTCACCGATGGCGAACATATCGAAGGCGACATCGTCGTGGTTGCGACGGGTTCGCACTACGCAAGCCCATTCAAACCGCAGGGCGAATCGACTCAGGCATTTGCCGACGGCATTCGGACAGCCCATAGCAATCTCAAGAGCGCAAACGCTATTGCCATCGTCGGTGGTGGCGCAGTGGGCACCGAGCTGGCCGGCGAAATTTCCAGCGCCTACTCTGGGAAGGCGGTGACACTCGTTTCCGGTTCGCCATCACTGATGCCAGGCTACTCCGATAAACTGGCCGGCACGCTCGCAGCACAGCTGCGAAGCAAGGGAGTGCTGCTGCGCTTCAATCGTCGGGTTGAGAATCTGCCCGCGATGGCCCTTTTCTGGGCAACTTGGACGAAGACCTCGGTGAAGCGAGTGAACGACTTATCTTTCCAGCACTCGGTGCGCGGCCGACCACAGCCGTTTTCCAACGGATGCCGGGCGCAACTTTCGATGCGCAACGGCGCGTCGAGGTCGATGCGTGGCTGCGGCCGGCCGGCTTTCGCAACATGTTCGCGCTAGGCGATGCAGCAGCGACGGGGGATCCTATGACCATCGTCGCCATCACGAGGCAGGTACCGTGGCTCGCAAAAACTATCACAGCCTTGCTCGCCGGCCGGACGATTGAATCGCTCGCGCCGTACAGGCCCTGGCCTACGCGCGGCATCTTGGTACCCCTCGGCCCGCGTGATGGTGCCAGTGCGTTGCCAATCCTGCGCAACGGGATGCTGGTAGGCAGATGGCTAACCTCCCGTATCAAGGGACGCGAGCTGTTCATCCCTCGCTATCTCAAGGAGTTTGGTTACGCTACGGGGGAGAAATGACCGGGGACAATCTCCGAACGGATACCAACCAACATTCGACCCGCAGCTGGACGTCACCGCTGCTCTGGGTGGTAGCCGCAGCCAGCGTCATATCGCATATCGCGACCATCGTGTGGCACCTGCCGCAGGGAGTAGGCGGTACGATGATTGCGTCGTCTCTAACGCTATTCGGATTGCTGCATGGCGCATCGACCTATGGCTGGCGCGGCATCCTGTTCTTCCTGATCGTCTGTCTAGGCGTGAGCAACGCGTTCGAGAACCTCAGCATCATGACAGGCTTCCCATTCGGCTGGTATCACTACAGCGATGCCATCGGGCCCAAGCTGTTCCTGGTGCCGCTGCTGATCGGGCCAGCCTATTTCGGCATGGGTTATCTCTCGTGGACGCTGGCTCGTGCCATTCTCGGCGACGAGGACGCTGGCCTGCGGTCGTTCGCAACGCCGGCCATCGCAAGCTTTATCATGGTGTCCTGGGATCTCACGATCGATCCGAGGATGTCGACAATCAACGGCAGCTGGGTATAGCACAACGGCGGAAGTTATTTCGGCGTACCTGTGAGCAATTTCCTGGGATGGTATCTGACGGTATACGTGTTTTTCCAGTGCTTTGCTTGGTACGCCGGACGCCGGTTCGCGACACACACGAAAGTGCCCGGGTGCTGGGCCACCCCGCTATTCGCGTACACCTCAATCATCATTGCTCCCATTCTAGGCCTATTTCTCCGCACTGAACCTGCCGCTGTCTTAACTGATCCCGCCGGTCACCAGTGGCAAGCGCAGGACATCCAATCGGTTGCCGCATTGGTTTGTCTCTTTACGGCTCTGCCGTTCTGGCTGCTCGCCGTGTTCAAGGTCGGAGATATCCCGCCCTCGCAACCATAATGAGAACTCGCCACGCCGACGAGCAATCCGGCAGGTTCAGTGCTCCCCAACCGGCGGAGGCCCTAAGCGGTGGTATTGACGCCGGCCTTCACCATCAGGTCATTCTCGCGTGAACATTCGGCTTGCCGATCACTTCGTTGGGGCGCCGTCCGTTTCCTTGGCGCTGCGGACGTCATCAGAGGTTACCGCTTCGTGCGGGACCGCACTCAATTGGACGCTATCTTTGAATACTCGCGACCTGACGAGCGTTACGGCTTGCTCGCCAACGAGCATACCGAGGAGGCCAAGAAGAGCGATCGCAGGCGGTGCCGGAGACCTTATCTTAACAAGCCCATATACGACTCCGACTGCTAGACCCAAGAGAACAGAAACGAGATAAGTTCGCATCGAATGCTCCTTGGCGTTGTCCTATCAGCGCGAGCGCCTCCGCTAACGACCGACCGGTGCAGCCGGCGGCCACGATTCCGCCGATCCGCGCCAAAATTGATAGCTTAAATTTGCCAAAGTCGGCGCGCATACCGCGTATGCTCAGCTACCATGAGGGAGTAATACGTGCTTTTTTGAGCTTGCTCCCTTTTCAACTGCGGCATAGGCATCGATCGCTTGATCCAACGACCATCTCTGAACCGGTGGTGTTCGCAAATAGCCATTCTCAAAACCTGCTCGAAGCTTATCCATGATGTTCGCGATCGCAGGACCTGAAAGTTTCACGGTATCGACGCTAAGCAAGCGCTGAAGGTTGTGATAGAAGTCGACCAGGCTAAATTCGACCCGCCCATTGCCGAAACTTGTGATTGCGACCTGGCGACCGCCGACGCGAAGCGACTTCAAACACGGTTCGAACATCGGGCCGCCAACGGCATCGAACACCAGATCGGCGCCCTTCCCGTTCGTCAAGGCTTTGACCTCAGCAGGAAGCTCTTTGGTTTTGATATTTATGAAAACGTCGACGTCGGAGGGCTTATCGGAAATGTCTGCCCCGATGACTTTCGCCTTCTTCCAGTGCGCAATCTGTGTGGCTGCCCTACCGACCGCGCCCAGGGCACCCGTGATCAAGACAGTCTCTCCCGCCTGGATATTGGCCGCATCAACCAGGCCCGACCACGCGGCGAGATAAGGAACGCCGACGGTGGACGCCTCTTCCATGGAAAGATGCGCCGGCTTCCTGGAGAGCCCGTCCAAACTGGCAACGATATATTGCGCATGCGTGCCATCACGCCAAACGCCAAATCCTGCACCGCTCCCCCAAACCTCCTTGCCCTTCCAACCGTCGCCGGCTACCACCACCCCGGCAAAGTCTCGTCCCGGAATGCGCGGCAGCGAGGCCTTGAAGACGCCGGCGACGTTTTTCACGTCGCTGGGATTGATGGCGGAGGCGTGCAGCTCGACTAGCGCCTCTCCCGCCTTGAGATCCGGCACCGGCAATTCCAGGATCGAGAGGACTGATGGCGGTCCGTATTTTTCGAACCGCAGAGCTTTCATCGTCTTCATTTGCGTTCTCCGTGCGATGTTCCGTACAGCGTCACGACGACGAGAAGTTTTCTCGCCGCCAAATAGTGGCGCAGACAGCGCCGTAAACATGGCGCCTTGCGCCGTTGGCTCGCGGTCGTCTGGGCTCGTTTGACGGCGATGGTCGCCCTTGCGCGCTGCCTTCGTCGCCGGAGCTCAGGTGCCGCGCCACGGCTAATCCGGAAGCCGCACCTTGAAGATGGTGAAGGGACCGGAACGCGGCAGATTGTCCTTGAACGCGACTTCCCACAGATGGGAATCGGCGATGTAGAGGTAGCCCTCACTGATCGCAAAACCATCCGCCCAGGAAAGCTTTGACGGGGCGCCGACGAAGATTTTCGAACGTAGCCTTCTATCCGGCGTCAGGGTCAGGGAAACCACGCTACGGTGTTCGAGATCGCCGCCAAAAAGTGTGCCTTCTCCATCCATGATGAGACCACCGCTCAGCACGGAACTTCCGAGATAATCAACCTTCTTGGCAAGTTCCTGTTCGGAGAGCTTGGTGTCCCGCAAGGCTGACGTGGGCACGCGCCAGTAATTATGATCAGTTAGCGGGCGGAAGTAGAGCCACCGCGCATCGGGAGACAGTGCGATACCATCGGCCTGCACCGCCACAACCGAGCCGTCCGGCCGCAGCGCGACCTCGTTGCCGATCATCAGGTGCTGGCCCGGATCAGCGAAGGTGGAACGGTCGCCGACCAATACCTGCCGGGCTTCCCCCGTCTTCAGATCGAGCACCACCAGGCTGCCTATGTTCCCGGCGTTGGTAAGATAGGCGTAACCGTGCAGATTATCGACTCGCACATCGTTCAGAGAGTCTCTTTCCGAGACCACGCCTTTAAAATCGTATTGCCGGATCACCCGGTTAGTCGAAAGGTCGAGTTCAACCAGCTTCGGCGGCAAGCGTTCCTGATCGACTTTGGGCAGCGATGAGTCGAGTGCCCAGAGATGGTCCTTCTTGTCGACCCACAGAGCTTGCACGGAAATCCATTCCGATCTGCCGTCCCGTTGCTCGCTGAAATTGTTCCAGGCAGCATCCGGATAGGGCACAACCGCGCCGGATTTGGGATCCACCTCTACCATGCTGAAGCGCGAACGGGTCTGAGAGGATGGCGCCGTCGCAAACACCCTGCCTTTGGCCGAAACTCCAATGCCGACGAGCCGGAAGTCGTCGCCGAACTCCTTCACGGTCTCCAGGGGCGGTCCTATTTTGCCAATATCCTGTGCTTCACCAGAATTTTGTCCCGCCGTGAGGATGCCCGCAGCCAGCAAGACGCTAACGAATGCGCGGGCCAACATGGTTCTCGTTGCCATAGATTCACCAAACACTTTTCCACCGTAGCCGCGACATTTTCAACGCTGGAAAGGGCAGCGCTCCAGAGGCGGAAGTCGGCTAATAGCATTCGATCCGCCCCTACTACTCGCGAGAGTAATTCGCCGTGGCCGATTGCTGCGTTCGGTGACATCCTGCACGAATCGCCGATGCCCTCTCCGCCTTGCTCCGGCATAATTTCAGATAGGATGATGGCCCTTCGTCGCCACTAAATTGCGATTTAGAATTTGACCTTATGTGGTTAGTTGCTGCATTCGGCAAGCTTGAACAAAATTCCCAAATGCCAGGCGATACTTTTTCCGTAAAAGAACGAAACGAGCTCGCGATTCTCGACGAATGTCTCCGCACGCTATTCGGCTGATCCGCGCATGAAAGGCTAACTCGCTTTTTAATTGAAACTACCTGAGACCGATAGGATCTGTAACTGATCCGCTGGGTACACACCGTTTCAGACAGCCTGACTAGCGGTCACAGTTGAAAAGCGTCCGGCCATTGATCAGCGAGGTAACCGATATGCTGCACAGAGCATCACCTAAAACTCCCACGACTCTTTCGAAAAACGCGGTTCATGACATTTCGGAAGCGTTGAGGCTACTTCTGTCGGACGCGTTTGCGTTGTATCTCAAAACCAAAAACTTTCACTGGCATATGTCGGGCCCCCATTTTCGCGATTATCATTTGATGCTAGATGACCAGAGTGGTCAGATATTTTCCATGACGCATGCCATTGCTGAGAGAGCCCGGAAGATAGGCGGCATAACCGTTCGCTCGATCGGGCAAATCTCGCGCCTTCAGCGTATCACGGATAACGATGCCGAATACGTTGAGCCGCCCGACATGATAGCCGAACTTCGAGATGATAATGCGATATTGACGCAGAACATGCGCGAGACGCATGCGCTATGTGACGGGGCCCGGGACGTCGCCACGGCTAGCCTCCTGGAGAACTGGATTGACGAATCTGAGAAGCGCACTTGGTTCCTCTTCGAGTGCGGCCAGCGTTCCTGAAACCAACGCGCGAGACGAACTACAAAAAGGCCGTCTCGATTATAGCTCTTCGATGGATGCGCAGGTCCGCTTGAGGTCAATGCGGCCTGTCTGTTCGAACCAAAGTCCAAAAAAGGAGGCAACAATGAATGATAAGGAGAAACCGGTTGGTTATTAAGCGTCCAATTAAGGATCAGAAAAAACTTCGTTCAACGAAACAGAGAGTGCAAGCTTCGGAATGGGAGCTCAAAGATCAACGACTCGACGACGCGCTCCGACAAACCTTCCCAGCTAAACGCGCTGTCGATCATTCAAAATGTTCGCGGTCACTGATTGCATAACATTCACGCAAGCAATTTCTCAGCGGCTCATTTCCCGACGTTGGGCATTCCGGATAGATGATGAGGCCGGGGCGTCCGCGCTCGATCATGTCGGGGACGAAGACCTGCGTGCCATGGAAGACCCTCCACAGATTGATGCCGACCACATTTCGGCCAGTTCGCGGCAGGTCCAAACATCCGCTGCCAGGCTGCACGCCAGCATCATTCATCAGAACGTCGATACCGCCGAACGGCGGCAAGTTCCAGTTTCTTGACATCGTCGATGCGACAAGGGTAAGCTAGATCCGGGGTGTGTTTCGGTCCCCAATACTGACGCGGCAGTGGCGTCGTTCCCGATTCATCGGCAACGCGGCGGCCAACGCAGATGCCAATAGACGCCGCGGCGATGATCTCAGGCCACTTTCGCGAGTTGCCCGTGCGGATCGATGACGAATTTGTTTGCAACGCCGGCGTCGAACGATTTGTATCCCTCTGGCGCCTGCTCAAGATCGATCACCTTGACATTGACGATCTTGGCGATGGGCAGCCTGTCCCAAAGTATCGCCTGCATGAGTTGGCGATTGTATTTCAGCACCGGCGTCTGGCCGGTGTGGAGAGCATGGGACTTTGCCCAGCCGAGACCGAGGCGCAGGCTGAGGTTGCCCTGTTTCGTTGCCTGCTCCTTCGCGCCGGGATCGTCGGTCACATAGAGGCCGGGAATGCCGATCGCGCCGGCTGCGCGGGTGATCTCCATCAGGCTGTTCAGCACTACGGCAGGCGCTTCGATGGCCTTGCCGTCGGTTCCTTGCGCCTTTGCTTCGAAGCCGACGCAGTCGATCGCACAGTCGACTTCCGGAACGCCGAGGACGTCGGCGACCAGTTCGCCCAACCGATCGTGCGTGGTGAGATCGATCGGCTCGAAGCCGACGTTCTTGGCATGGGCGAGTCGTTCCTTGTTCATATCGCCGATCAAGACAACTGCGGCGCCGAGGATGCGCGCGGACGCCGCGGCAGCGAGGCCGACCGGCCCTGCGCCGGCGACGTAGACCGTCGATCCGACACCGACCTTGGCGGTGACGGCTCCGTGGAATCCCGTCGGCAGAATATCGGATAGGCACGTTAGATCACGGATCTTTTCCATCGCGTGGGCCTTGTCCGGAAACTTCAACAGGTTGAAATCGGCGTAGGGCACCATCACGTAGTCGGCCTGCCCGCCGATCCATCCGCCCATATCGACATAGCCGTAGGCGCCACCAGCGCGGTCGGAATTGACGTGAAGGCAGACGCCGGTGTCACCCTCTCGACAGGTCCGGCAGCGGCCGCACGCGACGTTGAAGGGCACCGATACGAGGTCGCCGATCTGGAGATACTCGACGTCACGGCCTTTCTCGATTACCTCGCCGGTGATCTCGTGTCCGAGCACCATGCCGGCCGGTGCCGTCGTGCGGCCTCGAACCATGTGCTGATCAGAGCCGCAGATATTCGTCGTTACGACCTTGAGAATCACCCCGTGATCAATGGTCTTTCCCGCCGGATTACGGAAGGTCGGAAAGTCGATTTTCTGAACTTCGACGCTACCCGGTTTGAGGTAAACGACGCCGCGGTTAGAGTTAGAAGCCATCTGCAATCTCCTTTACCTGTGTGGTTCTGATTTCTTGTCGCGTCAGAATCCCCATCGCCGGGAAATGCGCATCGGGCATATAGATCGCCGATGCGCATGAAGCCGATGTGGGTTCGCAGCCCGCCGAGACTATTAAATTTTGTTTTAGAAAGGTGGTGGGGGCCTCCGGGCGGTCCCTATCCTCCGTTGTACTTGCGTCCTTGGTTGGTCGTAACCCCTAAGCTGTTTATTCCATGACCGTTATAGCGGCTTGCGCTCCATCCATGGTGCTTCCTGTGCATGCTGTTCATCGCTGAACGGATCGCGGAGCTTGCGGCCATGTCATCAAGGGAATTGCCGCCGCTCTGCGCCATTGCGCCCGCGCTTGACAGCGCCAGGGCGGTAGCCAACGTGATTGTTGAAACTTTCATCGTCAATTTCTCCGGTGCACGATTCAAATCACACAGACGGCTTTGGTTCTGTGGCCGGCAACAAATTGTGAGGATTGACGGCGGCACCGATGATCTCGCCCCGCGGACCACGGAGTCAATTAACTCGTTGTTTATAGTTGGCCGCGCACCGTGACGCCCGGAGCGGTTACCCGCCGTTTACTCACGGCACGGATAGTGTCGGCATGACCGACATTGCCTCTGAGCTTGCCGCCAGCTCATCGCCTCACAGGGCTGGACCTGCATCCTGATCAAGCCCGCCACCGACGAGGTCGTCGTCACCATCGGCGAAATCAGCGCCCGCAATGAATCGGGCCAGCGCGTCTGGCTGCGACACCGCCGGGAGGCCGATCGCGTGATCGCGTCGTCCCTGTCACGCTGCGAACAGGCCAGCCGCGGCGGGCGCGGCGGCCGTCAAGGCTGACCGCCGAGCGCATGATCCGCGACGTTCCGAAGAATTACGGGTATGCGCGGGAAGATCCCGTCTCGGATCGGCTGCGATGGACGGAGTTGACCCCGGCCGAATGGCATGATGCCGATGAACAGGTCATCGCGGAGCTAAAGGCGGTTAGAACCCTGCAACCGCGTGAGAAAGAGTACTTTCGCAAAGACAGCCGCCGCGTGCCGGTTCTGGTCGCCCGCGCGCTTTTCGAGTGGAAGCCAGACGAAGGGGTCGCCTTTGTCATCGACCTTAACCGACCGCAAGCGGGCGGTATCGATCAGCTGACTCCTAAGTGATCGAGTTAGAGAGAGTTTGGTCGAGTTCGACCTATTTCGTGCCCTTGAGTGTAGTCAAGTAGTCAACGATTGCGGCGACATCCTCCGGCGCTATCGGAGCCCTGTAGTTGTTGATCATCTTGTGGACTTCCAGCGTCCAGGCCTCCTTCGATAACGCAGGCTGATTCAACACCATACCGGCGGAGTGACATGCTAGGCAGTTGTTGTTGATCGCGTCAGCACCGGAACCGCCGGGGAACATCTTGTCGCTGTCCGGCAGTTCGATCTTCACCGGCTTGAATTCCAAGGACGTGGCAACGCTTGCCGGAATTGATGCAATACTCAACAAGATGGTCGCGGATAAGAGATTGCGAAACATCGGAAGATCCTCCCTCAGACCGCGGTCACATCAACCGTTTCCACAACATTGCGCATGAAGCCGGCAGGATTCCAATTAGGCGTGTCTGGTTGCGCCACTCCCTCACCGTTGATGCAGCGGGTCAACAAACGGTAATTTCCCGGCGAAGCCAGCGTGAGTTGCGTCTGCCACTGACGAAATCCATATCTGCCTTCGTCCTTTCCGAGTTGGGCCTCGCGCCAGCTTTGGCCGCGATCGACAGAATAGGACACCCTTGCCACACCGCTATCGCCGCCGAACGCAATGCCGCGCAATGTCGTCGGCGTACCAGACTTCACCCGCTGACCAGAAGCTATATTTGTAACAAACGACCTGGGCACCATTCTATTGATCGGAATCATATTCACGTTGGTTTCGCCGGGCTTGATGTTGGCATGCGGCGTGTCGGGAATGGTGTAGGCTACCTTTGTCCAGTAATTCGTATCGGGTTGATTCAGCACTTCGATATCGTTCAGCATTTTGACCCAATAAGTCGCATACCAGCCGGGCACCACCAGCCGCAGCGGAAACCCGTTCACCAACGGCAATTGCTCGCCGTTCATTGCGTAGGCAATCATCACTTCGCCATCGCGCGCGTGATCGATATCCAGCGACTTCATGAAATGTGGGGCATCCGCTACAACCGGCTCTTCCAGTCCTTTAAATCGCACCTGCACGGCGCCGGGCCTCACCCCAGCCTTGTCCAGGACGTCCTTGAGACGGACCCCGGTCCAGAGCGCGTTGCCCATGGCGCCATTGGCCCATTGCCCACCAGATACGCGAGGCTGGAAGAAGCCTCGCGAATTGCCCGAGCACTGGTTTACCGCGGCGAGTTGAACACTCGGCAATCCGTGCAGGATATCGTTCAAAGATAGCGACAAGGTCTGATTCACGTGGCCGCGCACTTTCAGACTGAACTTGCCGGGATCGATATCGGTCGGGATCACGGCCCAATGCCACCGTACGTAGAATTGATCGTTGGGTGTGAATACACCCTTGTCAAAAACTTCAAATGGCGTTTCCAGCAGCGGTGGACGGGTTCGCTGCAGGATCATCGGCCCTTTCTGCGGGAACGCAGTCGTGATCTGCCGCGCATCCGGCCCACCGGGTAGCGCAAGATCGATCGTCGGTTGTGCCCAAGATGGCCTTGAAGCAGCCAACGCTCCGATGCCTGCCGCGCCAAGCAATTGGCGTCGTGTAACCATGTGATGAAGTGCACGGTTCTCGCCCATTCAAACCTCCGCAGCATCTCCCCTCAATGAAACACGGATGGGGGAGCGGATAAATCATGCGGAGGTTTATTTGAACATCCTATTGGTCCGACTCGCCATACTTTCGTTTAGTGGTATGCGCGCCCGTTCGAGATGTCCTCGGGGCGTTCGGAACTATCGCGTCTCAGGCCCGATGTCCCAGATGGGTCGAACAGGAAATCAGCAGTGGTCGGCTGCAGGAATTGCGCGCCGATGCCAGTCGTTCCATGCAGCATCAGGATGGCATTACTGCGACGGGAGCCAACACCCCCAGCGTCCGGTAATGCAATCGCAGGTCGAGATTACCACCATCCGCGAATTTGAATCCGGGAACAGTAAACGTGGCGGCGCGCGCCATTGTGAGCCAGTTTGTCATGTTCGTCTCAATAGAAGGAAAGGACTTCGATGCCGACACCGGCCAGCACCGTGCGGAGCACCTCGGCCCGTTCTAGGTCGACGACTGCCAGGCTGCCGGCATCGTGGTTGGCGGTCAGCACGGTACGACCGTCCGGGTGAAAGGCCGTGTTCATCGTTCCTCTGCCGAGCTGAAGGAATTTCTGTGTCTCGAGCTTAGCATCGAAAATCGTACCCAGCGGCGCGTCGTAGCTTGTGACGACCAGGTACTTCCCGTCCGGGCTGTAGCGCGCGATCTGCGCTTGTGGTTAGTGAGCGTGGGAAAGCGAGAAGTGAGCGCTGGACCATAGAACGACTTGATGAGGACTATAGCCTCTAGCGTAGTCGTCGAACAATTCGCGAATAAAGAGACGGTTTTCGGGTCGGAGTTATGAGCGCGCCGTCCGCCTTCGCCGCAGCTTCAGTCGCCGCGTGTGCGCGTGAGCTTTCAACGTAAGGCCGGTTCCATAGGCCGTGATCGACGATCAGCAGCGATAGCGCTCCGAAGACGGCCACCGCCACCGCGATGCCGGCCGGTGCCGTTGTGGGGCCTCGGACCATGTGCTGATCGGAGCCGCAGATATTTGTCGTTACGACCTTGTGGATGACGCCGTGGTCGATCGTCTTTCCCGCCGGATTGCGGAAGGTCGGAAAGTCTATCTTCTGAACTTCGACGCCACCGCGTTCGAGGTAAACGACGTCGCGGTTGGAGTTAGACGCCATCTGCAATCTCCGTTATCCCGTCGAGTTCTGCTTTCTTGTCGCGTCAGAATCCCCATCGCGTGGAAATGCGCATCGAGCATATAGATCGCGGATGCGCATGAATCCGATGTGGGTTCGCGGCCCGCCGACACCATTAAATTGTGCTTTAGAGAGGTGGTGCGGACGTTGGAGCGGTTTGCGATCGCTTGGTTGCCTCGGTTGCCCATATGATACGTCGTACACCCCACCGTACACCTACACCAACTGAATGGGTACATCTGCACTTGTCGAGTGGGCAATCCTCAAAACTTAGAGCACCGTAATGTACGGCTGGACAATGACCTCGACGCGTCTGAGCAGCTCTGCAATCGGCTACGCGAACGCTGTGGCACGCAAAAAGAAAGTTAGTAAATCCATTTTTAATCGAACTCCGGGGCAACGCAGATCATCTTGTTCGTAGGGGTCAAACGATCCCTGAGAAGAAGTTTGCAACAACGATGTGGAATGCTGAGCCGATATTCGGTTGCGCCAGCACCTAGGTCTATTGCGAGCGCTTTCAAGGCAGTGATCGAATTGTTTCCTTTGATCATGAGGGCCTTGGGTAGTCCGGATCGAACTTCTTCCAGATCATTTCGTATTGATAGCTTGTTCAAGGGAGTCCGGGGACTTGGTAGATATCAAACCCTTATTTGGCCTTGGCGGCGTCCTCATCGCGGCCATTGCGTCCGAGTTTAACGATCAGGTTACAGCCATTGCATTGACAGACGTTCGAGGAGCGCTCGGGATCAGCCACGATCCCGGAACCTGGATCGAGAGTCTGTATGTGTGGGCCGATATCGTTGGCATGGCGATCTCGCCATGGTTCGCGATGACCTTTACATTAAGGCGCTGGACACTTTTTGCGATCGCACTGTGCGGAGCCTCGGGCGTTTTGATCCCGTTTAGTCCGAACGTCGAGGCGATCTACGCTCTGCGGCTGCTCCAGGGGCTCGCGGGTGGGATGATTATCCCTCTCCTGATGACTACCGCTTTTCGCGTGCTCACGCCGAGCATTCGGCTTTACGGCTTGGCCGTCTACGCCTTAACGGCGACCTTCACACCCGCGCTCGCAGCGACAGTGGCCGCGCTTTGGACGGACATCGTGGACTGGCGCATCGTGTTCTTGCAGGCGGTTCCACTCTGCTCTCTGGCCGGCGTTCTCGTTTGGTATGGTCTGCTTCAGGATCAGCCGAAATATGACCGGTTCCGAATGCTGGACTGGCGCGGAGTGCTGCTTCTGGTGATTGGGACCGGAGCCCTGAGTACCATGCTGTATCAGGGTGATCGGCTCGACTGGTTCAACTCGAGGCTGATCTGCGTTCTAGCGTTGGTGAGCGCCTTGGCCATCCCGTTGCTGCTGGCCAACGAGTGGTTTCACCCTTTGCCGCTTCTTAAGCTGCAGATGCTCGGCCGGCGCAACATCGCCTACGGCGCGCTCGGCCTGTTCCTCTTTCTGATCATCAGCCAATCCGGTTCGGCCGTGCCGTTGCGATACTTGCAGGAAGTTCAGGGTTACAGACCGTTGCAATCCAACCTGATCACGCTGGAGATCGCGGCATTGCAACTCGTGATGCTGCCCGCCATGGCGCTGTTGCTGGATTACAAGCAGGTCGATTCACGTGTGGTCAGCTTGGTCGGGTTGGGATTGATTCTCGCGTCCTGCATTGGCTCGTCCTTTCTCACAATCTATTGGAATCGGGATCAATTCTATTTCTGGCAACTGCTCCAGGCGATCGGTCAGCCGATGGTGATCATGCCGCTGCTGATGATGACCACCAATGCCGTTGCCGGCCCGTCAGAAGGCCCCTTCGCGTCCGCCCTGATTAACACATTGCGCGCCGTCGCCGAGGCAACGAGCGCCTGGTTCCTGGAGCTGACCGGTCGTTGGCGCAATGCGCTGCATTCCGACCGCATCATCGATCAGGTTGGCCAGGATCGCTGGCGGGTGATCCAGAGCAACGGCGTGCTGCCCCAGTATCCACCACCGTTGACGCCAGACGGTCAGCCCCGCGTGCCAAACAGCTTGGAAGCCTTCGGCCATGCTGTCGAGCAACAGGTAACGATTTTATCGGCGAGCGACACCTTCTTGATCCTCGGAGCACTCACTGTGTTTCTGATGGTCGTGGTGATGACGTTACCGATCCGTACCATGCCGCCGCGTATCCACTTCGCGAAGCAATAGGAAGCTACATGACAGAGGATGTAGCCGAACTCGAGGCGCGACCTGCCGAGCCGATGCGGAACGAAAAGCTGGACCTCGCCCCGACGCACGAAAACGACGATCAACCTCGACCCATGGATGGACTGTCGAATGAGAGGGAGGGGCAGGAAATCAACAAGCTTCCCGCACCTGGACCGCGCTGGCCCTTGGTTCTGGTCGGGCTCTTCGTGGCGATCTTCGCAGCAACGGTCCTGTTCATCATTTTCCGGCCGCGCGCGGATATAAGGACAGACGATGCTATGTAATGGTTCATTACGCCGCGATCGCGCCGCGCATCTCCGGTCAAGTTGCCACGGTGCCGGTTGACGACAACGACGTCGTCAAAGCCGGCCAAGTGCTCGCCACTCTCGATCCGCGCGACAATGAGACTGCCTTGGCGGCCGCCGAGGCCGCGGTCGCGCGCGACAGATCGCAACTCGATGAGATCTCCGCTACTACGTCACGTCAACCGTCGATCATAGAGGAACAACAGGCTGCCGTAGCGGCCGCGCGCGCCAGGCTCGCTTTCGCCCAGGCTAATGCGCGTCGCTACGGTAACCTTGCCACGACAGGAGCCGGCACGATGCAGGAACACCAGCAGGCCGACACCACGCTTGAGCAGGGTCAAGCCTCGCTGGACAGTGCTCAAGCTTCGCTTGATGCGGCGCGCCGTCAGTTAGACGTGCTCAAGGCCCAGATATCCGCGACGGAGGCGGCCGTCAGAGCCGACGAGGCTCGACTTGAACAGGCCAGGCTTAATGTGTCCTATACGCAGATCAGGGCGCCTATCGACGGCATGGTGGGCGAGAGATCGGTGCAGGTCGGTAACTATGTCGGCCCCGGCACGACGTTGATGACCGTTGTTCCGCTCGACCAAGTTTATGTCGAAGCGAACTATCGCGAAGTGGAACTGCTGCATGTCCGCGGCGGCCAGCCTGTAACCCTCCATGTGGACGCCTACGACATCGACCTCAAGGGGACAGTGGTTAGCGTTCCAGCAGCCTCCGGTGCTGCCTTTGCACCCATCGCGCCCAACAATGCTACCGGCAATTTTACCAAGATCGTGCAGCGGATGCCGGTCAAGATCGTGGTGACGCCCGGGCAACCTTTGGCTAAACTCCTGCGCATGGGCTTGTCGGTCGAGACCACCATCCATACGGGACTGGAGGACGTCGTGGGCGAACAACGCAGATCAAGTGATCGCGTGACGGGGCATTGACTTGTGCGTGCCTTGCGTCTTGTGCAGTACCTTTCCGGGCCGACTTTAGCCATCGGGCTGATCGGCTGCACCGTTGGGCCGGACTACCAGAGCCCGGAAGTAAAGGAACAAGCGAGACGGTCGGCGACGGATGGCGGAAGCGTTCCCAGCCGGACAGTCGAGGGCGCGGTCGACGTCGTTTGGTGGAAAAGATTCCGGGACTTTGAGCTATCCTCGCTCGTCGAAAGGCTGGCGGCCCAAAACCTGGACCTCAAGACGGCGGCGGAGCGCGTGGTCCAGAGCGTGGCGCAGCGTCAAGTCGCGGCCTCTCAGGGACTGCCGCATGTCGAAGGTCAATCATCAACTACTTATAATCGGCAGAGCCCGAATGGCACGCTCTCTTTGCTCACACCTGCACCCGGCGCGCCCGTGGAATACGGCCTGTTTCATGATGGCTTGACGTCATCCTGGCAGTTAGACCTGTTTGGTCGCGTTCGGCGGGCAGTGGAAGCAGCCGACGCCAACGCTTTGGCGGCTGTGGAGAACCGGCACGGCGTCGCACTCGCGGCGGTCGCCGAACTGGCGCAAAGCTACATGCAATTGCGCGGGACGCAGAACCGTCTTGGGATCGCTAAACGCAATCTCCGCCTCGCCGAAGAGAACGTGGAGCTTGTGAATACACGTTTCGGTAACGGAGTCGCCACGACGCTCGACATGGCACAAGCCCGGGCCCAGCAGGCCACCATCGCCGCAACCCTGCCACCTCTCCGTGCCCGGGAGGCGGAGCTCATCAATGCGATCGGACTGTTGCTGGGCGAGGCTCCCCGCGCGCTCGAGGCGGAGTTGCGCCATTCCCAGATAATGCCGCGCGTGCCCCGCAGGGTTCCCGTGGGCTTGCCTGGAACTATCGTGCGCCGCCGCCCGGACGTGCGCGAGGCCGAGGCACGGCTTCACGAAGCAACGGCGCAGACCGGCGTCGCGGTGGCGAACTTCTACCCAGATGTCACGTTGAACGGAGCTGCCGGCGTGGAAAGCTTGCACCTTAGCAATCTGTTTTCTCCGGCGTCAGCCGCATTCGCTGTGGGGCCGTCGATTTCGATGCCGATCTTCGAAGGAGGCCAGTTGCGAGGCGCCTTGGCTTTGAGCGAATCACGACAGCGGGAAGCGGCCATCTTCTTTCAGGAAAGGGTCTTGCGGGCCTGGAAGGAGGTCGACGACGCCCTGACGGACTATCGCGAAGCGCAGCACCGGCGTATCGATATTGCCCGCTCCGTCACGGAAAATCAGTCCGCTCTGCAAGCCGCAAGGCAACGTTACTCGGAGGGTGCGACCAACTTCCTGGATGTCACCGCGACACAAGCCCAGTTGCTTCAGAGCGAGAACGACCTTTCCGACAGCGATACGGAGATCGCGACAGATCTGGTCAATCTTTATCGCGCTCTCGGAGGAGGTTGGGAGATCGCAGATGTCGCCTATGGCGCAAATCACGCGAAAGCGCCCTGACGTTTGCGAAGGCGTTGTCAAACATTGAAAGGAATTCGGCGAATGATGCCATCAGCCCCGCGCGCTGATTAGCCTGGAAGCCTTCAGCCACGTCGTGAACAGCAGGTGCCAATTGTGCTTGCAGCGGACGTCCGCATGATCCTGCTCTCGCCCGAGCGGTCTCACTTCTGTGCCTTGCATTCGTGTAGACCACCTAACCGAAACCGAACAACGCTTGCTCCGATTGGCCGTCAATCGGTTGCGCGAAAAAGGCTCTTGGGACCTCGGCGAGCTAGAAGCTGAGTTCAACGAACTCATTATCGCCGACGCGCCAATCGAGATTTCCGGGTTCGGTTCTGACGAGGTCGATCAAATCATCATCGGCACAAGCGAGGACGGGCAAGAAGCAAGAAGCCGTCGATCTTGAGCCATCTGAAGGTTCCGCAATCGCTCGGGTAGGTGATCTGTATCTGCTCGGACCTCATCGCCTATCTGCGGGGATGCTACACCCCCACCGCTGCGATCCGGCGCGCGTATCGCCCCTCGGGCTCGCGCCCGTGAAAGCCCTGCGGGAATTCCTCGGCGATGAACCCGGTCGACAGCCCACCCTTGCGCCAGGGGCCGATCACAATCGGCCGATCCAAGGCCCCGAGTTCGCAGTTTTGTTCTGAATGGTGGCAATTTGGCGCGCCACTGAGAATAAAACTGCGAACTCTTATGTCATTGAAATCACGCTATAATTTTGAGAGAGGTTCAGTTGAGAGGCATAAAGCCATCCGCCAGCGTCTGCGCGAAACTCGCGATCACATCACGTTCCGCGCCGACAGGCCTGCACAAACAGCAACTCCGTCAACGATGCTAAGGTGTCTTCGGTGAGGGGCTCAGGGCCGCCGCCGCGGTGGTCGCGATCCCGGTGTCGGTCTCCTTGCTCATGCCGGCAACACCTACGGCGCCCACGACTTCGCCGCTTACGCGTATCGGCACGCCGCCGCGCAGTGCCGCGATGTTGGCGGTGACGAATGCCGTTCGGCCCTGATTGATGCTGTCCTCGATCTCCGCCGTCGGCCGTCGTAGCCGCGCAGCCGTTCGTGCCTTCTCGATGGCGAGGCCCGCGCTTGCCGGGCGGACACCGTCCATCCGCTGGAAAGCAAGCAGATCCCCGGCAGGATCGACCACTGCGATTGCCGAGGGCGCATTCCGCTGCTGCGCGCTCTCCCTCGCTGCTTGCAGGACCGTCTGGGCTCCGGCTTGATCAAGAACCATCACGTTGATGGTCTGTGCCCTGACTGACAGGCAGAAGACCGTTGCCAATATTCCAACACCAATTCCAAGTTTCGTCATGGCGAGCTGATTTCGTTTCGTTAAAGTTTGGCGGCGCGAGGATGCTGTCGCTGCGAGCTTGCGTTACCGGGCCTATGAAGCGCCTTTGGCGCGAACCAGATAGTCCACGATCGCTTTGGCGTCGTCAGGGCTGACAGGGGCCTTGTAGGCCGTAATCATCTTGTTGACGACCTCTTGCCAGGCTTCCCTGGACAACGAAGGCTGGTTCAACACATGGTCGGCCGAGTGGCAGGCGAGGCAGTTGTTGTTGATCGCATCAGATCCCGGACCGGCGGGGAACATCGCGTCGCTGGTGGGGACATCCAACTTCAACGACTTCAATGTGGTGATCGTTGCGGCCTGGCCGGCATGTGGCAACAGAACGAGACCGAGAACGGCGGCCATCGGCAGAACAGCACGGAGCATTCCTGGTTCCTCCTCAGGCCGCGACCACATGGGTCGTTTCAATAGTGTTGAACATGTAGCCGGCCGGATTCCAGATCTTGAAATCGGGCTGGGCCTCGTTCCTGGTGTTGGTGCAACGAACCATCAGGGTGCGCGCGCCGCGCGCAGGCAGCGTAAATTTCGTCTGCCATTGCCGAAAGCCGTATGTCCCCTGATCGGCACCGAGTTGGGTCGGCTGCCAGTTCGTGCCGCCATCGATCGACAAATCGACGCGGGCAACGCCGCAATCGCCGCCGAAGGCGATGCCCCGCGCCGAAGCCGGCGTCCCCGCTGGCACGCTGTCGCCGACGTTGGTAATGAACGACCGCGGAACATTGCGGGTCACCGGCACCATCTTGAATCCGATCTCGCCTGGTTTGACGGTATTGTGCGGCGTATCGGGCACGCGGTAGCCCGTCGCCGTCCAGTAGTTAGTGTCGGGCTGATCCAGCACTTCGATGTCGTTCAGCATCTTGATCCAGTAAACCCCGCACCAGCCAGGCACGACGAGTCGCAGCGGAAATCCGTTCAACAATGGAAGCTGCTCGCCGTTCATGGCGAAAGCGATCATCACCTCGCCGTCGCGAGCGTGATCGATGGTGAGCGACTTCAGGAATTTCGGCGCGTCCTGCATCACCGGCTCGTCCAGGCCGCCGAAGCGGACCTGAATGGCGCCAGGTTTTACACCGGCACGGTCAAGCACGTCCTTGAGACGCACACCGGTCCAGATCGCGTTGCTCATCGAACCATTTGCCCATTGAGCGCCGGCAACGCGTGGAACGGCGTAGATGCGCGAAGCGCCGGCGCATTGGTTGACCGCAGCGATATCGAATCTCGGCAAGCCCTGTAAAATATCCTTGAGCGACAGCGAAAGGGTCTCATTGACCAGGCCGCGCACCGTCAGACGAAAGCTATCCACATCGATGTCGCCCGGAAAATTAGCCCAGTGCCAGCTAACATAATGCTGGTCGTTTGGGGTGAACACGCCCTTGTCGAAGACTTCGAAGGGCGTCTCAAGCCATGGCGGGCTCGAACGCTGCAGGATCATTCGGCCCTTTTGCGGATAGGATGTGGTGATCATCCGCGTACTCGGACCGCCCTGCACGTGCAGATCGACCATCTGTTGCGCCGATGCCGGCGAGGACATTAGCGCCAGGCCAGCGATCCCCATTCCACCCAGCACACCGCGTCGCGTCAGCCCCGATGGTTGCATGTCATGATCCTGCATCAGCTACTCCTGTCCCGTGCCCTTGCGGATGCTGGCTACATCGAGGTCCCGGTTATTCGTCGGAACGCAAGCCAAGCGCCCACTTTTTGAAGTAGGAAGAAAGGAGGAACCATGCTCATCACGCTTGAGTGTTCGGCAACGCCGCGGACGCTGAACCGAGGCCCGGAAAACGTCTGAAAAACGAGGGAATACATCTTGGTTTCCTGTTTCGCCGCGCAGGATTCAATCGTTAGTGATGATATTGCAAAGCATTGCCATCACGTGAAATCCTGCCTCAACGTGGCTCCAATCGCCTCCAGCGCCCAGTCGAGCTGGTCGCTGGTGATCGAACAGTCACGGAGAATAGCGGCACCCTGAAGTTCAGGAACCACGGGTTTGAAAACGAATGAGTGGCCTATCCTGACGACGCACGACGAAGTCGAGACCTGGATGACGGCACCTCCGGACGCGGCCCTCAAGTTGCAACGTCCGCTTCCGGACGGAGCGCCCCGGATCGTCGCCCGCGGCGTCAAGGAGGATCACGGAAACCCGCTCCCCCAGCTCCCCCAGGAAGGTTGAATGCCGGGAAGGCCGATAGCTGCCACTGCGATTACGCCAGCACGGCCAGTTTGAGCTTCTTCGATGTCTCAGATGGGTGTGCGCCGTGACAAGGCGGCGCTTTCCAGTGGGTGCAAGTCCCACCCGGCAATCGCTCCAGCCGGAAGCAGCCGGAGCAGCTATGGAGGTGACGAAATAGCTGAAGCCTTCGGAATGCGTGTCACGAATTGGTGACAGCGCGAGTGTGCAGGCCGTAACGCGAGTGAACGCCGAGCAAGCCTCGAAAAGGACAATGCGCAGGCCGACCCGATGACCCTTTCGGGGAAGGCTGACACGGCTGGGCTACCGAGCGAAACCATCCACCCAGCCGCTGCGCCGGGGTAGTGGCGACAGCATGTACACAAGGAAAGCGTACGCAACACGGGAAGCCCCATGGCGTGGTCAGCAATGACCAACCGGAAGCCCGCGAGGGACAGGCTGGGCGCCTTGGGGTGGCGGAGAGGTTCGTAGTACCGCT
>Ga0182030_10003635_pt1 | contig 32986 bp, 37 predicted proteins | sample 812S3MmetaG_FD_121299 | JGI IMG/M metagenome (GOLD analysis project Ga0182030, IMG submission 121299) | Permafrost microbial communities from Stordalen Mire, Sweden - 812S3M metaG (Illumina Assembly) | ecosystem: Environmental > Terrestrial > Soil > Wetlands > Permafrost | place: Sweden... | reverse complement strand
CATCCAGTCCTGCACTCGTAATATAGTTAAACCGCATCCACCATCCTCTATACCTATTCCTGATCAATTTCTGAAATATAAATCCTACGACTGACCAGGAGAGATAGCTTAGTGGTGTTGCAGGTGGCAGTTGTAGCATGCCGCCGAAGAAGATCGGTGCGTTGAAAAGACGGATTTTGGATCGGGGAAACATGCGAGCGAAGATGTAGATGAAGAATGGTGTTAGAGCGCCGGCGAGCCAGAACCATTGCAGACCGCCGTAGATGGCACCGGTGGAGAAGATACGTCTAGGACCGATGAGACCGAAGATTACAGAGGCGTTGAAGAAAACGCGGCCGTTGGGACAAGTGAAGTTGTTTGCTTGGCCGGTCTTGCAGATGTCGGTGATGTTGTTGAAAGCCCATTCCATTACTGCTAGTTGGACTATACATGACCATATTGTTGCTGTGATTTGGCCGAAGAAAGTTACCCGTTGAGGGATCTTGAGGTAGTGGCCTAGCTTGAGATCACTGAGGAAGGCGTGCTGAAGAAGATCGTCAGTGTTGCTCGAGATGCAGGAGATTAAGACAGGAACTGACCGCCTGGTTCATTGTAATGTAGCCATATGTCTTAAACAACATCATAGCCACCGGGCGACCAGGTTGCATGTAACCAATAATATATTCGGTAAAGACATTCAAACCTAGATGGATATTGGTGGTAGCGTATATTATGCCGATTGGGACAGTCCAGGCAAATGAAATGAGTATTGCAATGATTAAGGCCCACCAAGATAGGTGTGTAGGGTATGCGCAAGCTGTTGCAAAGCTCATTCCAGCCATCACAAGGAAGAAGAGACCGTACCACCACCAAGGAACGGCTTTATACTTTCTCATCATCTTAGTGTGATTATCATCCAATGCCCCGACAGCAGCTCGAGCTTGAGTCAAGATTTCTTGACCGTGGAAGAGAACAGTGTGGAAGATGACTGCAGCAATGGCAGCAAAAGAAAGTCCATAAGTGAGAGAGAACGTTGTAGAGAGAAACAGTGGCGAGTATTTCTATGATTATTAGCGCTGTTAACCACCATAGATAAGGAAAGAACTTACATTGTATTTTGCTTCATCGAGAGTGAACTCGGGGGTCAGTATCTTAGTGACGTTATACTGTTTCCCAGTATTGTCATAACTGTTTGAGTCGCTGATTGGAAGATACTCCGCATACCAGTGCCCGCTGAAATGTAATCCTGCCGTAAGTACCACAAACCAGAGTATAGTCCCAACGAATGTATTAGCAATTGCCCAGAACGGAGGAATTAATGGTGACTTGAGATTGTAGCCTAGCTCAAATCAGTTTCTGGGATATATATGTGGGCTGGGGGTGATTTACCAGTTATCTGGGTCCACTAAACCAGAACATTGAAGTTAGCTGATTGCCGCTAGCAAACCATTGAATAGAACTTAGGTTTTTTATGATACAATGTGGAGAAATGACATACATCAAATGTAATTGGTATCAGGGATATTCCAGTCCAACCGCCAAATAGCTGGTTAATGACAGCGTTGTGCGGTCTTATCCAGGTGACAAATGCAAAAACACTGAGAAACTTCGCAACTATTGATGAAGTCAGCTAGTTCTTAATGATACTGAGTCATATAATGCACATGTCCATAGAGGTATAAAGTTTCTGTAAGAAAAAATAAGGCCTGCATACTGTATCCGGGAAACCAATACCACACGAATGACCCCACGAAAACATATAAGAAATATCGATAGCGAGCAATTGACCACCCATTCGACTTAGCCGGGTCTGTCTTGCTATGATCATGAAGTGCGTAAATGAACGACGTGTTGACCAATACTGTGGGCCAGAGCATCGCAGCAGGCTCAACCAAATATTTCCTCATAAGCCCAGCGATACCGAAGCCAATGCATTGCGTCGTAATTGCCAGAAGCAGGTTGAACCCCCAACCAAAATTTTGCCCATAGAAGCCTCTTTGAGCTACAATGGTGTCTGTAAAGTACCCGACCCCGTTTCCGATGGCCGCATTGGCCATGATAACGATGAGGCCATGCTCCTTCATATTGAAGGGGCCGGGGTTGAGACTCCATTTAAGACCAAAGGTCCGAAATGTATGGGAAGGCATGATTTTATACCAACCTACGCCAAGTGGATAGGCGACCAGCTGAACTACGATGGAAGTGATAGTTAAAGTGGGCGCTCTTAAGCAGAACAAAGAATTGAGACCCGAAGATATCGTAGTCAGTAACAGACCAAGTACCCATGCTCGGATGGTATTTGCAGGCAGCTCTTCATCATAATTTCTCACTGCTGCTCTGACCTGATGGTTATCAGCTGAGATTGAGTCCAAAGAGGAAGGAAGTCACATGCTCACCTCAGGATACGGAGAGTTCTCAAAAACTTCGTCGTACAGAATCCCCTCCGCATTGGGATCACGAGTATTGACAGCATCATCAATCTCTTCCAACTGCTTGTCTTCTAGATTGGGGTCCCATCTATGTGCCTTCTCGAAGAGTCTCAATCGCTGATTGGCCTCCGCTTCCTGAATGTCCACATCATTCGACTTTCCAACCTTCTTTTCATCTGTTATGGACTCATGAGGAGAGGCATTCGTATCACCGCTCGGCTCAGACGATTTAGAGCGAATTCTGTTCAAAATCGACGACATTGTTGAACTATAGGAGAGTGAGATGGCCGAAGGAGACTGCTAGGAGTATATGGAGCACAATTGAATACCTGGCTTCATTGCCACTTAACTCTGAGCGGAAGTTGATATCCTATGCGCTATATAGAGATAAGCTCATAGCTACAATCTCTGCTGTCTTCATTGGCCTGCAGTCTGAGAGTAACATTGACAACATAGAAAGGTGTTTTATTGGCCAATCCCCTATTGAGGCGAGGATGGGGTATGCAGACCATTACCGGTCTTGGCAGGTGCCACTCAAGCGCCAAGGGTAGCTGCAGTTAGACTGCGGTTATCTTAGATAAAGCCTATGAATATCAAATGCCGACAACAATCCCTACGCTATTTTTTATACCTTGCAGCAGAAAGAAAGATTGTAGATACGCGGTGATAGGTGCGGGGTAGAGGGGTAATAACTGAGTCACGTGGTGCAGCCCCTGAACGATACCGTGTTGGAGTTCAAATTTTATACAGCTTCTAAAGAAAGTTTATCTCTGTCTCTAGGCAGAGTGATGAAGGTTGAATATAACCAGTGTTTAGAGACTGTTTAAAAAGAAATAGATATATGAGAGCTCTGCTTGCAAACAAGCGATCAGCTAGCTCTTTTGGATCTTTCTATATACAAGACCTATTGGGAAGTGTTGGTATCGCATAACAGATTGACTTTCCAATATCTGAGCTTATGGCTTATCAAAACTTGGTTGGAAGCTAGGGGGAGTTGAATACATATTTGCCATAAGTGAGGCGCCAGGGCATGCATGCACTTGCATCTCATTTCTCGTGCAGGTGAATACTTTCATGTATCAGATGTGAATAATCCAAATTGTGAATAACCTAAACCGTTCGATTCAGCCCGAATTATCCACTTAAACTGGATAAAGAAGGGATTATAACGAGCATTACTGAACTTCTGCAAATGAAAGAATCGACAAACAAATCTTCCACTTGCCTTTCATAGACGTGAGAACTCGCACATCCTCAGCTCATATCTAATAAGAAAGAATCCAGACAAAACACCGGATCAATTACCTCCAAAATGACTCGCGCAAAGCACACCGGTCCCTCCAACCCTACTAACCCCTTCGACTCCTTTGTCGACATCTTCCGCCTCTGCCGCCGCCGCTCAACCATGAGCTCCTCCTCCAAAGGCCCCCAACATTACGTGCGTGACATCGGGCATCCTTATATCGCCTCATCCGCATTCACCAACATCGTGCTTCACGGCATCAAAGACCGCATATCCCCAAAATCCTCTTATAACACTAAGATCTACGCGTTAATTATCGTAACGAAGTTGGGAGTTGAGGCTAGTAGGGGAACGTTGCCAAAGCCGGACAATGATGGGTGGTGGAGTAAGGAGGAGACGGAGTTGATGTTTGGGGAGTGGATGGATTTTATGGGTGATGTGGTGGTTTATATGATGAGCGGGGAGGAGAGGATGAGGGCAGATGGTGATAAGGAGTTGAGGGATGCAAAGGAGGCTTGGAAGAGTTGCTGTTTGGAGAAGGGGGTTTTGGATGAGAAGGAGTTTAAGGACATGCTAGGCGTATGATATCTCTCTTCGGATTCTGAACATTAATCCTGTAATTTGTGAGCTGGAACTTATTTAAGTCAGATGTTGTAGAGCTACCGCGATCGAACGCGGCTTGGATATAAAATGCTGCAGGCGTACTCTGGACATACATCAGCAAAATTAAAACAATACAGAAGTGACGACGCTGAATCCTCTAAAAATCCATTGTGGCACCTCAAACATTTTGAAGTATTGGACATAATAAATAGTCAAGAGCCACAACAACTCCATAGCACATACTTCTCTTTCATCACTTCTGAGTAATATGGAGGAGTTGCTGGAATGTCTATGTCAGTCTGTTTGAGGCGTATTACATCCTGCTGAATTGAACTGTCGTCATTCTTGGATGTTTGGATTCTGCCTCCTCGAATTCTATGTATTGAGGTAGAGAATTTCTCTTACATATGAACATTTTCTTACTTAACGAACCTGCACTATATCTTTGTCTAACATGCCAAATTTGTTTAAGTCATACCAAGCTTGCGATCCACAGCCAAAGTTGTCTTGCTTACCCTTGCAACAATATCAAAACTCGGTTAAACCCCTAAAGATCGTCGCTGAACCTGGCAGTGATCCCGTTTCCAACACGACGTCATCGCCTTCAATCAACATCTCCATCATACAATCCTCAATCCCGATTTTCGAAAACATAAACACAACTCTCAAAATGTCCACCTTCGCCGATAAATTCTCTCCCTGGTCCAAAGACCCCATCCGCCCTCCTCACCACATCACCAACGCCCTCGGCACCACCACCTTCCGCAACCCCTGGCCGTCCGCCGACGCCCCAACATGGACCGAACTCCTAACCGCCAAATGGCCATTAGGATGGTACGAAGATCTAGCCAAAAAACACCCTGGTATCAAAGACGTCAAAGTCGTGACTCCCGACTGGGGTTCTTCAGACCTTAAAAAGCGGGGGCTTGAGAGGGAGAAGTGTGTGTTGGCGACGAGTTTGGGCCATGCGGGGGTGATAACGGAGATCAAGCTACAGGGAACTGGGGGAAAGAGCTTCTGGACGGTTTATGATCCTATTTTCTCAGCGCGCGCAGGTCCAACGCAGTATACGGGTCCACTGAGGGAGAAACCCCCGCCGTGTCAGGTGACTGATTTACCTGGTACGAATTCCTTCCAAATCAACTAGGTAGTATATGTTTATTGTAGTACGGTGCTGATAAAATGCAGGTTGTGACGCAGTCATGATCTCACATAATCACTACGATCACTTAGATTTAGCAACTGTTGATGCATTAATGAAGAAATTCCCACAAGCTCGTTATTTTGTTCCGTTAGGGAATAAGACCTGGCTCTGCTCGCTGGGCGTGAAAGAGAATATGGTATTTGAGCTTGACTGGTGGGATAATCGGGAGTTCAGTGTGCAAGATCTTGGGTTTAAGACGGCGCAGGATGTGAGTCAAGATACGTTGTTACGAATCACATGCGTTCCCGCTCAGCACAACTCGGGCAGAGGAGCTTTGGATCAAGGGGCGACGCTTTGGAGTGGATGGGTTACTGAACAATTGGTTGTTTCGAAAGATGAGGCTGAGAGCTCGAAAGCGAGAAGATATGGCGCGATTTACCATGCTGGAGATACAGGATACCGAAGAACAACAAAATCTGACGCAGTTTGTCCTATCTTCAAGGAAATTGGTCAGAAGTTTGGATCGTTTGACCTCTCTTTCTTACCGATATGGAGGGGAGGAAGTCTGGGATTTGTATCAAGCCTGGGGATACGATTGAAGCATAATGATATCCCTTCGGCGTTGCATGCTTCTCCGGCTGATGCTATTGATATCCACAAAGATGTGTTGTCGAGAAATAGTGTGGCGATTCATTTCGGGACGTTTGTGGGTTCGGAGAATGAGTCGCTAGAGTCGATTATGGATTTTGAGGAGTCGAGGGAGCAGGGAGGCGTGCTAGCGCTTGATGATAAGGCTTTCAGCGAGAGGGGTCGGGCTGGGATTATTGATATTGGGGGGAGTCTGGCGGCGGAGATCAATGTCCATGATTTTAATACTGGAAATTGAGATACGCGGTTATTTTGAAATATTAGCGTTGAACCTCTCAATATACTTCCTCGCACTAGGTTTCTAAAAGCATTAACAAAGATTGAACGGCGCTTGGTTTCTCAACCTTTCTGGCTGGAGGAAGTTGCATTGTATACACAGTCAATAATGGCTCCCAAACAATAAACATATGAAAAGACTTGCACCTAACGCCAAACACCAAACTCCAAGTTCCTGACTCCTGTTTCCCACCGTCCATTTTCACAAACGCACCCAAACTCCTTACACCGTCCACACCATCCCACACCCCCAGCACAACTCTAATCATGACACACCCCCACGCCTTCGCAATCCTTAACCACGCATTAAACCCCCCCTCCAAACACCTCCTCAGCCCTCTATCTACCTTCCCTCAGAGGGCGTAACAATGAAAATTTTGGGTTCTCACACTGCTACCCAAAAAGTGGAATGTTGGTGTTGGTTTTGAGTATGTTGGAGGACTCATTGTTGGGTGGCGCAGCGGAGGTCACCCGCGAACCCCAACTTTGGAAGTGATCTTGGGCCTTCATTTGACATGAAAGCGTGAAGATAAATGCTGGATTGATTCTGTGTATATTCTTGGATGGGGTAAAGGAATAGGCTTTCCCCAGGTTTTAAAATGGACCCCGATTGGATGCTAAAATTGCTCGACGGTTGGCTTGTGCAAGCTTTTGTTCCTTGCACACAAGTATCTTTAACCCTGTTTTACTTTTGACGAGATACAGAATCTTGCACCCCGATTAATTCTGGCTTGTTTTCTTGCTTCTTAGAAGCCTTTGCTTAGGGATTGTTGGACTTATGAAGTTTCCTCGTGATTCAGTCATCTCGACTAGATGGCTTCTCCAGCGCAGAGACCAAAAGCTAAAGTCATCGATCTCCATCATTTCGAATCTAATCTGCATTCAATTACCCGACCGGCTCTCAAAAGTCTCACGCACAATTGACCATCAAATCCTCATTCTCATCTTAAGTTTCTATCCACCGCTATGTCCGGTCTTCCTATCCAGCACAACGCCCAAGTGTTTAAAGCACAAGAAGCAAGTAACAAATTCATTAAGCCAGGCTTCGCAGAATGCATGTTAGAAGACCCTAGCTTGAGGTTCGATGTGCAAATATAGCCGCGAATTCCCTGTCTTCATCAAAGGCTGGACGCCTGCCCGACTTGGTGACAACGGAGATATTCGAGGCTCAATTCGCGTCGATCCGGGACTCTCAGGATTGGAAATTCGCGAAGACAATGGATCTTAAGCATGTGGAGAAGTATGATTACAAGGTCACTGGGATGGTGGATATGGATGCGTTTAAAGCTGCAGAGGATGGGGTGAATAAGGGGAAAGGGATGGGTGATTTGAAGGGGAAGGAGTTCAAGAAAGTTATTTTTGAGCGGGATGATACAATGAAGGAGCATCGCTAGGGTGGACTTATGATGGGTTTGGAATGTGGAGAGGATCAGCGGGCTTTAATAAACCTGGCTTGCCTATCAGAGCTAGGGAAAAGATATTACATGTTCCTGGGTAGCGTTGAATTACTTGATTACTCTGTACCTAAGGGAGATTGAAATCTATATCAGGTCATTCATGACCGCATTAGAAGAGACAAGGACTAAGAGGGAATGAAAGAACGGTTCAATTCAACCTTGATACGTAAACCATACTCCAGCTTTCCTATTCTAAATAATCGCCATCAATTCAGTTGGACCCCTCCAAACTCACCAGAAAACGATACTGACTCCTCTCCAGTGGTGCCTCTGAGGCCCTGGGTAGACTTGCGGCGACGATACGCTACGTGTTCACCTGCGGGGCGCCCAGACGGATCAAGGCGAGTTCGAGAGACTGGCTCTTGAGGGCGGTCAAAAGTGCTCTCGCGACTTACTTGCATTCGACCCAAGCGTCTCGAATGTCGCCTTTGTAGTAGAGAGTGCATACGAAGACGGTAAATATCCTCAAAATCTCCGTTTCGCTCTTCGGGGCGTGCATGAACGAGACCATGGCCTGGATTTTGAGCTAGGATACGCAACAGCTCATAGGTTTCAACGACCAACCGCTCGATAACACCAATAATGTCGGCTTGGCCTGAGCGATCCCGCGTCGTGGACCGGACCGCTGCTCTGTGCTCTGCAAGAAGCTTATCATGAAGCTTTTCATAAAGGTCCCAGGCCTCTTTCCCTCCCATACCATCGTCCTGAGGGAGTTTCGCGGTATCAGAGGGTCTTTTTTCGTGAGACGAGCGAGGAAATTGATCTCCAAAACCGAAAGTTTGCCCAATTCCCCCGAAGCTGGTGGTGGCCGTCGGTAAGGAAGATAGAAACTCTGGCTCTAGCTCGTCCATATCTATGGATGGAGTTCTGTTGGAGATCGTGGAGGCGACTTTGCTTCCACGGAGACTGTTGTCCAAGTGGAAAGGGATCGATACATTAACATTGAGACTCATGGCTGTAGTGATCTTACGACAATGCTCTAGGCGTGTAGTAGACAACTAATTCTCAATCCTTCTGAATTTTCTTGATTTGATGATCTGAAGTTACCTTTAGATACTCACTTCAGGACCTTAAGTATTCTCGAAGGGACAAATATCAAACTGGCTATAAAGAGTCATCTCCAACAAATATATACCTTACTGATTGTCACAGTGCTTGCAATCAATTGACAACAGCAAACCATTTGATCATCGACGGTCATGACAACCACAGTTTGTTTGTAATTCTGGCTGAGACATGATGCCGGATATCGGCGACATAGCGGTGTGGTTGTGGCGGTCTCTTCCAAGCTCAAAGAAACTCGAAAAGCAAAACCATCTGTGGGAAGTAGCACCTGTGCCCAACCATAACTTGTAAACACTGTCAAACGACATCTTCTTCTTTGTGTTTTCGCAACACACAAAAGTATTTAGCCACGGGAAAATACGCCATAATGGTCCTCTCTTGCGCAATTGTGACTCGTTTGCAAGCTCGGATGCCAGATGGGACGCGAGCACAAGCGGAGGACACCTTTCGAGGAAGTCCCCGAATTGACTTTGCATATGTGGAATGCTTGTGCCAGTCAACCATACAACTCAGATCCCAAGGTCAAGAAGATGTGCGACCAGGAACCCTCGTGGAAGAGCAGTGGAGAGGACGAGGAAGAGGATGAGCACACGACATGGTCTGCGGCGGAAGAAGAGGAAAGCAACCCAAGCACAAAAGGTACGTGGTATTCTATTTTCTCTTCAATGTTTTCATGGTTACCTCTAACACCCCTACCCTACTGTAAGAGGTACCACAAGCGGCTGTACATCTATTTTGGTGATATTTGCCGCGGACGACGCGATATTACCATGATGGGATGAATGCTTCCAGCGAGCGCGGGGAAAGCTTTCACGGCGGTTGACTCGCTAGCTTTGCCGTCCCCGGCCAACTCGACCCTCTAGCAAGCGCAACATCATGAAATGGCCTCAATATTTGGAGCGAGAGCACGGCAAACATTCCTAGCTGACAGATCAGTAGCAGAGACCAGCGATGATGAATCTTACGAGATCGCCGACCGAGCGAGCAGCGACGACATTGATACGTCGAAATTGAAGGAGCGCCCAGAGCTGGCACATCATCTGCAGAACGACAGCTCGATCCTTGCCCTTACGGTCGGCGATAATTTTATCTATGCGGGAACACAAGATGGAGAGATCGTGGTTTGGTCGTTGGCTAGCTTTGAGCTGGTGTTGAGGATACAGGCTCATACTCGTGCCGTACTTTGCCTGTTCCTGTCTGCGGACAAGAAGCTGCTCTTCTCGAGTGGGGGAGATGCACTCACCAACGCGTGGTGCCCGGATACACTGAAGCAGTTATACCATATCTACAGCACTTACGATGTCGGCGACGTTTTCAGCGTAGCATATTCGGCTCAATTCGAAACGGTATACCTTGGGGCACAAAATACGAGTATACAATGGTGCAGCTTGAAGGGTTCTGCAGATAGACCTTCACCCAATCTTGAACGACACCCTGATCGCAGGAATCATCGATTTTTCGACTCGGTACAAGCAGGTGGAACTTCAACGCCCAGACCACAGGCAACAAGAGCGAGGATGATGAGTGGACAACTGCTGGAAATTGACAAGGCACATCTGAAGCATTATGCTCATTTCGGATACGTGTATTGCATGCTGCTGGTCCGTGGAGTCAGCCGATTGGTAGATGCCAACGAGGATACGTTGATTTCTGGTGGTGGAGATGGGACAATCAAACTTTGGAAGCTCTCGAACGACCAAAACCAAGGGATCGAAGAGCTCGCATGTCTGGGGGAGGACGATGCCGAGTCGGTACTCTCGATGGCTGTGGATGGATCATTCTTATACAGCAGCAAGCTGGAAGGAGTTATCGAATTGTGGGATCTTGATACCAAACAAAAATTACGAGTCATCAAAGCTCATAGAGGAGATGTTATGACATTACAGATGGGTTGGGGATATCTCTGGAGTGCGGGTTCTACCGGATTTGCGAGAGTGAGTATCAATTACTCTAATGTAGCTCTTACTAATATCCACAGAAATACAGCACTGTTCAATATGGCAGATACCAGAATTCAACAACTTTCAGCCAAAAGTATCACTGTGTCAATCGCTGGAAGGCCCATGAGGGTCGAATCCTTGCTTCTGCCATCACTACATACAACAAACAACAACTATACATCACCGGTGCCAATGATAACTCCGTCTCGGTTTGGGATATCACTGGTTGCAGTACTGGGACCTATAGCAAGTCAGAAGTCCACGAAAACCAGCTGATCAAATCTCTCGAGGAGTTTATTTCCTTCAAAACCATCTCATCAAGACCCGATCATGCTGAGGATTGTCGCCGTGGTGCCACCTTCCTTCGAACTCTGTTCAAGAAGCATGGCGCACAAACGGAAATGCTGAACACCGATAACCATAACCCTGTGGTTTATGCTAAATTCAAGGGAAATCCTGCTACTTCCGGTGCAAGGAAGAAGATCTTATTCTACGGTCATTGTAAGTTCCTCAAACCTGTTTTGAAATCTTTATTCTGACGTCGGTAGACGATGTAGTGCCCGCCGATGACAAGCAAGGGAGATGGATCAACGAACCATTCCAAATGAAGGGGGTCAACGGCTATCTATATGGTCGCGGAGTCACTGATAATAAAGGACCAATTATGGCCGCCCTCTACGGAGTCGTTGACCTTGTCCATGAAAAGGCTCTTGATTCAGATGTTACCTTTCTCATCGAGGGTGAGGAAGAGTCTGGTTCTCGAGGCTTCAAAGAAGCCATTCGACGAAACAAAGCTTTGATCGGTGAGATTGATTACATCATTCTTGCAAATTCATACTGGCTCGACGATGAGGTCCCCTGCTTGACTTATGGCCTTCGAGGAGTACTTCACGCTACAGTGAAAGTAGACTCAAACCATCCTGATGTCCACTCTGGCGTTGACGGTTCATATATGATGGACGAGCCACTCTTCGACCTCACCGCTATTCTTGCAAAACTCAAAGGCTTACACAATCGCATTCAAATCCCACACTTCTACGACGACATCCTTGACCTGACTCCTGCTGAAGAAGCCCGATATGACGATATTACAGAAGCTCTAATCCGGCGCAATCCCTCACTCGGCTCTTCAGAAATATTAAAAGCTTCACTCATGGCAAGATGGCGTGAACCCAATCTCACCATTCATCGATACAAAGTCTCCGGTCCAGATGGTTCACTCGTTTCCGCGCACGCTAGTGCGGCCATATCTATCCGCTTGGTCCCTAATCAGGAAGTTGAGGACGTAGCCAAGTCCTTGATAGCATTCTTGGAAAACAGGTTCAACGAATTAGATACCCACAATCGACTCGAGATCAGTATTGATAACTCAGCAGATGCGTGGCTAGGTGATCCTGAGAATAAGGTTTTCCAGACTCTTGAAGAAGCAATTATGGAAGTTTGGGGACCCATAAGTGAAGGTCGTCGCTCCTCTGTACCAGGACCCAAACAACAGAAGAAAACTACCACGCCAAGTCAAAGCCCAAGTCTTAAGCCATCACCAACCACAACTACAACTCTAACGAAAGGTTCGGATTATACTTCTCTTGCATCAGCTGCCCTTCCTCCTTCCGTTACGTCGTCTCCATCGGCTACAAGCACGAATGGTCACACGGTCCCAATCCCAAGACGTAAATCTTCCTTATCTACGACGCCACAGTTATCGAAGCCGAAAGGTCGCAAGCCACTTTATATCCGTGAAGGTGGCTCAATCCCTTCAATTCGCTTCTTGGAGAAAGAGTTCGGTGCCCCTGCTGCGCATCTACCCTGCGGTCAGGCAAGCGATAGTGCTCATTTGGATAATGAGAGGTTGAGAGTGGCAAATTTGTACAGAAGCAGAGAAATATTCGCAAAAGTTTTTGGCAGGTTGGGGAGCCGTTAATTGGTACGAAAGATACCAGCAGGAGTTCTCCAGTATCAAAAAACATCGGTGTACTTTATAGGGAAGGTAGTAGCAAAAGCTTATAGATTTGAACAAAACAGCGATGATATTTGGGAGTCCCGTAGCTGTACTAGGATCTGACTTTATCGGTCATAGTTGACCAAGTGAGGCTTGTTCTTCATGAATCGATACTATCTGAATTATTTGGTCCTCAAAGGCCAAAAGTAATGATTCCGACCCTCATTAACTTTAACTCATCGTTTTGTAATTATTTCTCCTTAACAATGTATTTGATCATTGCCTACAGTCTCGTCCAAATTCCGACGCTGCAAGTGAGACATTGCATATCTCGCAGCATTCCATTCGTTAGCCACCTCAACAATAGAAAACTTTCATCTTCGCAATCTATTTCAGTGATTTGTCAATCAACATCAAGGAATCAACATACTATCAACCGCAATCATGGCTATCCACCCACGTTATCTCCCCAGAGACACCGAACCCCAATCCACCCTCCTGTCATCCATCTCTCTCATCCGCGCCAACGACCAAACCTCCTGGCTCGGAACCCACATCCCCGACACAGTAACCCTCGACGCCTTCTCCAAACAAGGACTCCGCCCTGAACCACCAAAGCCCGACCCAGTCCACGATCCCAACTATGACCCCTCCGCCGACCCACCTAAGAAAGTCCACACCGTCAGCACAAACCTGGCATCAGTCCTCATCCCCACAGCCGCTACTTCCATATCTCGCATCCTAAATCATCCGAATATCGTTTCCCTCGTGGATATAATCACGATGTCCGAGTTCCCTGGTCCCTCCAGCCTCGGACCGGTTGGGAAACATGGTCAGGTTAAGGTACCTAGAGATATCACAGTCTGGGAAGATATGAATTCAGGGCAACTCTCCCTGCTCCTCCCCTCCGCGAATCATCTCCCCGATTTTGCGGACGGAGCGGCATGGCACGCCCTCTCGCAGCAAATTTTCACACGTTATTCCCTCCCAGAATCTCTCTGCTGGCACGTACTCCTCTCGATATCAAAAGCGCTGTTGTGGCTACATCACGGGGTAAAGGAGACGGAGGGGATCAAGGGAGAGTGGATGAGACACGATGAGGATTGGCAGTGTGTTTTGATACGGGATGTGAGTCCGGGCCAAGTATGGTTTAAGCATCCGGTTGGGGAGGAGACGTATGGGGAGTGTAAATTGGGGGGGTTTCAGTGGGCGAAGGTTACGGGTGTTCCTGGGGGCACGGTCGCGGTTGCGGAAAGGATAGAGGGCGCCAGTGTGGAGAAACAGTATTATTGGGCTCCTGTATGTCCCTCCCCCTCATGTGCCCATATAAAAATACTGTATATTTGGGGTAAATGTATAGAATGCTAATAATTTGGAAATAGGAAATCTACAAAAATACCCACGCCCACTCCCGCCCTTCCGAGATCTGGTCCCTAGGAGCAGTCATTTACACAATGATGACTGGGATCCCACCGCCCCGTTACTACGACTACGCTTGGCAAATTAGCCGGCTGAACGACAAAGGCTATTCCAGACCCCTTCGAACCATAATCGCAAAAATGTTAAGCGTTGGGATTCAGGATAGACCGGAGATTTTGGAGCTTGTGGATCAGAGTGAAGAGGGATGGAGGACTTGGAGAGCTAATACGCCAGATGGGAAGGAGTATGTGGATGTTAGGGATGATTTGTTAAGTCATATGTTCCAGGGTGCTGGGCTAGGGGGCCCGGGAAGTGGGAGGTTGAATATTGTGGGGATGTAATCTGTCTGTGTGGTCTTAATTCCATTGCTTTCCAGTTGCACTATGTATTAAGCAATTTACACTGTTCTTCTAATCATCCCTTCCCACCCTTCTACATCAACGATTTACTTTCCATCTTACGTCCCAAATACACTCTTCAAACCCTCCACCATCCCCGTAATCGTCTCCCTCCCCTGCGCCAACACCCCATCCATCGCCAAAAACGGATGCGGCATCCCTTTCCAAATTCTCAACTCCGTCTCCACCCCCGCCTCCCTCAATTTCCGCGCATACTCCTCCCCCTCCGTCCTCAAAACATCCAATTCCCCCACCACGACCAGCGCTCTAGGCTGCTCCTCCCACCCACCTACATTCAACAACGGGCTCGCTTGCGGATCTGCCCAGCCTTCAGGATCAGGTAAATAATGCCTCCGATACCATAACATCTTCTCGGCAGGCAACGCAGGACTAAACTGATTCTCTTTCCAACTTGGCGTATTCTGCACCGTAGCGGTGTTATCCATAACCGGTACGATTAATAACTGGATGAGGAATTTAGGGACGTGGGGATAGGAAAGCGCTTTGTGACATAGCACGGCAGCGATGTTACCGCCGGCTGACGAACCCCCGATTGCGGTTTTGGAGAGATTGAGGTTTAAATGCGAGGACAGGGGAGAGGTGAGGTAGAGGACCGTTTCCCAGCTGTCGTGGAGGGCGGCGGGGAAGGGGGATTCGGGCGCTAATCTACGCATAATATCAGTTTTGCCCGGGAAATGGGAGAGCGGCATTCTAGTAGAGATTTGGGGGGATGGACCGATAGTCTGTCGTCACCACAACGCAGTTGGCGCGCGAGCATAAGTTTGTACAGACTGGGTTTTCCGTGTCGATGTTTCCGAGGACCCAGCCGCCGCCGTGGTAGTAGATCATTAATGGCCATCCTCCATCTGGCGTTTCTCCTTCGGGTGTGAAAACGCGTATTTTCACATCTGGACCCTGGCTCTCTTGGCGGGCGATTGAAATATCTTCTGTTTTTCCCACGGGGAGCTTGGGTCCACCACCTGTGTATGAGAGTCAGTATCAAGGGTTCGAATTTGAGATGGAGATTAAGAGGGGTACCAGGGATTAGGATTCCTGAGGTGCGAGAGGCGGCAACGGGTTGGAGGTGTACTTGTTGTTTGTCGATGATGTGTTCGTTGTAGAATTTTGTGTATATGGGGTCGAGTTTGGCGGTTACAGAGGGGTGGAGAGGGTAGGGTGGTTGTGTTTGAGGTTCTGGTGGGGAAGAGGGAGTGGAACTCATGTTCGTTTGTATACAAGTTACTTTTTGTTGGAAGTTTAGAGGGTGCAATGAAGGGAGAGAAGATAGTCAGAAGGAAGTATCAAGTTGTAGGGCTGAGTCACAGAGCAAGCGATGCTGAAGTGGAGGGTTAGATCATAAGTGGGGTGGCTCGGCTGCAGTATGAGAAACAGTGGGGTTGTCTGGCCAGGGACAATCACTCGCGGAAGCGGATTTAGCCTTGGGATAATTTGGGATTTGAATTAAAGTCCCGGATTATATCCAAGCTTAACTCCCTTCAATAGGGCATGTGAAATATTATACTATTGATACATATCTACCAAATCCTCTTAGCAGACATCTCATATCTACTAATCTTTTCAAATCCCTTCTCAGCACCACCTTTCTCTGATTTCTCTTTCGCTGCTCTCTCCTTCTCCTTCATCTTATTTAACGTTTCTGGATCATCATCATAGATCCATCTCTTCTTCGCATCATCCACTTCAACCATGCCCCATCCACCAACTCTCTTCCCACCCGTCTCATAACCCTGCGACTCGCGCTTCTTCATGGTGCGATACCTACCGCGCGCGAACTTTAGAAGGAGCATGCCGAGAACGAGCTTGCATGCAAGGAGTACAAAGAAAGCACCAAGGAAGAAGACCAGCATGGTGAGGGCGGAAATGACATCGTCGGCGCTAGGGAGGTACCAGCGAGTTGAGGCACCTGGGTCAGGAATGCCAAATGCGGCACGACCAAGAGCTTTGCGAATAATGGTATCGAAGTGTTCAAGCGCTGCGGTTGTTGCTGGTGTTGCTGATTCAATGGCTAATTGGGTAGCCGTTGATGGGATCGGGGCTGGTAGGTGTGTGGCGAGAAACATGTGGTAGGTTTGAACTGAGGATCTGATGAAGAGGCATGAAAGTGGAATAACTGGAAGACCAAGTCGCTTGATGAGGTTTTGATTCACGAAAGCCTAGTAAATTAGCCGAAGACATTGACGCAGAGGGACAAACTTACATTGGTATAATAATCTTTAGCAAGAACGTCAAGATATCGTTGATATACGGCCGGCTTGACGCCATTGAACTTGCTGATATATGCATGCTTAATCCAATCGACCATCATTTCGCTGCCCAGCACAAATAGGAAAGGCGTCAGTACTTCACCTGACCAGCTTGGTAAGATCGTAAAACTATTCGGAAGGATCGAGTTGCTTCGTATCGGTACGGTCTCTTTCACGAAATCAGCCGCATCACCTGCTGCACTGCTGAGAATACTAAGTCCGCCTACTTCCACAATGTTTCGCAAGGCGATGATCGTCAACATCAGCCACAATTGGAATCGCTCCACGATATCAGCGCATGTGAGCTGGAATATGTTGTCCTTCTCAAACTTCTTGAAAACGGTCGACTTGATCTCAACGAATTGATTAGACATCAAAAGGGTAAGTAAAGCATTGGAATATGAATTGACCGCCACGTTGAGGGTAATGACCTGGTAGAATAGTGCAGTCGCATGTATGACATTGTAGATGAGGGCAAGAATAAACATGCCCAATGGTCGTAGTATTTTGCTTCGACCATCAAGGTTTCGTCCCAGCGTTTCATCTGAGAATAAGCATTCAAAGATGTCTTGTCCAAGAGCAGAAAATAGACGATCGCAAACCTAACATCAGTTAGCACATGTTGTTGAGTGTCAACAAAAGTCTTACCTCTAGCAAATTGTATATCACGTAGAGCTTGATTGCTGCTTGCCCTCTGATACTATGATACATTCTACTTGCATCGAGCTTGAGCAAAATCATGCAACTCACGACAATCACAGCTCCTTGTAGTAGATCAGCCTTATGATTCGAAGACAAGGATGATGGCAACGACTTTGTCCGCCGATGCCTACGACCCCACCCCTGGCGCGAGTTTCGTTCGATAGCAGACTTTAGATCTCCATTTCCAATAGGAGTATCTGCTGGGCGCGCCGACTGAGATTGATAAGATGTCGTCGTTGAGACCTGCGGTCGTCGAGGTCTCGACACACTTCTAGATCTCGAGCCCGAGCTTGTGCTTCCTCTTCGCTCGCGCTGGCGATTCCACATTCGACCTGCGCCATGATAGATGAAGCCCCCAATAAATTGAATTTCCTTGACAAGAACATGCACCCACCACTGAAGTAAAATTGCAAATGCTTTGAAAAATCTAAGAGGTAGTATCGTAAAGGTGTACAGCCACGCATCCAAACATGCTAGTGATCCAAAATAAAGGACCTGCTCAAGCTGCGGCGGCAAGATCAGGAAATTCAATAAGCGCTCAAATTTAACTTTAGTAGATTCATAAGGGAAATCGCTTGAAGGGGGTCGATATATATACAAAGGTGAGGGTCGCGAGGAAGACAATTCGAGTTGAAGATATGTTGGTATGGACATAGGCGGGAGTGGTATAGACTGTGGGATCGGAGAAGGTGGATCTTGTCCTGCTGTTTTCCCGCTTGCGCTTGGAGGCCTCGCGCTGTTGAGGTCCAAAGCCTCGGGTCGTGAACCACCAGCGACAGGCTTGCGCATAGGTGAGGGCATACCAGATGAGCCCTTATAAGAGGACATTCTGTTACTGGCAACATTTGGGGTCGAAATGCCTCGCGTTGAGAAATTAGGACGTTTGCTCGTCCCACTTCCGGGAGTGGCCTCTGAGTTTCGTAACCGGTCCAGATTCGAGTTGATCTTGAGCGGTTCAATCCCACTGAGTTTTCGTTGCTGTCCTTCCGTTTTCTGATCATCTGATGCAGACCGGAAGCCATCAGACGTCGATCGCTGCCTTTCTAACAGTGCAGGCGCGGGCTCGAGTGACGGCTGCGATGGCCTTCTTGGCGATGCCATGGGTAATGATTCCGGTGCAGAGGTCAACTCTTGCATCTCAGCAGGACTCAACTTCAAGACCTTGTCGTCTCCGTTTGTCTTAGAGTTGGACGATCTCCTTGATTTCCTGACCTTCTCCTCTGGAATGTCGTGTAATTCGTGACCTGGGAGTGTCTTCGAAATCGGGAGTGGTGATGAGATGGCACCCTCATCATTCAGTCCGGATCCAGAAACCAAGCCAGCAACCTTTTCGAATGAACCTGAATACTTCTTTGGGATGGAAGATAGAGTAGCCGTCAATTCCCCAGAATTGTCCGTCGCGACCAGTGACGGCGAGGAGCTCCTTGGCGATGGCGTCGGAGATGGCGACGGTAATTGTCTCACATCCTGAACAGCCAGATAAGAGCTCGACCTTGAATTTATATCTCGCCCTCTAAATTGCGTTTCCTCTGGCCCAGGTTCCTGATCTATCGGTGCATCCACCTCATCAGCGCCGTTTGCTCCGGTCCAAATTCCATTCCCATCCTCTCTGCTTCGAAAACCGCCCTCCACAGACATCGGCATCTCGAGACAATATCTCGCTCAATCATGAGAGGATATTTGATACTTCGAGATGAGTTCAATCGTTGGTTGGTGGAAAGGTGATGATTGAGAATGAAGATGACAGCTGCGCCAAAAGCCAGTTTCTGAGGTAATCCGCTCGCCTAAATTTAGTGTGAACTTCGCCTCCCTTCAGCCCCTTTTGGCCTCCTGAACGTAGTCATATTGGAATTTGCAACCGTGTCTTGCAAATTATAAAAGAATGAATGTATGTCAAAAATTTCCCTGTGCAATTATTCAATTAGATTCAAGAATTGCAGATTAGTCACATGACCGTCATTCCAATGGAAGCCCATGCGGGTGGATGGCCCGGCCAGCTTAAAGCTTAGTCTTTAATGAAACGATCTTTGAAATTTGGCCTAAAGTCATAATAATGAGGAGACCCTATCATATCGATAAGAATTGTCTGAACCTTTCAAGAACAATTTCCATTCCCCGAAAATGAGACAAGCAAGTTTATTGCGAGTCGTTGAAAATGATAACCTTCTCCCATTTCTCTCCTCCCATCAAACATTTTCTTTCCGCTTCTGAGCTGTCTCTATCCTTCACAAACTGGCGGATTCTGCATTCTAAGAAAGGGCGATGGCAAGCTGTGGTCAAGGGTATAGGAATCGAATTGCCAATCATCTGCGTGGCGGATTTGACTTCTCCTTTCCCCAAAACATCGAAGTGGAAATAATCGGGAACCCCCATCATTCTGCATAATTCTCTGTTAGATACAACGCGGTGCTGGTATGGGTGTAGAACCTATTTTTTGATGTTAGAACTCCTCTCTTGATAGCTTGTCAAAGGAAATGAACTCACCCTTCCCCACTTGCTTCCTGGATTGATTTTCGTTCTGATAGTCCGCATTGGCTCATCATACTTTACCCTGCTGTAGCAATGTTTAGTCTTCGTGGATTTTGAAGTGTCCTTCGCTGGGTGAAAGCAAGATCCTTGTCTTAGCTCGGCTGGTAACGATCCATGATCAGCGGATGGATCAATGGGAATGTTGCAAATTCTTTCCGTTGTACAGTTTTTAAAAAGGAATTCGCCTCCTTTCTTCTCCTGTACCAAGCTCGGCTCATCATGAAACGCTCTGGTGACATGATTCGTTAATTTAGCACTGCCAATTCTGCACTGTCTCTGGAAATCAGAAATAGGCGGAGAAGCGTAATCTTGAGAATCTCGGCCAACATAATTGTCGCCTGGATTAACTCGGCATTGATGGATGGTTTTAGCTCTCTCAGTACGAATGTCTCGGTCTGCAGCCGTCTGAACAATTATGTTATGGGGATTCTGATATTCAAATTTTGGCAGATCAGATGTGGCCTCTGCAAATGAGATCATTGCATGGGGAGCAAAGTGGGTTCTCCGGTGCCACGAAGCTACCGTGCGAGCTGAGCTTCCTGTGGAAGCATGGGTAGGCTGAGGGAACTCTGGTAGTTCATGTCCTAGCAAAGAAGCCCAAATGATAACCCTAGAGCGATCTGCGGGCGCGCCGTATTCAGATGCTTGGAGCGTGGCCATGTGTGCTTGGTATCCCATTGCCGTCAAGGCTCGCAATATTAATCTATATTATTAGCTTCAGATAAAGATATAGTAACTATATCTTGGTGTGTATACTCACTTTATAGTCCCTCCTTCAATGCCACCTTTAGTCTTGTAGTCCGAGACTTGCTCTGCTCCTAACTTCCCGGAAGTTAGCATATCAAAGGTATAAAATGCAGATATACCGTACATACCTTGTGGATCAAAAGGTCTTTAACGTTCTCTAGTAGGACTTGCTTAGGAGCATAATATTGAATATACGAAAGAACACCAAGTATCAGCGTATTCAGTTGATCATAAGTCTGTTCGTTATTAGACCAATTGTACAGTTTTAATCTGTAAAAGCGAATAGATCTCACCTTAGGCCTAAGATTACCGCGCGAATATCCAGGACAAGGGAAGCCAGCATACAAAATGTCGACCTCGTCTCTGCCCGGCATAGAGGCAATGTTTCCAGATCGGTCTGCGGATGGTTCCCTCTCACCAGCGTTCTCCAAGATAGCATTTCGGAGACATGTACTTATATCTTCGTGAAATATGGTGACACCCTGTGAATTCTGCTTGAGAGTTCTACAGGCATATGCTGAGAGATCAATTGTCCAACGAGTGTCCGAAGTAAGCGTTGATCCAAAAGAAAATGCATCAAGCCCGGCAAAGAGATGAAGAGCTTTGAACCTCTTCTCATTTTGAAGGAAATCTTCACGGTCTTTAAACTCACGGTCGATCTCCTTCAAAGTCTTGGGTGACCAGCAAAGCTTATCTGGGGCAATAGGAAAAAGTACTCTGTTGCCATAATAGTCTGTCTGGTTGACTTCCGTCTCGTCGATCCAAAATCTATCAATTTCTTCCTTGTATAAAGCGAAGTCTTGAATATGCACTGCATGGAGAACCAGACACTTTCCAAGTAGCTGATTTGGAGATACCAACTCGCCATTAATAGTGCGGTAAAGCCTCCTGCTGTCACGATTCGCATGGGGTAGCCTATTCTTTGCTTCTAAATCCCAAGAATGATTTCGATTGTCATATCTTTCGTAGTTTTGGACTAGGATATCGATTGGTTGATCTTGCTTCCTGTAGCCTCGGACCCCTCTGATCTCTAGAATCTGCCCAATGTCATAGACACGGGATTCAGGTTGAGATGGTGGTAGGTATACAAAGTCATAACGGTGGTATATAACACCATTGTGCTTAATATCTTCGTAAAGATCATAAATTCCCTTCGGTTTGATGGCTGCTCCCGTGACCGCCGTACTGAGTCTTTCATTCTCAGATTGTCTTCGCTCACAACAGTAACAGTATGAGGGAGATTTCTCCGGAGAACGCACCCTCTCATGTAGCGAGGCACCTGTGAACGTACTTCCAGTTTCCTGACGTTCATTTCGTTTGTCGTCATGTGGCATAGCGTGGAACCGATAGAAGAATCTCTTCTTTCTGTAGTACCTATCTTCCACAATGTCTGTTTCGCTATTTTTTGACTGTTCAAATCGAAGCTTAATGGGGTGAACCGCGTCCTGGAGTTTAACGTTGAGACAATCGTGGGTCAAGAATAATTCATGGGGTGAGGCCTTCTCTGCCATGCCTGCTTGTTCTCCGTGCACGAAATGTCTGATATGGGCAAATTCGTCGCCGTCACTGAGTCAAATTAGCTATTATTTAAAAGAAAATAGAAATAAAATTGGAAGATTAGAACATACTCATCCTGGAAGATATACTCTACCCGCCCAAATACCGGAATCGGCTCCGGACTCTGCTCATCATCTACTAAAGTAAGCCAATTTTCTAGCAAAAGATTCCAGAGCAAACTTACAGCCACAAAAGAGCACTGCATCACCTGGCCGATATGTATGAACACCGACTTGAACAGACTTGTAGATGTGCCTTCCAAGTCTCTCAGGTGTCTGGTTCTCCCATATAATAGCGCCAGTGCATTGAACCAACTGTGTACTGGGATCATGATTTCGAACGGCATTGCGGGAGTACTGAGGCTCCTGGCGCTTCTTGTTCCAGGCCTCAGCATCCATTTGTTCTTCATCTCCAAGGTTATATCCAGTAAGAGGTCGTAGGGTATTTCCGAAATCTTTTCCAGCCAACCGGTACACAAAAGGTGTGATTATGGTATATGGAAGCGGTATGTCGTTGCCTTCTAGGGCTGCACGTCTTGGGGCTTCTTCATCATCACTGCTGATCTCGATTATATCTGCAACGGCTGATGTTCTGTGTAAACTTCTGTGGCTATTGTGTTAGAGAGATTGATGAAATAGCAAGATCGGACGCTAAAATGGTAAGATGGACGTACCGAGTCTCACTGTCAGTGTCTTTAGTGAGGTCGACATGCTCAACGACTTTCTTCTTGTGAGGAGGTGAGGCCGTAACCATGTCGTCGTCAGTGTTCTCGGCCGGCTCTTGAGGCCTCTTCCTCCAGTTGGTTTTGTCCATGACTCAAGGAGTTGTTTGTCTCCCAGTTGTTGATATGAATTGATTAATGAAGTATAAAAGGAGGAGATAGGGGAGTTATTGTAAAAGTAAGGAAGGAATCGTTGCCTGAAGCTTGATACTGTTAGTGTCGACAGGTGAAGCAATTGTAAGGTACCGGAATCGAGGGGTAATCGAGGGGTAACGAGTGACGCAGTGGGTGAAAAATTGCCTGGCAAGTAGTTAAATGAAATAAGTGTAAGGTCCGATAAGAAGACAAGGGGCAACAGGTTGTTGAATGAGGTGAGCCTGTAATCAGAGAAGCATTGAGGGATTGTAAGTTGTCAATTGAAGGGAGCGTGTCGTCTGAGATAGCATTCAAGACAGCCAGTAAAATATTCTAGGGTCACAGAGTACAGCAGCATGAAGAGTATCTAAAAATTTGCGAAGTGACACTATTATACTGGCCAGTGACAGAGAGAGTCCGGAATCGAGAGCTAAGCGAAGCAAAGTGATTGTAACAGCAAGAGCAGCAAGGCGAGTGAATTAAGCGAGCAGACTGGGGGAGAAATCGCCGAGGGGTTCAGTGAAGCAATCGGGATCATCGGAGGAAATCGACAGGTAGAGATCAAGTGAGCGAGCTGATGAGGGAAGGAATTTAGAAGGGTAGATTAAGGGGGCGGAGTAGTAAGAAAACGGGTTGAGACAATTGAACATCTTTTTTGAGCCTTGCTCCATTGAGAACAGCTCAAAATTGAAGGGAAGAGAACATACCACTCCAACCAGGAAAGCATATGCTTGATTGGAGCAGTTGTAACTGTCAAAGAAAGCATCCATTAAAGTGACCAAGAAAAATAGGGTTAGTTTGAAGGTGAGCACTTAAAGGAATGTGAAGCAATGGCCAATAAATAGAAGCAGAGCATTACGATATCTAAAACTAGCGATAGCCGTTTCAATGGAACAGAAGGAATTTACATATGTAAATGCATGAAACCAGTATTCAAGAATACAAGCCTCCATGTGATTGTTTTTGCAAAAGAGTAGACGATCTGCTTCTTACTTAAAAGGTTGGATTCTCTTAAAGTCGCAAGAATATCTAGCTATCCTCGATTGAGATGTCCAGAGACCAGATAATCACCGAAATATATCATACAATTTTAGAAATTGACAGACTATCCATAGCTGCAGTGCATCGGTGAAGGGTTATGCTTAGAAAATTGTGTCCAATAAGGACTGCCCCCCCCCCCTTTTTTTTTGCCTCCTAAATACTGATTGGAAGCGGCATAGTGACTGAAATATGATACAGGGCGTTATTATAAGTGCTCAGGTTTGAAAATCAAATTATTCAGCAACTATAGCATGAATTGAATGAAATGAAATGGGAGACGCTAATTCTGGAGACAAGCGTTGCAAGTGCCCACATATCAGGAGTGCCGAGATCGGGCGATCCAAGAAAGGCTTTGCCCCAGCGGATCACGTTGCAAGTGTTGTTAAGGCATTAGGATTGTTCGCCTAAGTTTGCTTTAATTCACTTGTCGTATGTATCTAGGCAAAAAGGTTGCCAGAATCTGACTGTGTGTGTAAATCCTAAAGGATGGCAAGAGAATATGATCAGAAAGATCCTGAACAAAGCGGCTTACCTTAGTGGAGAGATAGGCTACATTTAGTAATCAACGTGCTGTAGAAGGGCCTGAACTCATTTAGGTCGAGGGGAGCGTAGTCACTAGAAATGCTTCTCTAAATATTCGTGCTCACAATTTTCCAATTCTCCGAAATGAGACAGTTTCTATTTCCAGATCCAAGACCAAACTTTTTTTGAAATCCCAATTTTGCCAAACTTTTCCCATAATCACATGTCCTCGTGGACAGGCTCTCCCTTATCCTCAACTTCCTCAACTACTAAATCAACTAAAACCATCTTGTTCCAATCCACATCCTGGAATTGCGTAACCACAAACACAGTCCCTCCTTCTCCAGCACCCTTATCCGCTAGGAAAACTCCCTCTCTTTGGGTATTGTTGAAGTCTTCGTTCTCGAACACCAGGATCTCTCCATCATCTGTGGAAACTGTCGATAGCTTACTAGTGATATTCGCATTGGTAGAGGTGAGCTGGTGGTAAAGCGGAGGAACGTACGGATCCTCAGGAGGGATACCCATTTCTGCATTGGAATAGTAGGAGATAAGGCTAGAAGAGTCGGGGTCGGAGGTTTTGGTTTTGATGGTGAAGGTTGTGGCGAGGGTAGGGGAGATTGTTAGCTTTCCAGAGTCGGTCAGGTAGGCTGGTTGATTTGCTGCTTGGAACATACAGGGAGAGTTATAGGGTTGGGCAAGGAGGCGGAAGGTGTTAGGTGTTGCGTTACTTGTGGCGTGTTAGTGGGTAGACATTTGAGGGTAAAATGAGGGACTGACCTCAATGTAAATGCTGCCAAAAGAGCAATGGTTTGTAATGTCTTCCCCATCTTGGGTGAGTTTGAGTTTGTTGATCAGATACGGGTTTGGAATATTGAGAGAAGGAAAGTTTGAGAAAGACGAAATGAGAAAATGAAAGTGCTCTCACTTTCGATGCGGGGTTTCAGTGGTGTGAAACAAGAGCTACTTGTTGCATACTCGGGATTCCAGCTCGATCTTCCACAAGTATTGAGAAGGGGAGATGTTTGATCGCGATGTTGAATGTTCAAGCCGATCAATGGAGAAGAGACCTTGAAGCGGTTGTAACGAGATGTCTGCTCCCCAGCCCAAAGGAAATAAAAGTTGTCCTCTTCACGAGGCAGACCGCCAAGAAGTAACTTACAACAGGATCAGAGCAGAATGTGGGCTCTTTATAAATGGGGGGTTTGATTGCTAGGTGGCCTTAGCGATGATAGGATCAATCCCAAATCCTTTGATCCTTGAGGATCATCACGTGATTGACTCAGCCCCTTCCAACCTCAACCACTACGTCCTTATGTTTGGTTCAAGAAGTTCGGTCAAGTAATTAAATCACTTGAGGTTTTTCGGTGTACTTCCCATTATTCCATCTGATTTTCTTAATTAACCACCAAAGCTACCACAAACTCCATGGCATCGTAAACGTAAGCCATCCGGCGCCATTCTCGTAGTAAGTCTTGCAATCATCTCTTGCCTACGCAAACCCTCTTATTTGCCTCTTCCGAATACTCTCAATGTATGGTTTCTCAATATATGGCTTTGGAGAAATTGCCAATTTACTCTGGCACTTCGATTGTTGAGTAATCGCTCGCACGAGTTGAACTACCAACTTCGCTTGCATGGTCGCGATGTGCGTAGATGAGTTTGGACTAAAGCACATCAACATATTAGGGAAAATCCTAGGGTAAGAGAGTCAGTGCCATTCACGTCTGAGGGGATGATGGGAAATAGCCGACGGCAACTCCATAGAGTGCTTTTGGATGCTCAGCCCATTGCTCTTGCAGATTCACGCCATCTCTACCTATCACTTCTTCATACTCCAGATATTGCGCTACATTGAATCTAGTGCCTAGGATAATGAAATCAAATTCCCTGGTTTGCTCGTTATTAAGCTCGTCGAGTGAGAGTATACCCTTCTCTGTGTACCGAATGAGCTTTTCTCGCACAACCGCGCAATTTGATCGAGCGAGCGCTGGATATAAAGTACTGAGAATGAGTGGGCGTTTACACATAACTAATATCATCAGCATTGGTGATAATAACTAGGAGGAACGTAGTCATTGAGATGGTAGCTTACATTTGGAAGTTGGCTTCAGAATCTGCCGCAGATTTGGGTCCTGGATTTGTGATTCTATGTATCTCAAAGCCGAAATATTCATTGGCGACACTATTTTCTGTTCTACTCTTGCTGCTTCGAAACCCAAATTGCAAGGTTAGCTACAGCCTCCAAAGCCACGCAAAGCCGGGTAACCACTTGCAAACCCATTGGAATTTCCTAGGCGACAATAATTAGTTACACGAACGAAACTTGTTGGTAGGAAACAAACGATACCGTGATAACGCAAAATCCCTTCTTGGTAGCATCACGGGAGCGGTCCTCGTGTACACCGTCAAGTTTTCTACTCGATCCACAATAGATGGAATGATCTGTGCATACACCAACAAATCTTTCTAGTGCTCTAATTACCCGGCTGTCTTCTAGACTGTGTCCATCCCTGAGCAGAAGGATGGCTTGCTGAATTCCACAGATGCCAGCACTGACGATATTCATTCGCCGGCGTCGTGATCCGGGTACTTGAGGAGGGAATGGAGCAGTCATGTTGTGATGCCCTATACCAACAAACCTTGCTTAGTCAACATCTCTAATGGTGTCGCTTTCGAAGGATGAGAGCGGAGGTGGGACAGGCTTCGGTTTCTCCCCTAAAAGTGAGGTACGGCTATTGGTCAACATTATTCGACCACAAATTGACAGACAATATTGCTCTTCGAGACAGCTCTAAAAGATAGTCAAAAACGAAAAGTAGTGTTGCAAATTGGGAAAGCCACAATTCGGTAGTGCGGGGAACCCTTGTCAAAATCTGCAGACGCTGACGCCGAAGCTCAATTAGTAAGGCGAAAGACAGAATTTCATTGCCCTAGATAATATAAGACGCCAAATCTGAGTCTTTCTAACTTTAAAAACGTTAGTGTTTGAATATCCGACATCGATTGAGACAATGAGGAGCTTCTTGAAAGAGCGTGGCGATGCGTCTCGCGTAGCCGAAAGGCGACCCCTTTTCACAGCCTTAAGCATTGTCCTTGCAACTGATGTGCTATTAAGTAAAATAGGAAGGAATTTTCAATGCCAGTTCATCGAGTTGATGTTATCGCAGAGCTTGGGGTAATGTGTGCCTAGACCAGCCATAGCTAGAGAGAGATCTCTGATCCCTGACCACCTCAGCCATGCCCAAAATATCTGGACTCTCGATACTTGACTAGGAAATTGCAACTCAGGTCATTTCTTGGCTCTTCTGCAGTCGAGCTGTTAGCTTTCCTAAAAAGCCCACAATTAGCGAAGTCGCAACCATCTGATTTGATACAAGGTACCAGCTGAGTCGCCGCCAAGACTAAGGCTTGCCAAGACTATAGATTCTCACTCTGCCGCTCTCAAATTTGATCACACAGCTCTTCAAGTCTGAGATGTGGCCGGTCTTTTCCATCAAGGGATAAGGAGAGGGAGGCTAGAAGAAGCTGTTTCCTCCCCCATTAGCTTCTGAGAGGTGGCGGCAAGGCTGGGTCTTATTAAACAGATATATAAAGTAAGATTAGCATTATCCACATCCTAAACTCCTACTCCCTCTCATTATTTACTTCTGGTTTTCATTTCATTCCCCATACCCTCGCACCCTCATAGCCAAGTCCAAAACCATCCAAACTCTAAGTATGGAGATCAAGAAGCATCGATTATTTGCCTTCGGTCCTGTCATCTTTCTTCTCATCAGTCCCATACTCGGTCAATCCGGCACCGTTGCACCCTACAATACCCACACTTGTAACGCGGCTTTCTACAATGGTGATCTCCAGTGTGGCAGTGACACAACTCAATGCTGTGCTGGTGGCGCATCATGTTGTGCTGGAGGATGTTGTCCCATTGGCGCTACATGTATTTACCAAGGAACAAGCAATGAGGCATGTTGCCCGGCCAATGACCCTACAGCTTGCGGAGCTGCCAAGCCGGTATGAACTCTTATTACTCTAAATAGAGGATTACACGGCGTAACTAACACACTCCAGCGCGCGTCTGCAACAGGACCAGTGGCTCCGGGGCCTTCTGTCTCCTGCGTTGGAGTTAACGATAACTGGTACTGTCCCCATGGCTATACTTGCCTCTATGCAACCGGAGGCTGTCTCCCCCCGCCTGGAAGTGGGTCATATTCGTCGAGTACAGATGATTCTGCTTCTGCGACGTCATTCAGCGAAGCTGACCCTTCATCGACGGTTGAGAATACGCAGACCTCGAGCACACAAAATGTAGACTCGGGTACTTCGGCTACTGCTGTCAGTGGATCTACAGATACGAGTGCAGGTAGTGGACCGCAGAGCTCAAGTTCACAGCAGGTAACCTCAGGTACTCCGGCGTCTTCTGGGGTTGTTGGGGGATCGTCATCTACTACAAGTACAAGTGGTGGGTCTGGGGCGGCGAAGACGACAGCTGCTAGCGCTGGTCGTAGTTATGGTATTAATATGAGCAGTGGCTTATTGGTTGTGGTGATAAGTTGGTTTTCATTGTGCATTATCGTGCTGTAACTAGTAGATGTTGTAAAAAGGTCTTCAACAGCTCGAGAAATATCATCCCCACCACAAATCTCTCGGTAGAGTCTTTGTGGTGACCTGGGTCTTTTCTCTCAGCTTAAGATGAAAGGTCACAATATAATACAATCTTATTCCAACATGAGAATTCGACGCTCGGTAGGCAAGCACTTCGGGATGAAAGATGCTGTATGGAGGAGCAGAAATATCGCCACCTGACTTCAACATAACAATACAAACTTATATTTCAAACTTGTATTTCCACTTGTATTTCCACTTGTATGCGTTCTGCATTTCTCTTTCCTGTCAATGGAAGCTTTTCAAACTAGATCATCTAGGACATCGTCTCGGTCGTTTAACGCTGACGGATTATTAATACGAGCGCAGCTATCACGTCACCCCGCACTTCCGCAGAACCCAGAACGACAGTGTTTGTAAGAGCCTTGCCTAACGCCCTTCCAACTACTAGATAATCTTTGCGCTTATATTGCGCCACAGCATATAAGCATGTCTGCGATGCAATGCAAAATGCTGATAAACTTCCAGCTGTCGTTCGAACGACCTTCCCCTCATTGAAAGAAACAAATTCGAGCCCGGCGACACAAGCGTAGGGTCAAGATGGCAGCAATCTACGAAGCAGAAACCCAATGGCATGCAGGAGAGGAGGAGATGCACAAGCTGCTCAAAGTTCCCAATCAAGAGAACCCAACCTCTCCCTTCCTCTCCCCCTTCGCCTCGAATCTCCTCATACGAGCCCCACTCATAGCTGTCGGCACGCTCGATGCGGAAGGTCGGCCATGGACCGCATTATGGGGAGGAGAGCCTGGATTCTCGAGAGCAATTGCACAATCGGTTATTGGAGTCAAGACAACGGTTGAGAGGACATATGATCCAGTTGTGGAGGCACTCTTTGGTGGGAAGGCGGATGGAGAGGTAATTCAAGAGCAGGGTAAGGGCAAAATGGTGGGTGGATTGGCGATTGATCTTGAGACTAGGAGAAGGGTGAAACTTTATGGAAGGATGGCTGCCGGATCTTTGGCAGCAACGGAAGAGGGAGTGGGAGAAGTGCAGTTGGTTGTAAAGATTGAGCAGAGTCTTGGTATGCAAGCCCTTCCTGATTGTTCTATGGAGTACTAACCATGGATAGGAAATTGCCCAAAGTATTTGAATAAGAAACACATTGTCCCTCGTATTCCACAACCGAAACTTGTTTCCACAGAGCTCACTCTACCTCCTGCCGCGACGGAGATCATCAGGAAAGCAGACCTCTTCTTCATCTCGTCCTCGAATCATGATGCTGATATGGATACCAATCACCGGGGTGGACCGGCTGGCTTTGTCAGAATACTCTCAAATGATGAACACGGCTTGACTATCGTGTATCCAGAATACTCTGGCAATCGGCTATATCAGACGCTTGGAAATTTAAAAGAGACACCGCAAGCAGGTCTGGTATTTCCAGACTTCGACAATGGTAATGTTCTTTACTTAACTGGAAAGACCGAAATCCTAGCAGGTAAAGAGGCAAGCCGTTTAATATCACATACCAATCTCGCCGTCAAGATCCAAGTAGAGGCTGTACGTTTCGTCACTGACGGACTTGCCTTTCGGGGTGAATTAGGAGAACGTTCTCCTTATAACCCACCTGTCAGATATCTTTCCACTGAAGATCCTTTGGACATCAAGAGTAATGAGAAAGAGATATATGCCAAGCTTATTGACCGCCAGATTCTCTCTCCAACAATTGGTCGTTTCCGCTTTCATATTGCAGATCCCGAAAAAGCAAGCAAATGGAAACCAGGACAATACGTAGCTCTAAGCTTCCAAGATGAACTTGATATTGGGTACAGCCACATGAGAGATGATGATCCGAAGAGCTTAAATGATGATTTTCTAAGGACGTTTACCGTCTCTTCGAGGCAGGATGGGGACGAGGGTCATGATCAATTCGAAATCACGATTCGAAAGGTTGGAGTCGCAACTGAGTATTTATTCAGACACAACTTGAGAACACCATTGGAGGTACCGGTCAAGGGGTTTGGTGGGGAGTTTTATCTGAAACAAGAAGAGGGGCAGAATATTGCGTTTATTGCAGGTGGGGTCGGTATTACACCCCTGCTTGCGCAGGCCCAGGATTTAGATTTGACGAGGCTGAGCTTGTATTGGACGGTTAGGAAGGACGATTTGGGATTGGTGCTGGATACCTTTGAGCGAATACCTCGGCTTGCGGATTCGACAACGCTATTTGTTACTGGTTCGATTGATGATGAAGAATCCAACGGGTGGAAGAATCTTGCGACATCGAGTGCCAGGGTGCAGCAGAGGAGGATTGTAAAGAAGGATTTGGTGGAAGATTCTGCTAATCGCTGGTACCTGTGTACTGGCACGAGCTTTCGCAATTCTGTCTTGCAATGGCTGGAGGGGAAGACTGTGTTATATGAAGACTTCAATTATTGAAGAGTTTCTTCAGATGATGGGAGTTAGGGTCTAAGTTTATTTGGACGAGTTCCTGCTTAGTATGATCACTGGTCTAAACTACAACATTTATTACCGAACTTGACACTCTGCTAAAAACACCATATCCTACGTAACGTTTGTATCCTATATCTCCGGTTCAACCAGTATATATCATAACGCCATCTTTGTCTTTCCCGCCTTCTAGGTCTCCTTTATCTAGATCTCCTACTCTCAAATTTGACTTGGAAAACCCAATCCCCCAGCTCGTTCTCTATCCCTATCCTCGTCACTCCCCTTCTGCCAATTCTGACTCCACCCATACGTAACCTTGATCATTCCCGCTGGCGCAGCTACCAAGCTCTTTTTACTCGCAGTATAAGCTCTCGATGCCAGCCCAATCGCCATTGGCCTCCCCGGCTCCACCTCATCCAACATGACACTCTCCGTCCTAAACTTACTCTTCTGTTTCTCCTCTCTCACTCTACTACCACCATTCCCACTCGCCACCGCATTCGAATTATAATATGAAGGATAATTATACGGATATCGCACCCTCGAAGCTTGAACACGGCCGCGAACGAAGATCGCAAATGAAGGCAGGCACCCAACGATGATGGCAACCATGCCTTCGAGAGAAGTCCACAGGATGAGCCATTGAGCTGAAATTTGTCCGTAGGTGACGGTACTATCTAACTTAACGGCTCGCACGACAGCAAAAAGCATGGTTATGAGACCGACCGCAAAAACGAGGCCGACGCCAAGTTTCTCGCGGGCGGAGATTTGGAGGTTCCAGAGGAGACGGAGGGGGATTGCCATGACTTTAGTGGCTCATATCAGTAAAATTTCCTTTTTCAATAGGGGGAGCAGGCTCGAAACTAGACGGAATAGAATGGATGAGCAAACTCACCCATCATATCCGTAAGTAAATCCGCTCCAACCACATACCACAGCGCCCCCGCCTTCGCAACCGAATCCCGATGCTGGTAACACAACCCCACCGTAAACCAAGCATGTAAGCTATGACAGCTAAGAAAATCACTGATCACAGCTCCAATAAAAGTCACGATTACAAGTCCCATCACTACCCACCAAGCCTTCTCGTACTTGGGCAGACCAGCCGTCAAGCGCTTAAACATCAATAATAGACTACATTTCACAGACCACAGTGCCAAATAGAAGCAAAT